>ERZ1034691.2012-NODE-2012-length-11923-cov-5.961240_pt1 | contig 11923 bp, 9 predicted proteins | sample MGYA00520638_ERZ1034691 | MGnify/ENA primary metagenome ERZ1034691 (study PRJEB33766, sample SAMN09781763) | gut metagenome | biome: gut microbiome | host: Homo sapiens | place: Madagascar | study: EMG produced TPA metagenomics assembly of the PRJNA485056 data...
AAAAGAAACATTTTGTATGAAAAAGATTCTATTATTCATAATAATTGCCAGCATTTTCACCTTTTCTTCTTGCTTTCAGAAAGAGCAAACGCAAGAAAAGGAGCAAGTCATCGACACAATTCCAATGATGGTGATGCAAATACAAAAATGCAACCGACTATATACGGCAGAAGCCCATGTACACAAAATTATCACCCACGATGATCAACTGAATCTGAAAGGTTCTTTTTTCAGAAAGGACTTCAACATTCATGTACCTGGTTCAAACAGGAAAGTTGCAATCCCTATGAATGCAACCATCAAGGCTTCCGTAGACTTCCAAGGGTTTTCCAATCAAAATGTGTTACGCAAAGGCGACAAGATAGAAATCATTCTGCCAGACCCAAAGCTGACACTCACGAGCAGTAAGATAGACCACAATGCGGTAAAACAATATGTTTCCATTGCCCGCAGCAATTTCAGTGATGCAGAACTCACCCAACTAGAGCAGCAAGGCAGACAAAGCATCATCAATGATATTCCGAATCTTGACCTCATGGAACAAGCTCGGCTCAGTGCCGCAAATACTCTGATTCCGATGCTCAAGAACATGGGATTCAAGGAAGAAAACATCAAGATTAGCTTCCGTAAGAAATTCACAATCCAAGACTTGAAGGAATTCATTTCAAATGGATTGAATGACAATAAAACAATAGAAAAGAGAACAGCCTCTAGCCAGGCATCAAATAAAGAGGACTAAGGTATGAAGAAATATGGAATCATAATCATTTTATTCCTTATTATAATAATAGGTGGAGCACTCTATTGGCTTAATAAAGACAATACAATGAACGTGGCAACGGAAGAAAAGACCACCCTTTCACCAACCCAAGTAGAAAGTATTGAAGCTATCGGGCAATGGGAATTTCTTGCCATCAATGATGAGGAACTCGTTGATACAACCCGACATGGTTTCTTTGGTGACGATCAATTGGTACGTATCTATTATGGCACTCTCCGTCTCGGTATTGACATGAAAGACGTAAAGGAAGGATGGATACAGACGGATGAAAAGAAAGATTCCATAGTCTGCACCCTTCCCCCAATCCGACTCCTCGACAACAATTTCATAGACGAGGCAAAGACAAAAAGTTTCTTTGAAGAAGGAAAATGGACTGGCGCTGACCGACAGGCTATGTACGACAGAGCTTACGTTATGATGAAAAAGCGTTGCTTGACACCTGTGAATTATCAGACGGCAAGAAGAAATGCCAAGCAGCAATTCAAAGACATGTTCAAGACAATGGGATTCACTAACGTTAGAATAGAATTCGATGACTGAAGGTAGAATTACCTTCAGTCTCCCAAAACGGAAGTTACTAAACATATTCCGTTCATAAAAAGACAAGAGAGTTATCAGGGCGCAAGCCTAATTATTAATTATCATTTTTAAATTAAAACATAAGAGAGATGGATGCTATCAATGATTTTTTCACAGCCTTTAGTTCATTCCTTTGGGGATGGCCTATGATTATCTTATTGTTGGGAACTCATATTTTTCTAACCATCCGCCTGCGCTTTCCACAGCGCAAGATATTCCAGGCTATCAAATTGTCTGTCAAGAAAGACAAGAAGGCAACGGGGGATGTTTCTCAATTCGGAGCACTAGCCACTGCCTTGGCAGCCACCATCGGTACGGGTAACATCATCGGTGTGGCTACAGCCATAGCATTAGGTGGACCAGGTGCAGTCCTTTGGTGCTGGCTCACCGGTGTTTTCGGTATTTCTACCAAGTATGCAGAGGGACTTCTTGCCGTAAAATATCGAGTTAAGACAACACGAGGAAAGATGCTGGGAGGTCCGATGTATGCTCTAGAAAAGGGATTGGGCTGGAAATGGCTTGCCATCCTCTTCGCAACCTTTGCCGCCCTTGCTTCTTTTGGTATTGGCAGCACAGTCCAAGCTAATGCCATCTCAACCCTTGTGGAAAATCAATATGGCATTTCTCCTTTCATTACAGGCTCGATAGTTACCATTTTAGGAGCAGCCGTAATCATTGGTGGTGTAAAGACAATCTCTAAGGTTTGTGGAATGCTTGTACCTTTCATGGCCCTATTCTATGTATTGGGCTGTATTTATATTCTCATTGTAAATCATGCCTACATTCTACCTGCCCTACAGATTATCTGCGAATCAGCTTTTACAACAAAAGCTGCTGGTGGTGGTTTTGCAGGTAGTACACTGATGCTTGCAGCCCGTTATGGTATTGCCCGTGGTCTTTTCTCTAATGAGAGTGGACTTGGTTCTGCGCCAATTGTTGCCGCAGCTGCTCAAACCCGCAATCCCGTTCGACAGGCATTAGTTTCATCAACAGGAACATTCTGGGATACGGTCATCATCTGCGCTCTAACAGGACTGGTAATCACCAGCAGTATCATAGCCTATCCAGATATAGACTATCATGATGGAGCAGCACTTACCAAAGCAGCTTTTAGTAAAATACCATATATTGGAGCTCCATTACTAACATTTGGTCTGACCACCTTTGCTTTTAGTACTACACTAGGTTGGAGTTATTATGGCGAACGTTGCGTAGAATACCTGAAGGGAAAGAAATGGATGCTTTGCTATCGCATTCTCTACATTGTCAGTATATTTGCAGGAAGTGTCATCAGTCTCGGTCTGGTATGGAACATAGCTGATTGCATGAATGCTCTTATGGCTATTCCAAATCTCGTCTCTTTACTATGTCTTAGTGGAATTATTGTGCATGAAACAAGAAAGTATCTTTGGCGCGACCGTCTAGATCAGGATATGGAGGAAAGCGAATTACAGGAAGTAGAAGACAAATAATCGTGCAAACGATTGTCCAGAAGAAATAGCAGAAAACTATATATTTTTGATTCATCCTACCATTTTCTTTTGTACCTTTGCAGCAGAAAAGGTAACTTTATAGAAAACATAGGTTAAAAGAGATTTTATTAGTTTTTGTTGATTAAAAAATGCCCAGGCAGCAGTGATGCTATCCTGGGCTTTTTGTTTTATATGCTCTATTCACTTAAATTCTGTAATCATCAACAAGAATTTTCACTTCTTATTCAGCATTTATCTGCAAATGCTTCATTCCGTGTCCACCCCACGTTGTATAATTGACGAATTGGAATCCCATACGAGTATAAAGGCTTTCAGCTCTTGGATTGCCTTTATCAACCAATAATCCAACCTTCGGAATACCAAGTTCCTTACCACGTTGTATGGCAGCATTCAACAAAAGCTTTGCAATCCCCTTACCTCTATAGCTACTGGAAACAGCCAAACTGTCGAGATAGTATTCACCTTCTTGAGTCTCAGCATCCATACCCGAATAATCAATTCCAAAGGTAGCAAGAGCCTCATCTAAAAATCTTTTGCGCAAAGTCTTAAGTTGAGCTCCATCATAAGCTACCAAGATGCCAGCAACCACACCATCAGTAGTCATTGCCATCAACACATTTCGGTAACTATACTGGCTATCCTCCATCTTTACCAGACGTTCCATCAACTGATGAAAATCAGCCAATGTATGACGAGGTCCGGCAAAATTCTGACAACATTCCGTATTCATCGCTTCCATAATGAGCGATGCTATATGCGAAGCTTTATCTGGGGTTGCTTGTTCTATATGTATCTTCATTTTCGTTTAGTTTTTACAATTACGAATGCAAAGATAATAATAATTAACGAGATAAACAAAACTTTTTCTTTTTCTTTACTTTTGTTTCACAAAGATTTTATATCTTTGCCCCATAATTCAATAACAAATGTTAAGATAGAGGCTACCAGATTGTCACAACATCAATTTCCCAGAGTAAAAAGCTATCAAAAATCAATTGATAATATAAGTTCTCTATCCTTCATGTTTGGGTAGAGACCTTCATTATTATTATAATCTTTTGTAAAAACTGACAATTAAAGACTTTTTCTTTGCTGATTCCAAATAATAATGCTAACTTTGCGCACGAAATTGTTTTATCTTGAGAAGACAAAGAGACAGAAAGATTGTAATGATATGGAAAAAATACTAATAGTTGAAGACGACATCGCATTTGGAACCATGATTCAGACATGGCTCAGGAAGAAAGGATTCGAAGTTGAAAAAACGACTTCGGTGAAAGCAGCTATACAGGCTTGGGAGAAGTTGGAAAGTGGATTTGATCTGGTGCTATCCGACCTTCGTCTTCCAGACCAGGATGGTATTTTCTTATTGCAATGGATGAGAAAGCACGGCGTGCAAGTACCTTTCATCGTCATGACCAGCTATGCAGAGATTCAGAACGTAGTACTCGCCATGAAATCGGGTGCAACAGATTACGTAGCCAAACCTTTTCATCCGGACATCCTCCTGGAAAAGATTAAGGAAGCCATAAAAAATCACAATACAAGCTCTCTATCAGAGAAAAATATAGAGCAGAGGGAGGCAACAGGAAATCAGGAGCCAATAGATAATAAAAAAGTATCAGGAAATACGGAATCTAAAGGAAATGTAGATGTTCCTAAATATCTTGAAGGTGAAAGTGAGGCTTCAAGAAAACTCTATAGTTTCGTATCTCTGGTTGCTCCTACTCCTATGTCGGTTCTCATTCTGGGTGCAAGCGGAACGGGTAAGGAATATGTGGCTCGTCGCATTCATGAATTAAGCCAGCGGGCAGGGAAACCTTTCTTTGCACTCGACTGTGGAGCCATTCCTAAGGATGTGGCAGCATCAGAATTCTTCGGTCACAGCAAGGGAGCCTTTACGGGAGCAGACCAAGACAAGAAGGGAGCTTTCGAAATAGCAAATGGCGGTACACTCTTCCTGGACGAAATGGGGAACCTGAACTATGAAGTGCAAGTGCAACTGCTTCGTGCCCTTCAGGAGCGAAAAATTCGTCCATTGGGCAGCAACAAGGAAATCGACATCGACATCCGACTGGTTTGCGCCACCAACGAAAATCTGGCACAGCGTGTAGCAGAGGGAAACTTCCGCGAAGACCTATACCACCGCATCAACGAGTTTACCATCTACATGCCGGAGTTGAAAGACCGTGGTGCCGATCTCTTCCTCTTTGCTGATCTCTTTATCAAACATGCCAACAAAGAACTCAATAGAAACGTGGAAGGACTCGATGGTAAGGCGAAGGAGAGAATCGCCTCTTATAACTGGCCAGGAAACCTGCGCGAATTGAACAATGTGATGAAACGTGCCACTCTTCTTGCCACAGGCAGATATATTGGAGTAACAGAACTGGAACAGAGTATGGCTCATATTCAGCCACAAGCTCCTACCACCCTGCATGACGAGGAAACAGAACTGCAACGTATAGAAGCTGCACTAAAAGCGGCAGGAGGTAACAAGAGTAAAGCTGCACAATTGCTTGCTGTGGATAGAAAGACGCTGTATAACAAGATGAAGAAGTACGGCATCTGAGGAACTTTCCCCAATATTTTGGGGAAAAATTCCACACTTGTTCCACAACTTCCACAAAGTTAAGATTTGGCACAAAAATGCATATTAACTGATTATCAATCATTTACTAAAAGAAGGAATCTTTTGGCACGCAGATTGTGATATTAGATTGTGAACTCGCAAACAAGCAACAATGCAAGTAAGACGGTTCATTAAAGTAAAAATAATATTCACAATAAAAAATAAAAAGATTATGAAAAAGTTAGTATTCGCAGCAATCGCTGCCATGGTAATGGTATCAGTTAGTAATGTATTCGCCAACAACAAGATGGCAAGTGTTTCATCAGTAGCTCCAGTAGACACAGTTGCTCCTGCAGAACCAGCAGACACAACAGTAGAGAAGACAACTCCAGCAGAGACTCCAGCTGATTCTACAACAGCAACAACAGATACAACTGTAGCTAAGTAATATCACCTTCAAAAAACAGTAATAAACAGAAGAAATAGAAAGACATTAAATATCAGTAATTACGCTTCGCTTTCAATTAGGCAGGAGACTAATGATAAAATTCATTGGTCTCCTGACTTGTTTTTAGCCCTTTCTTTTCTTTAAATCAGTTTTTTGCACTATCTTTGCAGAAGATAAGCTGCACTCGGCAATCTGAAAGCAAGCTTTCATTGCACTCGTTTGCACTATCTTTGCAAAAGATAATTAAGTAAGTAGATTTCACATGCACAAGAACAATATTCCACTCAAGGTAGCCCTCGGCTATTGCATTATTGCCATTATCATGATTCTGGCAATCAGTCTCGTATATAGCAACACCAAGAGCATCATCGCCATCAACGAAGCATCCCGTGAGTACATCAAGAAAAAGGATGCAGCCGACAGTACCATGACTTCTCTGCTCAAAGAAGAGCAGAAGAACTTGAAGCAACTCTCTGATGCAATGGCAGGGAAATCTACGTCCAATTATCTGCAAGATAAGGTTAAAAGTCTGAATACCGGCAAGGATTCTATCGTTGTTCATTCCAAAGCCCCACAAACCCACGAGGCAAAGAAAACTACGGTGGAAGTAATGAAGACCCGCCGAGGATTCTTCCGCCGACTAGCCGATGCTTTCAAGAAAGAGCACGCAGAAACGCTAAGCATCAAGCAAGATAGCAACAGAGCCATCATTGATTCTATCACAACTCCTGTGAATGTGGCAGAAAATGTAGCCAACATTCTGGACCAGATAGACAAGAAGGAGAAGGTGGCTACGCAAGATCATAAGGAAAGTATCAACAAAGAGATGGAAGACTTGAAAATAGTCAGTACAAAACTTGCCTTACGTTCTGCCAAGCAACTGAGTGATGTACACCAAAGGGAACGTGACTCTATGCAAAAAGCCATCAACAAAGCGATGGCTGCCCGTAAACAGCTATTGTGGCAAATAGGTTTGCTTACACTAGTAACCCTCCTTGCGATTATCGTCATGATTTGGTTCATCTGGCGCGATGCAAGAAAAGAACGCATCTACCGGGAGAACCTGGAGGCAGCCAACGAAGAAATCCAACGTATCATGAACCAACGTGAACGACTTCTCCTCACCATTACCCACGATATCAAGGCGCCAGCAGCCTCCATTTCCGGCTTCATCGACCTGATGAAAGAATACGTCAAGGAAGCACAAGGCATTGAGTGTCTTCAAAATATCAAGAACTCTGCTGCTCATCTTTCCCGACTAGTAGCCTCTCTTCTCGATTATCATCAGTTGGAAAATGGACTGATGAAGGTTCAGCCTGTCTCTTTCTCTCCTACTCAACTGGTAAAGGAATCAGTAGAGGGAATGCGATTGCGAGCCGAAGAGAAAGGCTTAGCCATTTCGTATGAGATGACGATGGGAATGAAAAAGGAAGCAAATCAGGAGAATGAAACAGACAAGGAATTATTCCTAGCCGATGCTTTCCGTATTCGTCAGATTCTGGATAATCTGGTGAGCAATGCCATCAAATATACCGATCACGGAAGTGTCAACATTGAGGCACGAGTTTCCAAAATCATGGGTAAGCTGACACTCACCATGAGCGTGAAAGATACGGGTAAGGGAATGACCGATGAGGAAAAGCGGAAAGTATTCCAGGCATTCACCAGATTAAAGAGTGCACAAGGTATTGAGGGAACAGGCCTGGGCTTGTCTATCACTCAAGAACTGGTGTCGCTTCTCGGTGGAGAAATTCTACTTCGTTCTACCTTGGGCAAAGGTTCCAATTTCATCGTTACGCTACCTATAGAACCTGCCCCAAAAGATGATTCGCAGGAGGATATCAAACAAACATCTGATCATCAGGAAGCCAAGGACTCAGACAACAAAAAGAAGGCTCTACAAGAGTTTGCCAACCATAAGGTTCTGATTCTCGATGACGACAAGCTTCAGCTTCAACTTCTCCAGGAAATGCTGCGACGCATAGCAGGCGATTCCTGGCAAGTATTCGCCTGCAATCATGTGATTGATGCACTCACCATCCTGCACAATGAGCAGCCAGCCCTCATGCTGATGGACATAGAAATGCCAGAAATGAATGGTACAGAGATGATTACCCACATCAACCATACCAATATGACTGTCATTGCTATGACAGCGCATGATACGAGTATCCGGGAACAACTTATAAAAGCTGGCTTCGACGACTGTCTTTTCAAGCCATTCAGCATAGAGAAGTTATCAGCTATCCTGGGAATAGATTCTGAACCTCAATCCCACTTTGACGCTCTTCTGGCTTTTGCAGAGGGCGATGAAGAGGCAGCAAAAGAGATACTCAACACCGTGAAGCAGGAACTGGCAGAACATCTTAAGAATTTGAAAGAAGCCATGGAGGAGGATTCCTTATCTATAGATAAAATAGGAAAAGCTGCTCACAAACTTCTGCCGATTGCCAGTATGATGCAGATGAGTTGTCTGGAAGAACTGAATGCACTATCGCCTGAACATATTCAAGCGAATGGAGAAAAAGAGATTAGGAAGAAATTGAAGGTTGTTACAGATTGCTTGCAGCACGTGCTGGAACAGAGTTTCTAGCACGCGCCTTCCCTTTTATTCCCTGATTTGCTGCGGCGTCAGCCCTGTATGCTTCTTGAAATAACGACAGAAGAAACTGACATCGGCAAAATGAAACTCCCAAGCCATCTCCTTGATGCTTTGCGTAGTTCGCTTAAGATGCATCTTAATCTGCAGAATCACGTATTGGTCGATGATGGTCTTGGGGGTATGCCCCGTTACCTGGTTCACGATGTTGGTGAGATATTTCGAGGAGATATTCATCTGTTCGGCATAATAGTTCACATCCCTTGATATCTTGTAATCCTTCTCCAGCAGCATCATAAACCGATTGAACAGTTCTCTTACGCGATACGATTTCACTTCATCTGGTCGGTATTGCGGATTGCGCTGAAGATACTCATGAAAACCGATGAAGAACGCCTTTAGCTGGCACAAAACCAATTGGGAAATACAAGTACACTCCGATTGGTCAAAATAAACTTTTAATAGGGCAAACATACCATTGATGATGTTTGTCACCACGGGGGTATCCTGTCTGCATCTGTCTTCCCGTAAGGAAGAATAAACCGTCTGTTCCAGTTGCAGACTTGCTTCACGAAGCAAGGAAGGATTATATTTCAGCATTTCCATTTGAAAAGTTTCTTCAACCTTCAGTTCCACTACATCATTCGGGAACAGCGTTATCACCGCCCCCTCATAAAGTTCCCAATCCTTATAATTTACATTCAGTTTCGCCTTTCCTTTCCGGCAAATCAATATTGCTCCGTAAGTTAAAACTTGCGGACCCTCCTGCCATTCCTCCAAACCAGAGCGGAAAAGACTTGCTTCCTGCTGACTGCTTAATTCTGATAATTCCATCTACACCTTATTATATATAGAGTTATTATATCTCTTTATTCCTATTTCGGTTGCAAAAATACACAAAATATGTGATATAAAAGAACTATTATTCTCAAATCGTCCATCCACGGCGAAATATTTAAAGCGAACATTTACCTAAAACTCCGTACCTTTGCACCCGAATTTCAAAAAACAAGAATCAATGATTAAGAACATCTTATTGGTAAGCCTTCTGCTTGCAGGAGGAACCATTTGGGCTTCGGCTCAATCACAAACCACTGAAGGGACGGCCGCTTCCTTGCCTGCCAGCAAGAAAGAAAACATGACCATCAGCCAACTCTTCCAGAAGGTGGAGGATAACAGCAAAAGCCTTCGCACTTCATTATCAGGAGTAGAAGCAGCCCACCTCGGCATCGAATCGGCTAAAAGCAAGAAACTGCCCGACCTTGATGCATCTCTCTCATTCAGCTACATCGGCAATGCGCTGATTACCGACCGTAACTTCAGCAACGTTCATGGTTTGAAATCCCCACATTTCGGCAACAATTTCGCCTTCCAGGCACAGCAGGTGGTTTATGCCGGTGGAGCCATCAACGCAGGCATCAAGCTCGCAGAACTCGGGAAGCAGCAGGCTGAGGTAGGCGTGAAACTCACCCGACAGCAGATTCGCTTCATCGCTTTAGGTCAATATCTCGACCTTTACAAGATAGACAACCGCATCAAGGTATATGAAAAGAACATCGAACTGACCCGCCAGCTCATCGAAGATATCAAGGAGAAGCAGACACAAGGCATGGCGCTGAAGAACGACATCACCCGATATGAACTCCAGATGGAAAACCTCAAGCTCGGTCTGACGGCGCTCAGAAATAACCGGAGCATCCTGAACCATCAGCTTTGCAATACCCTCGGAATGAACCAGGATAGCCAAATGAACCAGGGAAATCAGGAGATTCAGATTATCCCCGATGCCACCATTGCCGACAAGACCTACGGCAAGGAAGGCGAGGCTTACTGGCAGACGGCAGGCACCCTGAACTCACCACTCTTGGAGCAGAGCAGCAATGCCATCCGCATCGCAGAGCAGAAGGAGAAGATTGCCAAGAGCGATCTTCTGCCAAAAGTGGCATTCGTAGCTGCTGACAACTTTGACGGACCTATCCTCTTCGAATTGCCACCTGTTGATAAGAACCTCAACGTCTGGTATGTGGGCGTGGGCGTGAAATACAGCCTCAGCTCTCTCTTCAAGAGCAACAAGCGCATCAAGCAGGCAGCCGTGGAAACCCGACAGGCAAAAGAGGCACACGCCGTTCAGGCAGAGCAGCTTAACAATAATGTGCAGGCTGCCTACGTGCAGTATCAGCAAACCTACGTAGAACTGGAAACGCAGCAAAAGAGCGTGGAACTGGCACAGCAGAACTACGATGTGATGAATGCCCGCTATCTCAGTCAGCTCGCTCTGGTTACAGACATGGTGGATGCCTCCAACCTCAAGCTCAATGCCGAGCTCAACGAGGTGGATGCCCGCATCAACATCGTTTATGCCTACTATCGCATGAAGTACGTGGCAGGAGAAATTTAGAAAGTGAAGAGTGAAGAACGAAGAGTGAAGAAACAACGTTCGGCGTCTGAAGGGAAAGCCAATTCATTTGCTCTTCAATAACTATAAAATAAACTAGCAAAATTATGAGCAAGAAGATTATCAAGAGAATATATAATGTAGTGATTATCCTCCTTTTTCTGGGAGCTATCGGCTGGTGCTTCAGCCATTTCTATCATGGAAGCGATGTGGCTTACACAGATGATGCACAGGTGAACCGCCATATCACTCCTATCAACACCCGCGTGCCGGGATTCATCAAGGAGATTCGTTTCAACGACTATCAGCACGTAAAGAAGGGCGATACCCTTGTTATCATCGAGGATGCTGAGTTCCGTCTGCATGTGGCTCAGGCAGAAGCCGGCTTGCGTGGCTCCAAGTCAAGTTCTTCGGTTGTTACCGCCAGCATGGGCACCACCAATACCAATGTACAGACAGCAGCAGCCGGTATTGAGGAGGCTCGTGTGGATATGATGAATGCCAAGCAAGACTTCGACCGCTTTGCTGCTCTGATGAAGAAGGATGCAGTTACCCGTCAACAGTATGACAACGCTTATGCCCGCTATCTGGGAGCCAAGGCACGTTATGAGCAGGCAAGCAGCAGAAAGGCTAGCGCAGCATCGGTTCGTAATGTTCAGACCCAGCAGCTCGGTGGTTCACGTGCCGGAGAGAGCGTGGCAGAGGCACAGCTCAATCTGGCTCGCCTCAACCTTTCCTATACCGTAATCGTGGCAACCTGCGATGGCGTGATGGGAAGAAAGGATATTCACGAGGGACAGCTGGTACAGCCTGGTCAGATGCTCGCCCGCATCGTGGAAGACAACGATGTATGGGTGGTAGCCAACTATCGTGAGACTCAGATGGATGGCATCACCGTGGGCAAGACTGTAGATTTCACCGCCGATGCCATCCCCGGTGTGGTATTCCATGGCAAGGTAGAAGCCCTTTCTGCCGCAGCCGGCAATGCCTATTCCATGATTTCTGTGGATAATGCCACCGGCAACTTTGTAAAGGTAGAGCAGCGTGTGCCTGTTC
>ERZ1034691.2015-NODE-2015-length-11905-cov-7.274684_pt1 | contig 11905 bp, 9 predicted proteins | sample MGYA00520638_ERZ1034691 | MGnify/ENA primary metagenome ERZ1034691 (study PRJEB33766, sample SAMN09781763) | gut metagenome | biome: gut microbiome | host: Homo sapiens | place: Madagascar | study: EMG produced TPA metagenomics assembly of the PRJNA485056 data...
GGATTTCTCTTTCCTTTCGACATTGTTATCATACCTTAACCGATGTAAAATTCACTATCACGTTTTCCTTAAATCTATGTAAAGTCTTCGTAAATTTTAAGCGTATATGTAAAAGAAAAGCACTTTGCGTAAACTATGTAAAATCTACGTAAAGTGCTTTGTTAAATTCCTGTTTTACTGTGTAATTTTTACTTTCCGACGCTCTGCTAAAAGCACGGCTGTCACCAGTGCCACAAACGGAACTGTAAGGATAACACCTAAGCTTCCTGCAATTCCCTGCATAATTTCGATGCCGATATTATAAGAATTTATCAGCTGGATCAGCGGCAGGTTGTAGGCATAATCTATAACCAGTGTGCTTAACGAACCGCCGACAAATGCCAGTATCAACGTATTGGACATTGTTCCCATCATATCACGCCCCACGTGTAGTCCGCTTTTAAACAGCTCTGTCCATGCAAGATTACCGGTTTTGGCATCAATTTCACATATTGCCGATGAAACCGACATTGCCACATCCATAACTGCGCCAAGTGAAGCGATTAAAATACCTGCAAATAACAGACCGCCAATCTGGATTTTTGTATTCTGACCGACATAAACAAGCGTTTCAATATTGCTCACATTATAGCCGTCAATATCTGCTGATAATCCAAAAAGGCTTGCTGCAATGCCTGCCGTTACTACGCCTGCCGTTGTACCAATAACCGAAGCTGCACTTTTTACCGATACACCTCCTATCAGATACATTGTTACAATCGTTGTAATCACACACACAAACACCGCTGACCAGAACGGAGAACAGCCACGGTAAATCATCGGCATGAACAGATAGACAATGGATAAAAAAGTAAACACCAGCCCGATAACTGATTTCACACCGTTTTTTCCACCAATCACACAGATGGCAAGTAAAAATATTCCGATAAAAACCGCCGTCTGCAGGATTCTGTCTTTAGAATAAACGGATACGCTTGTTGTATCACTGGACACACTGATATTGACAATCACCTGATCCCCCGCTGCACAGACTGCACCGAAAAGATTGCCCTCAGAACTGGTTGCATCATAGATGTTTCCTTTTTGCTGTCCGGTCAGAAGTTTTACTTTTAAATACTGATACCCTGCACGCTGTCCGTCCTCTGTCAAGTTATCCCTGACAACCTCCGTCACCACTGCTTTCTGATAGGAATACCCTTTCATGGAAACCATTTCTGTCTTTTCCACGCTGTTTAAAACCCTTACCAGCATAATATACCCTGCCAGACACACTACTATGATTACCGCACGCAAGAGAATGCGTTTCTGTTTACTTTGATTCATCTTATTTTCCATCCTGTTCCTTTATAACGTCAGTTTTTCGCACTAATTCTCATTCTTTCTTTTTTTCTCCGTTACGGCAATATAGCCAAGACCTGCCAGTGAAGCCGCACCCAGTGAGAACCACAGCACCGTTGGAAAAGCGTTATCTCCTGTCTGTACATTGGACTTTGCTGTTGTTGCAGTGCCTGTCTGCGTTGTGCTGTTTCCTGAAGTTTGTCCGTTACCGAAAGTTCCGGCATTATCGTCTGCTGTACCGGCATTTCCGGCATTATTACCATCAGATGTACTGTCACCGGAAGATATATTGTTATCAGTATCGTTTCCGTTTTCACCGTTATCCACGGCTTTTAATGCACTTACAGCTTCCTGAAGGGATGTCACCGCACTTGCCACGTCTGTTGTTGTACTTTCTGCATTCTCATAAATTGCCTTTGCTGCATCAATTGTATCAGAAAGCTTCTGTACAGATTCTTCTGTATAAGTGCCTGCTGCCTTTACTTCTCCCAGCTTTACCTCTGCTGATTCAATTTCTTTCTTCAAATCTTCTTTTTCAACTGATTTTACAATTGTATATGATGTCTTTATATTTCCGTCCGCCACTAATTCTGTATTGGTTGCTGCATCATAGGTCTTAACGGTCAGTGTTGTTTCTGTAAAATCAATCACTGAATAGGTTGGGCGCCAGCTCTGGCTTCTTGCAGCAATGTAATTTTGCTGTGTGCCGATTAACTGATAATACTTACTGCCTGTTGCTGAATTAGCTTCAAAATATACCGTTCCTTCCGGATTAACGACATTATTTTTATTTTCAATATTTGTTAAAATGTTGTAGCAGGCATTATCACCTAAATATGCACTGAAATCATCTGTATTCGTCTTAGGAGCAGACTGATAAGAAGAATGTGTCTGTCCGTCTGATGACAACTGATACGTTCTTGAATAAGTATGGTCATGCCCCTGTAAAACTGCATCGAAATCGTATTTGTCAATAATCGGTGTCAGCTGTGTACGAAGTACAATGCCGTCAGAATCTGAATGGTCATATCCGGAACCATAAATATCCTGGTGGAACATTAATACTCTCCATGTTGCATCCGGATTGGCTTCTACCGCCTCTTTAATTACATTTTCATGGGTTGCGCAGTTATAGTTGTTTGTATCAATGGAAACAAATAATGTATTACCATAAGTAAAATAATAATCTGTACCGGCATCTGTCTTTCCTTCTGTTGTTGCTACCGATGTTGCCGTATTCGGATTATTAAAATGATTACTGTAATTGACTGATTTTGAGTCGTGGTTTCCGATTGTTGTTGCAACCGGCATACTACGAAGCAGCGGACTTGATAAAAATCCTGCGTATTCAATCTGCTGTTCTAACTTATCTGCATCTTTTGATACCGACGTCTGGTTAATCTGGTCACCGGCTGAAAGAATGAAGCTGACATTACTGTGTGCAGATAATGCACTACTTAATGTATGATTCCAGTTATATGCATCATTCATTGCATGATATTCCTTAGAATTATCATCTTGTCCTACAGAAGCTCCAATCTGCGGATCTCCGACATACATGACTGAGAAATTTTCTGTAGATTTTGTTTCAAATGTATAAGTATCTGACCATGCTCCGTCAAGATAATACTGATACTGATATGATGTGTTTTCTGCAAGTCCGGATACTGTAACTTTATTCGGAATCAATGTAATAACATTATCATTTTCCGTTATGGTTTCCTTATTGGCCAAATTCTGCTGTCCCTGTACTTCCTGAATCACCCTGCCCTGTGAATCCATCAATTTAATCTTTGGTATTTCTTCTGTCACACAATACCATGCAAAATTCATCTTTGTAGCATTTTCACCCGGTGTCAATGCAATCTGCTCATAGTTATTGCGGATTGTTTTCCACTTTTCCTGCCATGCAGCCCATTCGGCGCTATCTGCATAAACATTGGAATAAGCCGTCTTTTCTGCTGTTTCACTTCCATCTTCTACATAACAGGCATCTTTTACTGCTGTACCTGTCGTCTTACTGCTTGAAGCATCGTTCCATGCGGCTCTCATTGAACTTCTCGCATAGGTTTCTACAGAACCCATTCCAATTCCTGCAACCATTGATGCTGCAAGTACTGCTGATACCAGTTTTCTTGTTTTTCTCATCTTTTCTTTTCCTCCAATTATGCGTTGCTGTAATAATGAATTACATTCTTTACTTTACTATTGGAAAGTAAAAAACAAATAATTGTCCTGTAAATGCCTTGTAAATCTTTCTGAAATGTTGGAAAAATAAAAAGACATAATCTCTATGAAATACAACGATGTATCTATACTTTCAGATACATTTTCATTTCTCATAAAAATTATGTCTTTTAAAATATTTTTAATATAAATGCTTTACAATATCAAAAATTTCATTTTCCGATGTTATCTTAAAATCAGAATGACAAGAATACCCAGTATAATGCGGTACCAGCCAAAGACCTTAAAGTCATGCTTTTTGATGTAACCCATCAGGAATTTGATGACAAATACTGATACAATAAACGCTACTACTGTTCCCACAAGAAGAATCAGTGCTTCACCGCCAGTCATTGCAATACCTGCAAGTATATACTTGGCAGCCTTTAAAAGACTCGCACCAAACATAACCGGCACAGCAAGGAAAAATGTAAATTCTGCCGCTGTTGCTCTGGATACGCCAATCATTAACGCACCGACAATCGTTGCACCGGAACGGGATGTACCCGGAAAAACAGCCGCTGCCAGCTGGAATAATCCGATAATAACAGCTTCTTTATATGTAATGGCATCAATACTTATCGTTGTCGGTCTTTTCTTTCCCCTGACCGTTTCTACAATGATAAAAATAACGCCTACCACAATCAGTGCAACTGCAACCGGAATCGGATGATAAAACAGTTCATCAATCAAATCATCAAATAAGATGCCGACAATCGCTGCCGGAATACAGGCTACGATAATTTTAAGCCACATATCCAGTGCGCCACGTTTCCAGCACACTTTTTTCTTTGTCTGGAAACGGGAACCCGTTTCATTCTTACTGCGGTGTACCTTCACCGTTTTTGTAGTAAACGGCCAAAGCTTATTCCAGAACAGCAGCACAACTGCCAGAATCGCACCAAACTGGATTACAACCTCAAACAGTTTCCAAAAATCCTCTGATACATTCAGCTTGACAAACTGATTGAACAAAATCATATGCCCGGTACTGCTGATTGGAAGCCACTCTGTAATACCTTCAACAATACCAAAAAGTACTGCCTTTAATAACTCTAATATTTCCATAAAATTCTCCGTATCTTTACCTTTCTTCTTTATTTTATGCCCGCTTACGCACCTGTAGCACAAACAAACATATTATATAATACTTTACGGCAAAAATACAGCAAAATTTGTCCGCATCTGTTTAAATTCAAACCATTTCTAAACAGTTCTTAAACATTTTTTGATGCTGCTAAGTACGCCTCATTGGAAAAATATGCCTGTGATGAAATCACTTCACTTTCCTCCTGCGGTTTTTCCCTGCGGTAATAATTGCCGTCACGGCAGAGTTCCCTGCCCTTTACCGTATCGTGCAGCATAATGCCGAACATCGTACGCACACGGTCTTTAATTGCCGTATCATAAATTGGTGTAGCAACTTCAACGCGCTTTACCGTATTTCTCGTCATAAAATCAGCGGAAGAAATAAACATCTTATCCCGCTCCGGCGTACCGAAAATATAGATTCTGGAATGTTCCAGATACCGTCCCACAATACTGATAACCCTGATATTTTCTGTGTATCCTTCAATACCCGGAATCAGACAGCAGATACCTCTTACAACCAGATCAATTTTTACTCCATGCTGGGAGGCTTCAACCAACTTATCAATAATCGTCTTATCCGTAAGCGAATTCATTTTCACACCAATATATGCCGGTTCATTGTTATCTGCGTGGCGTATTTCTTCCTCGATAAAATCAAGTACCTTATTCTGAAGACACTTCGGCGCAACTAAAAGATGATGTGTTTCTTCCATAACCTGTGCCATACACAGTCTGTTAAATACCTGTGCTGCTTCCTCTGCAATATCCTGATTGGCTGTCATCAGTGACAAATCTGTATAAAGTTTGGCTGTCTGCTCATTATAATTACCGGTTCCAATCTGCGTAATGTGTTTGACTTCTGTTCCATCACAATACGTAATCAGGCACAGCTTGGAATGAACCTTAATGTGGTCAATACCGTAAATAATCCGGCAGCCTGCGTCCTCTAACCGGCGCGACCACTCAATGTTATTCTCTTCATCGAAACGCGCTCTTAATTCCACCAGTACAACAACTTCTTTTCCGTTTTCCGCAGCATTAATCAGTGCTTCTACAATCTGTGAGTTTTTCGCAACACGGTAGAGCGTCATCTTAATAGACACAACCTTTTCATTTTCCCCTGCTTCATTTAACAGACGGATAAACGGCTGCATACTCTCAAACGGATAACTAAGCAGAATATCCCCCGCTTCAATCTGCTCCATCATCGAAAGTGAACTGCGTACATAGCGGGAATTCTGTGGCACTCTGCGCACGTAAAACAAATCCTTTTTGCCATGCAGCTTATCGCGTATCTGTGAAATAAAGGACATTGAAAGCGGTGCTTCCGAATAATAAATCTGGTCTTTATCCAGCTTTAACTCCTTGCAGAGTGTCACGATGACCTTTTCATCTAACAGGCGTGAATACTCCATTTTAACCGGACACAGCTTTCGTCTTTCCCGGATCATTTTTTCCATGGTGTTGCGGTAATCCAAATCTTCATCATAAAACGCATCATCAACATCAATATCTGCATTCCGGATAATACGGATTAAAGATTTACTTTTTATCGTATATTTTGAAAAAATCTGCGGCATAAAATGCAGAATTAATTCTTCTACGAGCATATATTTATTTTTATCTGAAGGTATCGGTATCAAGCGCTTAAAAACCTCGCTGCTGCAAGGTACAATACCAAGCTTCTCGTTATTTTTAGACTTTAAAAGTGCAACCGCGTAGATTTCCTTATTCCGCAGGAATGGAAACGGCTGCTTTTTTCCGACAATCTGCGGAGAAAGTAACGGCATAATCGAATGTTTAAAATAATTTTCAAGATAAACAGCATCTGCAAATTCAATGTCATTAAAACTGATTAACTCTATACCGTATTCACCGATTTCTGACATCAGATTCAGATACGCCCGGTCTTTTTTACGAAGCAGTTCGCCTACCGATGTGAAAATCTTCGACAACTGTTCCTTTGCTGTCATCTGTGTCTTATTATCCCTTGCATCTGCCGAAAAAATCATCTGGTCGGTCAGTGTTCCCACTCGTACCATGAAGAATTCGTCCAGATTACTCTGAAAAATCGATACGAAAGATAACCGCTCACAAAGCGGCACTTCTTTATCAATCGCCTCATCTAACACCCGTTCATTAAATTTCAGCCACGAAAGCTCCCTGTTATAGTAATATGGTTTATAGGTATGCAACCCTTTTGCTTTATCCATCGTCTTCTTCTCCCATCCGTAACAATATTTACACTTTTAACCCCTTATATACCACACGGTTCATCTCCAAAGCTGAGTCCTGCAAACTTTGCCTGTCTGATAATATCTGAATCCGTGTCCACCAGCTTTGTCTTTCCTGCCACTTCGCTGATCGGGATAATATCTATCTTATTCTCTTTTACACACGTCATATAACCATATTTTTTCTGCAAAATAAGTTCTGCGGTCTTCGCTCCCAGCCTTGTCGCAAGAACCCTGTCATAGGCACACGGCTGTCCGCCCCGCTGCACATGCCCCGGAACGGTCACACGAACCTCCAAGCCTGTCTTTTGAAGGATCTCTGCTCCGATTCGATATGCAGCCGAAGGATAATTCTCCTTCTTTCTTTTTGCTTTTAATTCAGATTTTGAAAGTGCTGCTTCCTCTTTGGAAATCGCACCTTCCGCCGCTGCAATAATCGTAAAATGTTTTCCTGCCTTTGTTCTTTTACGAATAGCCTCTGCAACAACCTCTAAATCATATGGTATTTCCGGAATCAGTAAAATATCGGCTCCTCCTGCCATGCCTGCATAAAGGGTCAGCCAGCCTGTTTTATGTCCCATCAGTTCTACAATAAATACTCTGCTGTGGGATGCCGCAGTAGAATGTATGCAGTCGATTGTATTTGCCGCAATATCCACTGCAGACTGAAATCCGAAGCTGACGTCTGTCCCATACAAATCATTATCAATAGTTTTAGGCATTGTCAGTATATTTAATCCCTTTTTTGACAATAAATCTGCTGTCTTATGAGAACCGTTTCCACCCAGCACTACAAGGCAGTCCAGTGAAAGCTTTTTGTAGGTTTCAATCATACATGCTACTTTATCCCTTCCGTCTTCATCCGGCTCATGAATCCGCTTAAACGGCATACGGGACGTTCCAAGAATTGTACCGCCCTTATTTAATATTCCGGAAAACTCTCCCGGCTTCATTACATGATACTGTTCGCGTACCAGTCCTCGGTATCCGTCTTCAAAACCATAAATTTCAACCTCGCTACACTGCTCGTAAAGACTTTTTGCCACACCCCGCATTGCTGCATTTAATGCCTGACAATCTCCGCCGCTGGTCAACATTCCTACTCTAAGCATATGGAAACCTCCTCTTTTTCTGATTCTGTTCTATGATATAAAATGTATGTAAAATCCACTATCTTATTAGTGTAAAATCTGTGTAAAATATTATTTTTATGTTTTTTGGCAATCGCAACGCCCCTTTCTTTGTTTTGTTGATGAATTATTGTTTCTTTAACTGCTCAATTTGCTCCATTACTGACTGTAACTGTTGTTTCATGGTTTCTAATTCATTCTGCTGTGTATGAATGGTTTCTTTCTGTTCTTCCAGTTCTTCCGTCTGCACTTAAAAATGTAAGCCACGCTTCTTTTTTATTCCAGCGCTGTTTTACAAACTTTTGCAGCCCTGCTTCACTGTTCTGCTTGCCAGCTTTGCTTTTACCGTTGCTGTCATTATCAGTATTCTTATGTCTGGCTTTACCATCACAATTTTTACCATCGCTGTCACTGGCTCTGCTACTATCACCGTTACTCTTAACACCATTGTGGTGTTTTGCACGGAAAATGTCAAGTGGTATAAATAGATATTTTTGCAGTAATTCCAGTTCCAGCCCAGTATCAGACTGCTGTTTAAATCTGTGAATATAGTTCTGGGGATATTCGTGAAATTCTTTCGTACTCGTTTCAAACAGTACGATGGTATAGACGGATTTAATATCCTTATAACTGAAGGCTTTTTTCTTTTCTCCCTTGACTCTTCTATACTGCCTCAGCAGTAAATCGGATGAATAGCACGCACTTCTCTGTCCCGAATCATTGGAAAAATTTGTTTTCATATCGCTACATCTCCTTTACATTTGTTTTTTTATTTTCACTTAGTACATCTACTTTACAAGCCCCATAAATCATACCCTCTCATCTCAAACTTCAATTCAACAACAACTGTATGCACAGTATTAGTATACATCTGCCCAAAATGCACCTTTTAAAGACAAAAAACCACAGAAACGGCTGCATTTTCACACACACCATTCCTGTGGTTTATGTTGGGGCAAATAGTCCCCTTTATGATCAATTATCTTCCGGCAACGCATTTTCCAACAACTGCCATCACAAAGAACACGACAATATCCGCGGCAACAATTGTTGAACCAACCGGTGTCGAGAACAGTATCGATGCCAGAATACCGAATAACGCACACAGCACCGAAATCACGGCAGAACAGATGACTACACCTTTGAAATTTTTAATCACCTGCATGGCAGACAGCGCCGGGAATATCACCAGTGCCGAAATCAGCAGGGAACCGACAAGGTTCATTGCAAGCACGATAATGACTGCCGTTACCACGGCAATCAGCAGGTTATAGCGGTCTGCCTTCATGCCGGTTGCCGTTGCAAAATTTTCATCAAATGTAACGGCAAATATCTTATTATAGAAGAAAACGTATATAAAAATCACCACGACCGAAGCCGCTACACACAGCCATACCTCGGCTGTCGTCAGTGTCAGAATAGACGTTGAACCAAACAGCGTTCCGCACACATCCCCGTTAATATTCGTCGATGTCGAAAACAGATTCAGCAAAAGGTAGCCGACAGCCAGCGAACCGACGGAAAGCATGGCGATTGCCGCATCTCCGTGGATTTTGGTATTCTGTCCGGTGCGCAGTAACAGAATCGCCGCCACAACCGTCACCGGCATGACAAGCAGGGTGTCATTGGTCAGGTTCAAAACCGCCGCCACCGCCATTGCGCCGAATGCGACATGCGAAAGTCCGTCACCGATATACGAAAATCTTTTTAAAACCAGTGTCACACCAAGCAGTGAGGAGCACAGCGCAATCAGCACACCTACAATCAGCGCATACCGCACAAACGGAAAACGCATATAAAATGCCAGTGTTGTTATCATATCACTCATTGTCTTTCTCCTCCGTTCCTTCCAATAATTTCCACGCGTCACTTTCCAGATAGTCTTTGCTTGAGCCGAAATAGAGCTGTTTTTTACCTATCTGTAAAATGTGGCTCGCATATTTTAACGCTGCCTGAATATCATGCGATACCATAATAATCGTAACACCGCTCTTGTTAAGCTGTTCAATGAGCTGATACATTTCAGCCGTTACTTTCGGGTCCAGCCCCGCCACCGGTTCATCTAAAAGAAGCAGCTTGGTTGTGGCACACAGCGCCCTTGCAAGCAGGACTCTCTGCTGCTGCCCGCCGGAAAGCTCCCGGTAACAGCGGTTTCTTAAATTCCAGATACCCATTTTTTCCATATTCTGCCGCGCTTCATTTTTCTGCTGTCTGCTGTAAAACGGCTTCCAGCCGCTTTTATTTAACGTTCCCGTCAGCACAATTTCCATAACCGATGCCGGAAAATCCTTCTGCACTGCCGTCTGCTGTGGCAGATAGCCGACTTCATAGGCGGACAGTCCGTCCCCCGTTTCGATTGTTCCCGAAATAGGCTGTATCAGATGTAAAAGGGTCTTCATCAGCGTACTTTTTCCCGCACCGTTTTCACCGATAATGCAAAGGTAATCCCCTTTGTTTACCGTAAAATGTATATGCTCTGTCACTGCTTTTCCCTCATAGCCCAGTGCCAGATCTTCACATGTTATATAAGCCATAACTGCTCCTTTCCAGTGTGTATCTGCCGTTATAAATTCTCAATACACAGATTTTTTATCATCAATTTAATGCCGCCTTTAAGACCTCAAGATTTTTCTCCATCACTGAAAGATACGTGTACCCGTCCGCTATCTGCTTTTTCGTGACAGACTGCATGGAATCCAGTGTCAGGATTTCGGCATTTTTATTTTTTGTATTTTCAATAACAGTCTTTGCCACCTGTTCTCCCGAATTTTCAATTACCAGCACTTTGGACAGTCCCAGTTCGTCGATTTTTCCCGATAAAAAAACGACCGTTTTAAAGCTTGCGGAAGTTTCCGAACTGCACCCCGCAAATGCCGCATAGTAATTGATTCCGTAATCGTCAACCAGATAGCGGAACGGGAAGCGGTCACCAAACAGCACGGTGTCGTGCTTTGCGCTCTGTACAGCCTGCGCATACTGTGTATCCAGTTCATTTAACCGGCTCTGATAAGCGCTTGCGTTTTCCCGGATTGCCTGTGCGTGTTTGGTATCTTTCCCGGCAAGAACATTTGTTAATTCTTCCACAATCTTTTCTGCATTTTTTACGGAAAGCCAGATGTGTTCATCATATTCGATTTCATCTTCGTGATGATGTTCTTCACCGTGGTCATGACTGCCGTCATGTGCCTCGTCATGGTCATCGTCTTCCTGTGCATGGCTGTGGGTGTGTCCGTGGCTGTCCCCCTGCATACCCTCTGCCAGTTCTTCCTCTTTTACGGAATCGCCTAAATAGTCCATGAGATTTACAACGGTCATATCGGGATTTACCGCTTCTTTTAATGCCGATGTCACCCAGTTTTCAGATGTTCCTCCAGTGTACACCAGCACGTCACAGGAAGCCACTGCCGCAATATCCGCCGTGGACGGCTGGTAGCTGTGCATATCCACACCGTTGTCCGTCAGTAGTTTAATCTCGAATTCGTCACTGTTCTCTCCTAAAATCTGCCGCACCCAGTCGTACTGCGGAAATGTCGTGCATACCACTTTGATTTTATCCGATATCACAAATGACGACGGCATTTTCCCACAGCCTGCCATTGCCGCGATAGACGTTATGCACAGCAGAAGCGCACATATAACAGCACCTTTTTCTTTTATTTTATTCATGATTCTTTTCATGACTGCCGCTCTCCATTTCCTTACATTCCCTGCACATTCCGTACAGTACGGAACTGCTGCACTCCAGGGCAAATCCGTGATGTTCCTCAAGATGCGCCCGGATATCTTTCATAAATCCACATTCCAGATGAATCACCCGCCCACAGCGCACACACTGTAAATGCAGATGTTCGTGACATTCCGGGTGTCCGTCCGTATACTGATAGA
>ERZ1034691.2020-NODE-2020-length-11891-cov-18.986059_pt1 | contig 11891 bp, 9 predicted proteins | sample MGYA00520638_ERZ1034691 | MGnify/ENA primary metagenome ERZ1034691 (study PRJEB33766, sample SAMN09781763) | gut metagenome | biome: gut microbiome | host: Homo sapiens | place: Madagascar | study: EMG produced TPA metagenomics assembly of the PRJNA485056 data...
CCCATTGTCAAGATAACAAAACAGAAGACTTGCTCCGCTTACTGCTCCGCTCTGACGGCAGCAAATTTAAGGAAGATATCGTCAAAAATTGGTATCGGGCAAGGAAATTTGTTCTTGGAACCCTAGTTGCAAATGACGTATTCGACAACATCATTCGCCAGCAACAGAAAATACATGTTGTTTTAGAAGGAACTTCCGATCTAATGATGTCTGTTGCCAGACAGATAGCGTTTGTTGCACATTATCCGACATTCAATGATGCAACAGGTAATAACAAAACGATTATCACCATCTTGTTTGATAAAACCAAGGTATCTCCATCCTCTATTTTAGACTTTGTCTCAAAAGAAGAATACCTGTACAATCTATCCCGATATTGCAAATGCACGATTAAGGTTTGGCAAGAAAAAGAGGTCAAAATCGTCTATAATGAGAATTCATTTCTGGATATAGAGTTGGAATTCATTGGTTTTGATGGGATGGACTTTAGCAAATACAATTTCGCAGACAAACTGAGAATAAAAGGATCAGACATCAGGGATGAGGAATTAGAAGAGACAATAGATATATCCATGGCAAAGCGTGTCAACATGGTTTACAATGTAGGTATGGATATTGACAACCTTCCGCCTGACGACCCCAATACGGCAGAACGATATGACAAAGCACTTTTCTATTTCTGCTACCAACAGTCCCCTAAAGATACCCAAGAGAAATGGGATCAAATGGGCAATAGTCAAATCGACATAAAGAATAAACTTTCCAATGTTTTCTGTTCAGACTGCTTTCCATCACGATTAATATATATAATCAACGAGAATAAAGAGGAAAAGGATAAAATCATCAACTTCCTCGACTTAGGGGTGCATGTGAAAAAGAAATACCAGAAAGTGGTTGGCATTGTAAAAGACAATATTGAATCTCTTGCTAGATGCGAGCATGCTCGTTGGAATGTAGAGAAGTTACTGTTAGGTTTCCGTCCCTTGTCTGAAAAAGAACAGTTGGAAGATGAGCAGTTGTTTGGAAAAGACCGAAAGGATTACCGAAAATCACTCAAAAAACGTGGCATCCATATCGACCTCTGCTCATATCGGGATTTGAGAAGAATCAATCCTGGCGACATGAAGTATGACTGCTTCTTGATGATTGCAATGCCGAGAATTATATTGGAATATGAGAAGAATAATCAATAACAAAAATACGATAATAAAAGCTGTTATTGTTGATATTTGCGATAAGAATAACGAATTGAGAAGAAAATTATTGGAGTAATTCTTGAAAACAATGTTTGGATTATGACACAAAAAGAGATTTGGATATTTTTGTCTCATTCTTATGATGACTATGACAGAGTACGTTGTGTGAGAAACATGCTGGAAGATTTCGGTATGCGCCCTATCATGTTTTTTCTTAAATGTCTTAGTGAAGAAAAAGAAATAGATAACCTAATTAAACGTGAAATAGATTGCAGAACACGTTTCATCCTTTGCGATAGTCCTAATGCAAGAAAATCTGATTGGGTTCAAAAAGAAGTAGAATATATTAAAACAAAAGGTAAAGGTATTGAGATTATAGATGTCAATGATACAGATGAGAACATTAAGAAAAAATTATTTAGCTACCAAAGAAAAAATCATTTATACATTTCTTATGCAAGAGAACAACGCATTTTAGCTCAGCAAATTACTCAAAGACTGAGGAAATATGATTTCAATGTTTTCTTAGATATAGATAGGGTCTCATTTGGAATGAATTTTGCAGAGGTAATTAAAGAAGGAATACAACAAGCTATAGGACATGGAAAACTAATAGCATTACTGGGAACAAAGAGTGCTCAATGGACATTAAAAGACCTAGAATATGCAATAAAGTTAGATGTTGATAAAGATTCTATTATTCCTATATTTTTAAATGAGGAAGCAAAAAGGCAATTTGCTGACATGCTAAAAGACTTCTCTTCAATAGACCTTTCTAACATACCTAATGTAACATCTTTACACATCGTGAATTCCCTTTTGCCACTACTATTTGAGTGGGGGGACATTCTGACGTATGCAAATAATTTTAGATATGGTATCGGGTGTAAAAAGGATGAAGAGGAAGCTGATATGTTATCAAGCCTATATGTTTCTGAATTGGAAGAAAAAGATGTAGAGTTTAATGGTCCTGGCTTAGAATTGCGTCTTGCAGACATCTATGGTAGAGGATATGGTGTAAAACAAGACTTAAATAAAGCCAAAGCATATCTTGCTGAAGCTCATCATTGCTGGGGTGTTGACATATCCGCGCAATTACAAGAGCTTGTCAAAGAGCAAAAGTAAACATTTTACATTATGAAGTACAAAGCATTTATAAGCTATAGACGTTCAGATTGTTCGGAACTAGCACAACTCGTCAAACTTGCTATCGAGGAGCAAGGGTATAATGAAGATGATATTTTTCTTGATCTCAACAGCATACATGAGGGAGAATTCCCTACTCATATAGAAGAGGCACTACATAACACAGAATTTTTTATTCTGCTAATTTCGAAAAATAGTTTCAAACACTCGGATGAAAAAGATTACTATCTTGAGGAAATCAAGCTAGCTTTAGAGTTAAAACTACGCATTATACCCGTTTTCTATGGTTCAGTAAATATCAACAACCTAGAAATACCCCAAGAGTTTGTTGACAAAAACTTCAAACTTAAAAATGGCATCTCGTATGTTCCTGAGTATTCTGATGCCTTTAAGCGTAAATTGTCAGAATTTATGAAACCAAATGGCATTTGGAATTTATTGAAAATGCCAACGTTAATATTGACGATTTATGCCCTCCTTACCATTTGTGGATTTGTCATCATGTACATTTATGACAATTACTTTATGCCAGAAAAAGAACTGGTCGAAACGGTCGTTGAAAATGTACAAGTTGATGAGGGAAAATTAGTTTATTTTACTCCCAAAGAAACATTTTCCTATATAACTTCTAGCAAAGAAATCAAGTGCTTTACAAATAAAAACAATCCACTAATCACAAGCACCATAAACTTAGATCAAACAACCCAAGTCGGTTTTTGGACTGTTTCCGTTGGGCTTATGTATGAAATGAGTCGTACAAGACTTAAACCCCATGGAAATTCGAAATCAGTATTAGCCTATGTCGCAGTAGGTGTTTCTGTCGTTGCAGGTTTTGGCTTGGGATGCACGTTGGAAAGAATGGCATTTCCCAAACAGTATTCATCAGCTCTGTTAGAAAAATTACACCAACAAGTTTTTTGGCAAAAGATAATGAATCGCTTATATTTTAAACCCAATATTGAACTAATAGAATAACTATGAAATTGAAAATTAAAGCATGGCATCTTTGGACTTTTTTAATCGTGTCACTTATCGTATGGATTAGATGGTCTGATTACAAAGAAGAAACCTCAAACAAAGCATACGAGGAAATAACCAAAAAACTTTCCGCCTCTATCTCTCTAGATGCCGCTTGCGACTTATGGTCAGAAGCTTATAGCTTTGCTACAGACAATGACAAGAAAAGAGAATGCTTAGGACAACTGATTTTGTGTTACGAACAAAAAGGTGATTTTCTTAAAGCAATTCAAAAACTAGACGAATACGAAGATTTATTCGAAACAAGCACAGCATCAACAATACACAGGGCATTATTATATGCAAAAAAAGGTAATAAGACAAAAGCCAAATCGATTTTAGATAGCATCTCATCTTCAGCCTTCCAGTTTGACGAACCTTCGTTTTTTACCAAATGCGAAGATTTCATCTTTTTAGGAAATCATCAAGATTATTACGACAAAGCATACTTAACTTATTTCCATGAATATATATGTCGATTAATTGCCATCACATACCGAGCTGGTTTGGAAAGCGATAGCATTAAAAGACATAAATGCTTAAACCAGTTTGAACATTTAGCAAGTATTGACCAACGCATTAAAGAATACAGAGACATTAAGATTGCCAACCATCGAGTTCCAAATTTTTTAATACTGAATCCACTCAACACCCTTCAACAAAACCATCTATATTTATTCCAAAGTCATTGGTTTACAACAGAATCTACTATCGAGGACATTCTTCGCCTAAAATGGGCATTTATACAAATGTATCTTGATGAATATGACAGATGTTATGGATACCAGAAAACAAAATCTCATTTTGCCAATATTTTAAAAAACAACAAGGTTGCATCAGATGGTTATCAAAAATTTCTTGTCGATGCATATATGGCAGCAAACTCACCTAACAGCAAATTCAAACTCAGTTACAATGAATACAAAAAGCTTAATAGAAGTGGCATGGGATGGCTAGTAAGACTTAATCCCACAATACTTGGTGGCACTTCATCAGCATTCATCAATAAAGGGGTAACAAAACCATGCATCTTAATAAGTTGTAATGAATGGCAGATAGGAGACTCTACACCTTTTACAAGAGAAACAGTTCTTAAAGATAAAGGAAAAGTTAAAAAAGTTGTCATACTCAAAAACGACTTCACTACAGATACTCTTTTTATCAAAGAGAATTTACTGGGAGTACAAATTGGCAACAGACTTGTAAGCACGATGACTATTGACTTAATACGACATTGTTTTCCGGAAAAATAGGAAATGACTCAACACTTCAAATATTTCGCATTCATATCATACAGTTCCCATGATATAGCATGGGGTAAGAAACTGCAAAAGAAGCTGGAAGGATATCGAATGCCTTCTACTTTATGTAGTGAGCATGGTTGGCAACGCAATCCGATAAAGCCGGTTTTCTTTGCTCCTACAGACATACAACCAGGAGATTTGGATGAAGAGCTAAAGGAAAGACTGAAAGCCTCACGAAATCTCATCGTGATCTGTTCACCTCATTCTGCCAAATCAGATTGGGTCGGCAAGGAAATAGCTTTCTTTCATAGCCTCGGACGAGCGAGCAGCATCCATTTCTTTATTGTTGATGGTATTCCTCATAGTGGCAATTCTGAAACGGAATGCTTCAACCCCATCGTCAAAACATTGGAAATTCCAGAGATACTTGGGGCTAATATCCATGAAAAGGTGTTCAAGTCTCCATGGCTAAACCGAGAACGAGCATACATACAACTTATCACCAAACTCCTTGGAGTAGAATTTGATAGTATCTGGCAACGTCATCGCCGTCTGCTCAGGCAAAAGATTGCAATATGGTGTTGGGGAGCATTTGCTGTACTCGCTGCTTTGATTGGAGTTGGAATAACTAACCAACCGATAGATGTTGAAGTTTCGCTAAATGAAACTACAACACACAATAAGCATTTGCCACCATTAAAGGATGCTATCGTAACACTCTGTCTTGACAACGAGACGAAGACTGATACTTTATCATCACTCGATAACAAGGCTTTATTTGCCAACATACCTCATAGTTTTATCGGCAAAAGAGCTTGTGTAAAGATAGAGTGCAAGGATTGGTTACCTGTGGATACAACGTTTATTCTGACAAAGAATCCTATCATAAACATTGCTCGTAACCCTGAGTGTTATGGGAATGTAAAATTTCTGCTATGGAATCTGGAGAAAGAAAAGGGTATGGGAAATGTGAAGGTCGAGATTGCTGGTCAAACATCCACCTCTGATGCCAACGGCAATGTAAAAATGCAGATTCCTCTAAAAAATCAAAGAGAAAAGTATCAAGTATTATGCAATCTTGATTTAGATAATAACATCCTCGTAATGCCAACTACACAAAGTACAGCATTGATAGTAAAAGAATAAAGATGAAAAAGATAGTTTCAATAATAACAGTTCTGTTGGCTGTACTATTTGTACAAGCACAGACTATCACACAAAATGGTGTATCTTATCGCTATAATGGCAAGAATCCTCGTACCCCTATTGGTGGTGTGTATATCAAACCTGTAACTGCCGACAATGGTGTAGTGAGCAACGCTTCGAATGGTTCGTTCTCAGTAGTTCTGAAAAACTTAAAGATGGGTTCACGCATTGGTAATGTAAAGGTGACAAAGCAAGGTATGATGGTATTTAACCAGCAGGCTGTTGACGAGTGGAATGTCCGAAAAGATCCTCTCTGCTTGATTCTTTGCGATGCCAACGAGTTTCAGAAGCAAAAGAAAAACTTGATTGCTATTGGTGAAAGACAAGCAAAAAAGAAATACGACAAGAAATTAGCTGAACTCAAAAAAAGGAATGAGGCTCAGCAACTTCAAATTGATGATTATTATAACAAACTGGACTCCTTAGAGAAGGAATACCAGAATGCCTTGAAGCACATGGATGAATATGCCGATGTGTTTGCCCGCATTGACGAAAGCGAGATTGATACACTTGCCCAGCGTGCCATCGAACTTTTCAACAAAGGCGAAATAGACGAATCCATCCGTCTGTTTGAACAAGGAAACTACATGAAGAAGTTGGATGATGCCTTGCATACCAAGGCACAGGCTCAAAATTTGAGGAATGTCGCCGATTCTGCCGAAGCGCTTGCGGATAAAGATATAGAGGAATGCGTCAAGAGCATCAAGGCACAAGTTTCTGCTTATCAGGTAAAAAATGATTATGAAAAAGTTGGAGAATTGCTGAAAGGGATGGCAGATAAGCTTCAAACATCAGATGCAATATGGGATTATATTCATTTCTGCAGTATGCAAAACAGATTTAAAGACGAAGAACTATATTTACAAAAATACAATACCATTTTAGAAAAAGCACAAAGAATAGACAAACCTGAACTTCTTGCAAAACATTATTGTAACTTAGCCATCTTTTATCAAAAAGTAAAGAGCTTCAATGAAAGTGAGAAAATGTTCAATATATCTTTGACAATGTATAAGCAGCTAAATAGCGAAAACCCCATGATATATGGATTAGACATGGCTTGGTTATATAATAATTTTGCGAATCTATATAGAGAGAAGAGACGTTTCGTTGAAAGCGAGAAAATGTTTAATTCAGCATTAAACATATATGAATCTTTGAATAAAGAAAGCATAACTCCTTTTGCGTTTAACAAGGCTGCTTTATATAATAATCTAGCGAATCTTTATTCGGACATAAAAGAATACGACAAAAGCGAATCTATGTATAGTCACGCAACGGAAGCATTTGAATCCTTAGCAAATGAAAATCCTAAAAAGTATGAACCAAACTTGGCTATATTATATAATAATTTTGCGCTTTTTTACAGTGAAAATCTACGTTTTAATGAAAGCGAATCAATGTATAAAAAGGCGTTGCTTATATGCAGTCATTTGACTAAAGAAAATCCTGAAGCATACGAACCGCTCTTGGCTATTTTATATCAAAATCTTGGAATTCATTATGATCAAATGAGATATTATCATAAAAGCGAAGCTATGTATAGAGCAGCATTGACAATACGTAAACGTATAGTAATTAACAATCCTAAAGTTTATGAACCAGTTTTAGCAAAGTCGTATTATAATTTAGGAGATCTTTATTGTCATATGCAACGTTTCAGCGAAAGTGAAACTATGCATAAAGCTGCATTGACAATACGTGAACATCTGGCTAAAGTAAATTATGAAATATATGCACCATTTTTAGCAGATTCCTATAATGCTTTGGGTGTCCTATATAAACAAATGAAACGGTTTGAAGAAAGTGATACGCTATTAAATTCCGCACTGTCTATATACAAGACTTTAGTAAACAATAATCCTAAGGCGCATGAGACAGTTTTAGCAGGTATATACAATAACTTAGCAAATCTCTCCTTCGATATGCATCGTTATATTGAAAGTGAGAAAATGTATAAGTCTGCACTGACTATTTATGAACAATCTCTCAAAGATAATCCTGATAAATATTACCCATATTTAGCTAACGTTTATAATAAAATGGCAATTCTTTATAGTAAGAAACAATGTTTTGACAAAAGTGAGTCAATGTACCGATTGTGCTCTATGACTTATTTAAAGTTATATGAGAAGAGTCCCGATCTTTATCAACAAGATTTGGCAGAATCTTACTATTGGTTAGGTAGAACTATGGTAGTAAACAAGAAAAATCATGAAGCCATTGATTCTTTTGAGAAATCTTTACGGCTCACAAAAGACGACTTCTATGAAAAAAAAGATACTATGTCTTATGCAAGTAATCTTGTTCAGTTAGTTGATTTAAACGGAATAGAAAAAAGCTATTTTGTTGCCTACAATTATAATTCAGAATTATTGCACATTTTAAAAAATATTTTTCTATCTGATACTATAAAGTACAAAAATGATTATTTAAGCAAGTTAGTAAGCCAATCCTTCTATGCCAATCTCTTGGGAAAATTCAAGGAGGGAGAAGAATGTTCCTTAGAAGCTTTGCAAGTGGATTCCACAAAACATATAGCATATACTAATCTTGCTGCCGCTTTGCTTTTCCAAGGTAAGATAGAAGAGGCCGAGAAAATCTATCGCCAATATAAATCAGAATTTAAAGATGGATTTCTTGGTGACTTCGCTGAGTATGAACGACTGCAAGTCATTCCTAAGGAATATATGGCAGACGTAGAGAGAATCAAAGCTATGCTACAAGAATAAGAATGAAAAGGACACATTACACTGACTTAAAAAAACGCAAAAACAAAAAAATCTTCAACTACCCCTGATAGATTTTCTCCATTCACCTCCTCCCTATAATAAACATCGAACAGTTTAAAATGCAAACAACAATGAAAGAGTATAAACCAAAACCAGTAGATACGCAAAGTATCCAACTTCCTGAAGAGTTAAACTCTTTGGTAGAAGAAATGTCAAAGAACGTACATGAAGTTTGGGCACAGACCAGAATCGCTCAGGGATGGACCTATGGAGAAGAGCGAAATGATGCAGAAAAGAAACATCCATGCCTAGTTCCATACGAGGAATTGAGCGAGGATGAAAAGACTTACGATCGCAACACCTCTGTAGAGACCATCAAGCTAATCTTGAAACTCGGCTTTAAGATTTCAAAGGACTAAGAAAGATACTTCGTATAGAGGCTCTGACAAAGAACAATGGCAAAGAATCACACCGAATATCCCATAACCGTCATCATCGGAATAGGCTTGCTGATAGCATTAGGCTTATTGCCTTTTTATTGCAAGTCTTTTATGACGTGGATATACATTGCCATTTGTTGTGTCATCGTGGTCGGATTATTGGGCTTAGTGCTACATCTTCGCCATAACCAGAAAATCAAGCAAGAGAATCGCGAAGCCTTGGCAGAAAATCCAAAGCGCATTGCGATTTTTCAGAAACTGGGAAATGGAAGCGACATTGAGACTACTGGAACTTTGGATTATCCTTTGCTGAGACATCCTAAGGGATATGATGTGAAATGGCTTTATGATTCCACAAGAGAGGTCGTCTTCTTCTCCACCTATGTCAATGAAAAAGAGGAAGCTGTAATCAGGCAGAAATATGACGCTTGGCTATCCCAACAGACACCAGAAGATATGGCTGGCTTTGAGATGGTGATGAATCTTTCTTCTTTTGAGGACACCGTTGATGAGGAGCTGCTCGATGGAGTCAACCTCCTGCAAATAGGATTCAAGAGAAAGACTACCGAACGTTGGGGAAGAATAGAATCTCTTTTGCTAAAATTGCAAACTTTCATCGACTCTCTTTCTCCTTATTATATACATCGGCAATTCTGCTTGAAAGGCATTTTGAAAGCTGAAATTTATGTCGAATATGAGGGATTGGCTTTGGTCTCAACCACAAGACCTACTCCAAAGGGTATGGAAGATGCCACGGAGCACTTGCCGTCAGGTGATTTCAAAAGGCTAAACACTATGCAGAACTGGATGAGAACTGACGACATGGTTTACATTGACTCTTGGGAAGACATAAGATCATGAAGTTCCGACTCTCTATATAAATGTACATCATATAAAAATAGATACAAAAAACTATCAAAACAAAACATGCTTATGAAGACACTATTCCTAGTAATAGCCCTAGCATTTATCGGGCTACCATCCGTTGCTCAAAATGCGGCAATCACCGATGCTATCAACTCCGATAGCTCCTTCTCCCCCAAGAATCACATCACCCAGATTCCATTAGAAAATTGCTATCGCATCGACACTTGCGAGGAGAAGCGGTTTGCCATCGTACTGAAAGACGCGAAATGCGGCATCTACGATCTGCAAAGGCATGAGAATGTGACAAACATCGAATATGATGTCCTCTCTTTTTCTCGCCGACAGATCGCTGAAGACAATACGGAAATCTTTTATTTCTATGCCGAAAAAGGCATTGAGCAAGGTATCATCGGGGTCTATGGCAACAACAACCAAACACTCGGCATTTGGCATGACAACCCTGAATACGTGGGAAACCTATCTGAATGCACCACCATCGACACTGCCATCTCCAAGAAATGCAAGCGCCTACTACAAAAGGGAATGAAAGCACTGGATGGAACTTATGGACAAATTGCGGTCATCGATGCCCAAAACGGAAGACTGAAAGCTTGGGTGGCTTTGGAGAAGAAAGACAATGGCTTTTCAGATGCCAAACTTTTGAGAAATGTGTTCAGTCCTCGTTGCATCACAACGATTGGAACCGCAGCTGTTTTGGCAGACATTGACGCCAACCTCGAAGATAGCATTAATGCTGGCAATGGTGTCTATGATACCGAAGATGGACTGAAGATAAGAGACCACAACTGGCGTACTGGAGGTTATGGAAAGATGACCGTCAGAGATGCCTTGGTCAAGAAATCGAATGTGGCGATGTATAAGATGACACAGGTTGCCATGGGGAATGAGAGGGCACACGATGTTTGGCAAAAAATGATGGAACATCCACATTCCACCAATGCCATGGAAATCGCAGCTTCTACTTGGAGCATCAACCATGAAGATGCATCCGTTTACCCTACCTTGAAGGGGGACTCCGTTGAGGTGGCACCTAATAATACGACAACGCCAAAGGAACGCCAATATATCAAAGAGGTATTGGTGGGACTCAACAAGGCGGATGGCATACAAGTCGATTATGCTCCTCGGGGCATTGAACTTGCTGGTGTCTATGGCAACTGGGGTAAAGACTACTATACAGAAGACAACACCCTCACCGAAACGTCGTTTGTCGGCTTCTTCCCTGCCCAAAATCCTCGATATAGCATCTGCGTCTTCATCCACAGACCTGACGAACCGTCTCATAGTCCGAAGGATTTAGCCACAAGCGTCGTGAATGAGCTGGTTACTTGGCTCATGAAGCATTAACCATCAAGAATATCGATGTATAACGATAAAAACATACTGTTATGAAAGAAGTAAAACTGAACGCTCCAATCAATGCCTTTGGAGTGGACTTCAAAAACATCTATGAGGTGATTGCCTACGCCATTGATGGGAAACCGAAAGATGGTGTCTATGTCGGTGAGGACTCCCAACGTTACCCTTGCTTCGACTCAGAAGATTATGCCAGCGAGGATCGCTACTACTGGAATTTCGTCTTCGCCACTTCACAAAGTGAACTGGACGAGAAGCTGAAAAAGTTGAAGGAGATGGATACCTTGGGCATCAACTATAGAAAACTGACAGAGGACTTGGCTCCTATGGCTTACTGGGAAGGAGACTCCTATTATAAGGTATTCCTGACTGACAACCTCTCCTCACACACGTAAATGTTTTTCTTCCGAAAAAGTATCATTGTATCATTTTTCGGCATTAGAATTGATATAACTATCTAAGTATTAGCGAGAAAGGGTGGATGATATTTGCATCCACCCTTTCTCGTATGTATCACAAAAGGTAAGCGGCTCCGCGTTTATACCATTGTATTATAAAAAAAAGCAGTAACAGCATATTTTAAATTGGCTGCTACTGCTTTTTTTTATAATACCTAAAATCCGCAAGCCATATCAATGGCAATCTCAATGGCAGTAAAGAGCTTGA
>ERZ1034691.2022-NODE-2022-length-11878-cov-70.987905_pt1 | contig 11878 bp, 10 predicted proteins | sample MGYA00520638_ERZ1034691 | MGnify/ENA primary metagenome ERZ1034691 (study PRJEB33766, sample SAMN09781763) | gut metagenome | biome: gut microbiome | host: Homo sapiens | place: Madagascar | study: EMG produced TPA metagenomics assembly of the PRJNA485056 data...
AGCCCGGCTCCAGCGTGCAGCGCGGCACCATCATCACCCTGACCTGTGGGTAAAACGGCTTTTTCGGCATCCTTGACCAGAGCTTTCAGCATAAAGCACTGCCGCAAGGCCGTGACGGATGAGGGTGCAGCATTCAATAGAACGAGAGGGGATAGAATAATGGAAAAGATCCATGCAAGCAAGCTTCTGGCAGGGCTGGTGCCTGCCGGAAAACTGACCAGTGACCCGGAGGTGGCACTGGTCACCACCGACAGCCGCGAGGTAAAGCCCGGCTGCATTTTTGTGGCCTTCCCCGGCGAGCGGTTCGACGGCCATGATTTCGCCGCCCGTGCGCTGGAGCAGGGCGCGGAGTATGTGGTGGTCAACCATCCCGTGCCCGGTGTGCCGGAGGAAAAGACCATCCTTTGCCCGGACAGCTACCACGCCATGATGGTGATGGGCGCAAACTACCGCAGCCAGTACCACCCCAAGATGGTGGGCGTGACCGGCAGTGTGGGCAAGACCACCACCAAGCAGATGACCTACGCCGCCCTGAGCGGCTTTGGCGAGACCATCAAGACCGAGGGCAACCAGAACAATGAGCTGGGCATGCCCCGCACCCTGATGCGGCTGGAAAGCAGCACCGAGTACGCGGTCATCGAGATGGGCATGAGCCATGCGGGCGAGATCGACCGTCTGGCGCGGGCAGCACGGCCGGATGTGGGCATCATCACCTGCATCGGCGTGTCCCATATCGGCAATCTGGGCAGTCAGGAGAACATCTGCAAGGCAAAGCTGGAGATCTGCAACGGTCTGCCGGAGGGCGCGCCGCTGGTGCTGAACTACGACGACCCCTTCCTGCGCAAGGCAGCGCTGCCCGCCCATGTGCGCCCGGTGTGGTTCAGCCTGAGCGATGAAAACGCAGACGTCTGCGCCCTGTCCATCCGGCAGGAGACGGACGGCATGAGTTTTGTGCTGGAGGATCAGGAGCACGGCACCTTTGTGGTGAACATCCCCGCCATGGGACGCCACAATGTGGCAAACGCCTTGGCTGCCTACTGCGCCGCTACCCGTCTGGGCTGCGACGCCAAGAGGGTCATCCGGGGCCTTTCCAACTTTGAGCAGACCGGACGCCGCCAGAAAGTGGTGGACAGCGAGGGCGTGACCGTCATCGAGGACTGCTACAATGCAAACCCCGACAGCATGAAGGCCGCGCTGGCCATGTTCAAGGATTTCCCCTGCAAGCGCCGCTTTGCCCTGCTGGGTGATATGCTGGAGCTGGGCGAGCTGAGCCGCGAGGCACACGAGGAGCTGGGACGTCTTGCCGCCGAGAGCGGGCTGTATTGCCTGATCACTTACGGCGAGCAGGCCAAGCGCACCGCCGTGGTGGCTGCCGCCAAGGGGGTAAAGACCCTGCACGCGGAAAATTACCGCGAGGCCGCCGATGCCCTGCTGGACCGGGTGCAGCCCGGCGATGCCGTTCTGGTAAAGGCCAGCCACGGCATGGCACTGGAAAAAGTGCTGGATATCTTCTACGAAGAGCATAAAGAAGCGGAAGTATAACTATTTGGCGAAATGGAGTGTCTGAGTTATGGAGCGTTTCGCCTTGGCAGCGGCGGTGGTGCTGGGTTTTGCCCTTACGGCAGCCCTGTGCAGCCTGTTTGTGCCGCTGCGGCGGGTGCTGGAACGCCGCGAGCAAAACCAGCAGCCGGTACAGCCTGAGCAGCCCCGGCCTGCACCCCTGCGCGCCCCGCTGTGGGGCGGGCTGTGTGCGGCGGCGGGCACGGTGGCTGCGGTGGGCGTGGGCTGGCTTGCCGCCTGCGTAGGCCAGCCGGAGCTGCTGGGCAGCGAGGGCCGGTTGATGACACGGCTGCTCACGGCACTGGCGGGAGCGCTTGCCTTTGGGGCAGTGGGTCTTGCAGAGGACCTTGCCCGGATGCGCAGCCCGGCGGCGCTGGGGCTGCGGCGGGACGTCCGCCTTTTGCTGGAGGCACTGGCTGCGGCATTCGTTCTTTTGCTGCTGCGGGCAGCGGGCTGTCTGCCCCGGGGACTGGGTGTGCCCGGGGCGGGGTATGTGCTGCTGGGCAGCGCCGTGCCCTTTTTGTGGGCGGTGCTCATGGTGGCGCTGGCTGAGTGTGCCCGCATCGCCGAGCGGGACGAGGGAACCGTGTGCGGCGCGGCCTTTGTGGCTATGCTGGCGCTGATGATGGCAGAGGCCGGCTTGGGCGTGCCCGGGCTGGCGGTGCTGCCCGCCGCGCTGGCCGGGGCACTGGTGGCACTGGGGCTGTGGGCGTTCCCTCCGGCAAGGCTGGGGGTGGGCTGCTGCGGCAGTCTGCTGGCGGCGGGTGCCATCGGCTGCATCCCGCTCAGTCTGGATATGACCAGCCTGACTGTGCCGCTGGCGCTGCCCTTCTGGGCGGCAGGCGGCCTTTTGGCAGCGCAGCTGCTGGGTGCAAAGCGCACCGGCAAGCCCTTGCGCTGCTGGGTAAAAAAGCATAAAATGAGCCCGGAGACGGTGTTCCTGTGCAGCTTTGCGCTGAGCGCTGTCGGCTATGTACTGGCGCTGGCGCTGCTGCGCTGGTGCTGACCGGGCACAGAGAGGGAAGGGAGCGCAGATGGCGACTATCCGCAAAAAACACAGAGCGCCGGTGCCGGTGTTCCAGCGAGACCCGGGCCCGTGGTCCCGGCTGCTGATCGACTGGCTGGCCACGCTGGCCGTTATTATGATCTTTGGGCTGGTGATGCTGTTCAGCGCCAGCTACACCACCGGTTACCTGCGCATGGGCGACAGCTTCCACTACATCAAGCAGCAGGCGCTGTGCATGATACTGGGGCTGGGCTGTATGTTCCTGATAAGCTATGTGGATCACCGTTTTCTGCGCAAGATGGTGGTGCCGGGGTACTTCATCGTGCTGGCCATGCTGGCCGTCACCCTGACCATGGCACCCCTGAACGGCTGCCGCCGCTGGATCCGCTTTGCAGGCCTTACGCTGCAATCCTCGGAGGTGGCAAAGTTTGAGATGATCCTGTTCAGTTCCCATCTTGCAGCCAAGGCACCGCAGGTGGAGCGGCTGGACCCGGAGCGCCGCATCCTGCTTACCCCCCGGGAGTGGCTGCGGGTGCGGGTATGGAAGCAGCTGGTGGTGCCGGTGCTGCCCCTTATACCGGTGGTCCTCCTGCTGGCGATGGAGCCGCACATGTCCGGCATCGTGCTGACGGTGGCGGTGGTGGGCACCATCCTGCTGCTGTCCGGCAGCGGCGGTGTGCTGACATGGGCGGGTGCCATCACGGCGGGCACCCTGCTGGAGACCCTGCTCTCCCATGTGGACTCCATCCCCTACCTGCAAAAGCGTCTGGACGGCTGGACGCAGGATCTGAGCCAGATGACCGACCAGACCGTGCAGAGCCTTTATGCGATCGGCTCCGGCGGACTGAAGGGGCTGGGGCTGGGCAACAGCGTGGAAAAGCAGCTCTGGCTGCCGGAAAGCACCAACGACTTCATTTTCAGTGTGGTGTGCGAGGAGCTGGGCTTCATCGGCGCAGTGCTCATTATCGTGCTGTTCGTGCTGTTCATCGTGCAGGGGCTGCTCATCGCCTATAAGGCGGAAAATCTGTACTGCACCATGGTAGGCATCGGCATTATGGCACAGATCGCGTGGCAGGTGTTCTGCAACATCGCCGTGGTCACCAATACCCTGCCCAACACCGGCATCAGCCTGCCCTTCTTCTCCTCCGGCGGTACCAGCCTGATCCTGCTGCTGGCAGAAATGGGCGTAATGGTGAACATCGGCCGCAACGGCGAGCGGGCAGCGCAGCAGCGGGAGCAGATGCGTGCCCAGCGGGAGGCCGCCCGCGCCGAGCGGGAAGCAGAGCTTGCCCGCAAGACCATTGACTTGGCCTCTGCCCGCGCAGCCCGTACAGAACAGTAAAACAAACCGCAAGCCCGCCCGGCCTGTAACCGGGCGTTTATAAGGAGGAATCACCATGCGTGTTCTCATCGCAGCCGGCGGCACTGCCGGACATATCAACCCTGCACTGGCCATTGCCGGTGCTCTGAAAAAGGCCGACCCTACCGCCGAGATCCACTTTGCAGGCCGTAAGGAGGGCATGGAGTACCGTCTGGTCACACAGGCGGGCTACCCCTTCCACCACATCGAGATCACCGGCTTCCAGCGCAAGCTCAGCCTGCACAACATCAAGCGCAACCTCATTACCCTGTGGAATCTGGCGCTTTCCGGCCCCAAGGCCAAGGCCATGATGAAGGAAGTAAAGCCGGATCTCGTCATCGGCTGCGGCGGCTATGTGTCCGGCCCGGTGGTGCGCTGCGCCGCCAAAATGGGCATCCACACCGCCCTGCACGAGCAGAACGCCTTCCCCGGTGTGACCAACAAGCTGCTGGCCCCGGATGTGGATATCGTGTTTGCCGCCGTGCCCGCCGCCGTGGAAAAGCTGGGTGCACCGGACAAGACCCTTGTGGTGGGCAATCCCGTGCGGCCGGAGGTGTTTGCACAGGCCGCGAATCGCGAGGCCATCCGCACACAGCTGGGTGCGGGCGACCGCACCGTCATCCTGTCCTTCGGCGGCAGTCTGGGCGCACGCCGGGTGAACGAGGTGGTGGCAGACCTGTGCGCCTGGGAACAGCATGAGCACAAGCCGGTGCTGCACCTGCACGCCACCGGCCAGTACGGCGTGCAGCTGTTTGAGCAGCTGCAAAAGCAGAAGGATTTTGCCCCCGGTGACAGCCTTGTGGTAAAGGAATACATCAACAATATGCCGGAGCTGTTGGCAGCGGCAGACCTCGTTATCAGCCGCGCCGGTGCGCTGACGCTGGCCGAACTGGAAGCCGTGGGACGCGCCGCTGTGCTGATCCCCAGCCCCAATGTGGCCGAAAACCACCAGTACTACAACGCCATGGAACTGCAGAAGGCCGGGGCGGCTGTGGTGATTGAAGAAAAAGACCTGACCGGTGAAAAGCTGGTGCAGACTGTTTCTGCCATGCTGGCACAGCCCGGCAAGCTGGCCGAGATGGGCAAAAACGCCCGCAGCCTGTCTGTGGACGACAGTCTGGACCGCATCACTGCGGCGCTGCTCAAGCTGGTAAAGACCCCGTGATGCAGCCCCGGAATAAACAGGAAAGAAGGTGCGAATGATGCAGCAGAACCGTGACCGCAACGGCAGACCCCGGAACACGAGACCCTATGATCTGAACCGGGATGTGGCGCGCACCTCTGCGCCTTCGCAGGATCATACGCCCCGGAGCACCGGCAGCAGCCGCTACGGCTACAACGGCGAGCCGCTCAGCCGCCCGCCCTCCCGCAGCGCCAACGGCAGTGTGCGCTCCTCCCGGGCAGATAACAGCATCCAGTTCCCCACCCAGTCCCAGACCCGCCGCCTGGCGCAGGGGCAGGGGAGCAATACCACCCAGTACCCCACCGGCAGCCGCCCGAAAAACGCGAAGTCCGGCGGCAAGCAGCGCCGCCCGGCAAACAATGCCCGCAGCGGGCAGAGCAGCCGGAAAAACCAGAACGCGCAAAACCGCCCGAACCGGCAGCACCCGGCAGGCAGCCAGAGCCAGCGTCTGCGCCCGGCGCAGAGCGCCCCGCAGCAAAGCCCTGCCCGGCGGGAAATGCGCAAAAAGCGCAAGGTGACCCGCGCCACGCTGCGCCGCCGACGGATATTACGCCGCCTGACCGCCTTTGCCATGCTGCTGTGCGTCATTGGCGCAGGCATCTACCTGACCATGACCATGCTGTTCCGCATCAACTCCATTCAGGTGCAGACCCCGGACGGCAAGCAGGTGACCGAGATCGCGGGCTACTCCGCAGACAGCATTTTGCAGCGGATGGACGTGCAGCTGGAAGAAAACATTTTCAGCTTTGAGCCCGGCGAAAAGGCCGCGGTGCTGGAGCAGAATTTCCCGCTGCTGGGCTCCATCAAGGTGATCCGGGACTACCCCAACACCGTGGTGGTGCAGGTGACCGAGGCCGTGCCCGCCTACGCGGTGCAAAACGGCAATAAATGGCTTGTGATCTCGGACAAATGGAAGATCCTGTCCGAGGAAAGCACCCAGCCTGAGGGGCTTTGCACCCTGTACGGCGGCAAGCTGCAGGATACCACCCCGGGACAGGGCTTCTGGTTCGTGGACGATGCGGACGCGGCAAGCGCCTCCGGGTCGGAGACCGCCGAAAGCGAAAGTGCAGTGAACACCGAGACCGCCCGCATGGAAGCGCTGCGCACTTTGGTGGGCAAGCTGGAGGAATACGGCCTGTCGCAGGACGTGACACGGCTGGAAGTGGCAGACACCGAGCAGCTCGCATTTTTGTATCAGGACCGCATCAGCGTGCTGCTGGGTACGCTGAACGATCTGGATTATAAGCTGGACCGCGCCCGCTATGTACTGACCAACGCCGACGGCAAGGGCTGCGGCCCCACCGATACCGGGCGGCTGGATTTCAGCCATACCAGCGCCAGCAGCACCCGCAAGATCTATTTTGCACAGGGCGAGCCCACCCTGCCTTCCGGCTATGTGGTGCCGCCCAAGGCCGAGGAACCCGCCCCGGCAGAGGACGCCGCCGACAGCACCGACAGTGCAGAAAGCACAGATACTGCCGACACCACCGAACCGGCGGCTGAAACGGACACCGAGCAGCTGCCCCTGACCCACCCTGACCGCATGACGGCCAACGAAGAAGAAAACCCCATGTAAAGAAGCTCTTTGGAGGAGACTGTATGAAGCTGGAACAACTGATGGAAGGCGTGCCCTTTACCCTTGTGCAGGGCAGTCTGGATACTGAGATCGCGGATATCATCTACGACAGCCGCAAGGCTGCCCCGGGGCTTTTGTTCGTGTGCATCGTGGGCACCCAGCGGGACAGCCACGCGTTTGCCGCTGACTGCGCTGCCAAGGGGGTCAGCGCGCTGGTCATCCAGCACGACATCGACCTTTCTGCCATGCCCGGTGTGACCGTGGTCAAGGTGGAGAGCAGCCGCTATGCCATGGCGTTGATGAGCGCCAACCTCTTCGGCAACCCTGCCCGGCAGATGACCATGATCGGCGTCACCGGCACCAAGGGCAAGACCACCACCACCCACATGATCAAAAGCGTGCTGGAGGCCGCAGGCCGCAAGGTGGGCATGATCGGCACCAACGGCATCTACTATATGGGACGCCACAAGGACACCGCCAACACCACCCCGGAAAGCTACGAGCTGCAAAAGACCTTCCGGGAGTTTCTGGATGCCGGCTGCGATACCGCGCTGATGGAGGTATCCAGTCAGGGCCTGATGATGGACCGCGTGGCGGGCGTGCACTACGATGTGGGTGTGTTCACCAACCTTTCGCCGGATCACATCGGCCCCGGCGAGCACAAGACCTTTGAGGAGTACCGCAGCTGGAAGGGACAGTTGTTCAAGCGCTGCGATGTGGGCGTGGTGAACATTGACGACGAGAACACCGCCGCCCTGCTGGAAGGCCATACCTGCAAGCTGGTCACCTATGGCCGCGATGAAAAGGCCGACTACCGCGAGACCGGCTACAAGCTGCTGCGCACCCACGATTTTCTGGGCGTTGCCTTCCACGTTACCGGCAAGGACGAGATGGACGTCAAGGTGAATATGCCCGGCGAGTTCAGCGTGTACAACGCGCTGGCTGCGCTGGCCGTGGGCAAGGTGCTGGGTCTGCCGGATGCCGCCATCCACGATGGTCTGGGCAAGTGCGTGGTGAAGGGACGTGTGGAGCTGGTGCCCATCAGCAAAAAGTTCACCATCCTGCTGGACTACGCCCACAACGAGGTATCCACCGAGAGCCTGCTCACCACCCTGCGCGCCTACAAGCCCCACCGTCTGGTGGTGGTGTTCGGCTGCGGCGGCAACCGCTCCAAGCTGCGCCGCTACGGCATGGGCGAGATCTGCGCCAAGATGGCCGATTTCTCCATCCTCACCGAGGACAACAACCGCTTTGAAAAGGTAGAAGATATCATTGCGGATATCCGCGAGGGCATGAACAAGGGCAACCCGGACGCAAAGTTCGTGGAGATCCCCGACCGTCTGGATGCGCTGCACTACGCAGTGGATCACGCACAGGAGGGCGATCTGATCGCCGTCATCGGCAAGGGGCACGAGACCTACCGCGACCGCGAGGGCGTCAAGACCCCCTTCCTTGAGCGGGAACTGCTGGAAGAATACGCCCAGCAGATCGGGCTGGAATAAGCAAAAAAGAATATTTTTATTACCGGAAAGGCCGCTGCACAAAATACTGTGCAGCGGCCTTTTTGCGTCTGTGGGAGCCCCTATATAAAAAGGAAGCAAACTGTGACAGAAATGTAAAAGATAAAAATCTTTAACTAAAACCATTGACTTATCCGACGGCTTGGCTATAATGGTCGTGTTCGATACCTCATAAATTTTAGGTAAATAATTAAAAACAAACAGTGAACATAAAGGAGAATACTGCCATGACTTTCGAGGAAATGAAGAAGATCGTTGTCGATACCCTGAGCTGCGATGAGGACAAGGTGACCATGGAGGCCAGCCTGACCGAGGATCTGGAGGCCGACAGCCTGGACGCTGTGGAGCTGAACATGGCACTGGAAGAGGCCTGCGGCGTGTCCATCCCCGATGAGGAGCTGGCATCCCTCAAGACCGTGGGCGATATCTTCAACTATATCAATGCCCATGTCTGAGGCTGACCGAGGCGAAACGCGATGAACAGTATCAAAGACCTGCTGCCGGGCAGCATGCGGGAGCGCACCTTCCAGCTGAAGGCCCGGCGGGATGCGGGTGCCGTGTGGAACGACCCGCAGTTCGTGGAATGCAAAAAGTGCGGACGCCGCGCCACCCGCCAGATCTGGAACAAGGCGCAGTACGTCTGCCCCAACTGCGGGGTGCACCTGCCCATCGGCGGGTACTACCGCCTGAACCTCATCCTTGATAAGGGCAGCTTCCGGGAACTGGATGCCGACCTTGCCCCGCAGGATGTGCTGCAGTTTCCCGGTTACCCGGAAAAGCTGGAAGCACAGACCGGCAAGACCGGCCTGAAGGAGGCTGTCATCACTGCCACGGGGCGCATCGAGGGCACCCCGGTGGTGACTGTGGTGCTGGACAGCCGGTTCTTTATGGGCAGCATGAGCACCACCGTGGGCGAAAAGATCACCCGCGCCGTGGAGCACGCCACCGCAAAGCACCTGCCGCTGATCATCTTCTCGGCCAGCGGCGGCGCTCGGATGCAGGAGGGCATTTTCAGCCTGATGCAGATGGCCAAGACCTCTGCCGCCATTGAGCGGTTCTCCGCCCGGGGCGGGCTGTACATCAGCGTGCTGACCCACCCCACCACCGGCGGCGTGACTGCCAGCTTTGCCAGCCTTGGCGATATTATGCTGGCAGAGCCCGGGGCGCTGATCGGCTTTGCGGGCCCCCGGGTCATTGAACAGACCATCGGCGAAAAGCTGCCCGCAGGCTTCCAGCGCAGCGAGTTCCAGTACGAGCACGGCTTTGTGGACAAGGTAGTGCCCCGTACCGAAATGCGCGAAACACTGGCGCAGCTGCTGCGTCTGCACGCCTGAGGAGGAAGCGCCTTATGATCAAGGACATCTTACAACAGCTCGCACCGCTGGATGAAAAGATCGCCGCTCTGCGCGGCGACCCGGCGGACGAGAACATGACCGATATCACCAACCACGCTGCCGAGCTGGCAGAGCTTTCCGCGCAGGAGGACGCTTTGCTGTCCGGCTGCGGGGCGCTGACCGCAGAGGACAGGGTCTTTCTGGCACGCCACCCGGAGCGCCCCCACATCGACGAGATCGTGGATGCACTGTTCACCGACTTCTTTGAGCAGTGCGGCGACCGCCAGTGCAAGGAAGATGCCGCCATTCTGGGCGGTGTGGCGCTGTTCCACGGCCAGCCGGTCACGGTCATCGGCCACCGCAAGGGCAGCACGCTGGAGGAAAACCTGCGCTGCAACTTCGGTATGCCCGGGCCGGAGGGTTACCGCAAGGCCCTGCGCCTGATGAAGCAGGCGGAAAAATTTGACCGTCCCATCATTACCTTCATCGACACGCCGGGCGCATACCCCGGCAAGGACGCCGAGGAGCGCGGACAGGGCGAGGCCATTGCCCGCAACCTGATGGAGATGAGCGGCCTGACCGTGCCGGTGATCGCAGTGGTCACCGGCGAGGGCTCTTCCGGCGGCGCACTGGCGCTGGGTGTGGCAAACCGCATCCTCATGCTGGAAAACGCCGTCTACTCGGTGCTGAGCCCCGAGGGCTTTGCCAGCATCCTGTGGAAGGATTCCTCCCGCAGCGGCGAAGCCTGCGAGATCATGAAGCTGACCGCGCAGGATCTGTACAAGGACGGCATCGTGGAAGAGATCATCCCGGAGCCGGTGGGCGGCGCACAGCGCGCCCACGGGGTACTGTTCGGCAATCTGGACGAGGCACTGCAGCGGCAGCTGCGCAGCCTTGCCCGCATGAACGGCCGTCAGCTGGCCGAGCAGCGCTACCAGAAATTCCGTCAGATCGGAGAAATGAGGAAAGCATGAAGGGTTTGCGTCTGATCGCCACCGGCGGGGCTTTGCCCGGCCGCACGGTCACCAACGAAGAGCTGAGCCGCACCGTGGATACCAGCGACGAGTGGATCACCACCCGCACCGGCATCCGCACCCGGCACTACTGCACCGAGGGCGAAAATGCCGCTACACTGGCCATTGCCGCCGCAAAGCAGGCGCTGCAGCGCAGCGGTCTTGCTCCGGCAGACATTGCCTGCTGCGTCTGCGCCACCCTTTCCGCACCGGACGCCACCCCAAGCGTGGCCTGTCAGGTGCAGGCGGCGCTGGCACTGCCGGAAAACCGCCCCGCATTGGATGTAAACGCCGCCTGTTCCGGCTTTTTGTACGGCACGGCGGTGGCGCGCGGCCTGCTGGCTACGCTGGGCGGGCGGTACGCGCTGGTCATCGGCACAGAGGCGCTCTCCCGCCTGATGGACCCCGCCGACCGCTCCACCTGTGTGCTGTTCGGCGATGGTGCCGGTGCGGCAGTGTTTGAACTGACCGACACCTCCGCGCCCTTTGCCATCACGCTGGGCGCCCGGGGCGATGCCGCCATCCATGCCGGCGGCCCCAGCCGCGCAGGCTCGGCACCCATCAGCATGGACGGCAGGGCAGTGTTCCGCTTTGCGGTGGATGCCCTGCCCAAATGCCTGCACACCGTGCTGGACGAGACCGGCCTTACGCTGGACAATCTGGATTGGGTGGTCTGCCATCAGGCCAACAGCCGCATCATCGACCACTGCGTCAAGGCGCTGCACGCCGACGGTGCAAGGTTCTACAAAAACATGGACCGCCACGGCAACACCAGTGCTGCCAGCATCCCGGTGGCGCTGAACGAGCTGGCTGAGAGCGGCCAGCTGCACCCCGGCCAGACCCTTGCCTGCATCGGCTTCGGCGGCGGCCTGACATGGGGCGGCATGATCGTGGAATATGACCCTGTAAGATTTTAACAGGCTCGCCCTCTCCGTCACGGCTTACGCCGTGCCACCTCTCCCAAAGGGAGAGGCAAGAGCCTTACCACAACGTTCTTGGCTCCCCCTTTGGGGGAGCTGGCGCGACAGCGCCTGAGAGGGCGAGGACGTTGAACAATAAGAGTTACTTTTATGAAACTTTTAAACGAGATCCTGGGGACGAAATACCCCATCATTCAGGGCGGCATGGCAAACATTGCCACCGGCGAGTTTGCCGCCGCCTGCTCCAACGCCGGTGCACTGGGCATCATCGGTGCGGGCGGCATGAATGCCGATACCCTGCGCCAGAACATCCGCCGCTGCCGGGAGCTGACCGACAAGCCCTTTGGTGTAAACATCATGCTCATGCACCCGCAGGCAGATGAGTTTGCCCAGATCGTGGTGGAGG
>ERZ1034691.2023-NODE-2023-length-11878-cov-7.012518_pt1 | contig 11878 bp, 10 predicted proteins | sample MGYA00520638_ERZ1034691 | MGnify/ENA primary metagenome ERZ1034691 (study PRJEB33766, sample SAMN09781763) | gut metagenome | biome: gut microbiome | host: Homo sapiens | place: Madagascar | study: EMG produced TPA metagenomics assembly of the PRJNA485056 data...
TTTTTGTTCCATGGGCAGTAAGCAAGCAAACTGCTTTGCTTGCGGCAGGATTTGAGTGCGCTAAATCCTAAAAATCAGGGAATAATTATGCGGCAGTCAAAACCCGAAGCCTTGCCCCACTCCCTTGTTTTTCCGGCGGGACCCTGCCAAAGGAACATCCGTTTTATGCCGGTTTTGGAAAAGGCCGGATGTCCTTTTTCCCAAACGGCAGGCAATAGCGAGAATGTTTTTTCTATATCTTTTTCCGTGGTCAGCTCCACCACCAGCGGGTTTTCTTTGGCAAAGAACTTAGGCAAAGAGACCGGCATAGCCCACGAGGTATGCGCCATGCCGCCGTAATAAATAAACAACGCATCCGGGTATTTCAAGCGGATTTTTTCCATTTGGGCTTGCATGGTGCGGGCAAAACCCTTGTTCCGTTCTGCCAGACCGCCGACGGTGGAAATAATACCTTGGGCCACTTCCTTTTGCACCACCACCGCATCTTCAACGGGGTAAATTTCAACGCCAAAGTCCAATAAAACAGAAAACATTTTCTCAAATTGCAACGATTTATTCTCCACCAACCGGGTATTGGGGTTGCCCTTTTCGGCAAAGTTTATGGGCCCTTCTACACCCTCTGCGCCGCGCCTGTAATACTGATAAGGGAACACCCTTTCGCCCTCTATGGGTTTCAAATAGGCCGCCTCGGAAAATACCACAATTTTGCGGTTATAATACAGGCGCTTAAATTTACCTATTAGGTTGGCAAAGGCAAGGCGGGGGGGAAGATTTTTATGTATTTCCCCAACGAAAACCAAATTTGTGCCGGATAACTTTTTATAAAAGTTATAATCAATTTCCGCCCCGTTAACTTCTTTTAAGAGGGGTTTTCCCCTACCGGGCTGCTGTTGTATCCACTTTAATTTAGAAATAAGGTGTTGGTAAATAAGGGCCTTGCTTGCCTTGAGGGATAAGCCCTTAAAATGCGCATATAACCACGGTGGTAAATTCAGGTTATCGGGCAAAAAAACAGGGCCGGACCTCTCCGGCTTTATACTGTTTAGAAACTTTTGGTTCAACCGATAGGTTTGCGCCCACAGTTTAGACGGGGGAGCATATTGGCTAATATCCGCCCCTTTGATTCTGGGTTGGATTTTAAGCGTAGGCAGGGTTGTTTTTTTGACTCTGACTTTAATGCGTTGCGCACACAAAGGGGTGCTTAATAAAAAGCACAATAAAAAGCAAAAAGCGGCGTGGGTCTTCTTTGGCATAAGTGTACTCCGGCAACGCAAGTGTTTTTTATATTATATATAACTGGCCGCCCGGCACAAGGGGCAAAAGGCCCACCCACGCCTAGGTCCACGCACCCGGGCCCACCATTTAATAATAAAAAGCACTCCCATTTATTGGGGGTGTTTTTTGTTCCATGGGCACATATCAGTCATAAACCCTGCCGCCGGGATGAAGAACTCCGGGAAATGGGGCAAAAAACTGCCTTCCGTAGACGGATACAATCCGGCAAAAAAAGCTATTAAAGAGGGGGAATCTTTATCCGAGCAATTTGGTAAAGACAAGGAACCGTATATGAATTATTATGTATTTACAGGTAAAAAACATTCCTAAAAATATTATAATAAGAAAATGAAAAAATTGGTTTTTCTCTTTCTTATTTTATGCGGTTTTATGCCCGCCCGTGCCAACGATACGGCAGGTTATGTATTACCCACGGGCGGGGTCGTTTTTCAAAAACAGGATGGGATAAAAATGCGCACGGAGGCGCTTTACATCCGCCCCGGGCAAATAGAGGTAAACTATTTGTTTGAAAACACCACCGACAACCCCATAACAACTGCCGTATTTTTCCCACTTCCACCCATTTCCGCCGTGCTAGATTATTACACGGATTATTTGGATGCCACGCATCAGTTCCGTTTCAAACTTTGGGTGAATGGGAAAGAACAGCCCTATCAAACCCAATTTTCCTTACAGCAACACGGGAGGCCCGTGCCCAGTTTTGCCTCAAAAATTTGGAAATATCCGGAAGAATCCTTGGACGAGGCCACGTTTCACCAACGCTTTTTGGCCTTGTCCCCGGCAGAACGCCAAACATTAATAGACGGCAAGTATATTTATTGGGGGTATATGCTTGTACTAAATAAGCAAACAGGCGAATCCGGCGAGCAGGAAGGCTGGCTCATGTCAGACAGGCACGACACCCTTTGGGAAAAACAAATTACCTACTCTTGGGAACAAACCTTTCCGCCGCATAAAACTATTACCGTACGGCATACATATACCCCGTCTTACAAAACTATCAATACCGGGGCGCCCTTTTCAAAATGTATAGAGGGCAATTCCCCTGCCTATCAGCTATTTTCTGCCCCGGCGGCCCAGGGGGAAAAGCGTTTAGCGGCCCAAAATTATTTGGAATATATCCTCACCACGGCACAAAACTGGCAGGGCCCTATCGGTCATTTCAACCTGCTTATAGAAAGCCCCTTAAAAAGCGTGGGCTGTTTTGACGGGGGCCCCTTTTACGCCAAACAATTTTATGCCATCAACCGCCCCAACTACACCCCGGAGCGGGATTTATCGGTTGATTTTTTGGATAACAAAAGTGTTTTGGGTTATCAGCCCAAATATGCCCCGGTTTTATACCGTGTAAACGGCCCGGCAAAGCTGCGGAGTACCCCCCACGGAAAAACCCTCGGGCAACTGGAAAACAATACCTATATTTGGGGTTGGCCCGGTAAAAAACAAGGCAAGTGGATACCCGTACTGCAAAACCAATTTTCCGGCTATGCGCACCCAAAAAACCTGATTCAAGTATTTTAACCCTGCCCCGGCGCCCAAAACGCCGGGGGTTTTTCCGTACGCGTATCTTGCGTTTTTGCCGTGCTTTTTCTACCATATACTAAACCCATTTTAAGGATAAAACTGTTTTATGCTAACAAAAAACCCTCTGGAAAAATACGCCCCCATTAATACCGTGTGTATGCTCATTTTGGCGGCTACTTCTCTTACCGCGTTTTTGGTCTATACCAAAACCGTGCTGATGCCCTTTGTACTGGCGGTATTTATTTATATGGTGGCCAACACCTCCGCCGGGTTTATGAAACAAAAATGGCAAGTGCCCTATATTTTGGGGTTAGTGACGTGCGCCCTCGTGTTTTTGGGCCTGGCCACCTTGGCCGTATTTTTTGTTTCCAGCTCCATAGAAACTTTTGTAAACGGGGCCGATATTTATACGGAAAAATTAAACGATACGCTGGAATGGGCCTTGCAAACTGCCCAAAAGTACAGCATTAAATTAAACGCCCAGTTTATTGTGGATACCCTTAACAAAATACCGGTTTTTAATATGGTAAAAAGCGTAGGCGGCGGGGTGGTGTCTTTTTTAACCAACTTAACGCTTATTTTGTTATTTTTATTTTTATGGGCAAAGCCTCCTCCGCCGTAGATAAACCGACGTTGGTGGGCACTATCCAAAAACAAATTTCTTTTTACTTAATCATTAAGTTATTTGTGTCTATGTTGGCGGCGTTTTTTACTTGGCTGGTACTGCTTGGCGTAAGGAGCGAACTGGCCGGGATGTTGGCTATTTTAACTTTCATCTTAAACTTTATTCCCAATTTAGGGCCGTTTATTTCCACCATGCTGCCTATGCCGGTCCTCTTTTTGCAATACGGGCTGGATTGGCACATTGCGCTGGCACTTTGTCTGCTGACGGCCATTCACTTTGTAATCGGCAATATTTTGGAAACCAAATGGCTGGGTAAAGGGATGGATTTAGACCCCGTTGTGGTGATTGCCTGCTTAATCTACTGGGCCCTGGTTTGGGGCATTATGGGGGCGCTGTTAGCGGTGCCCTTAACGGCTATTGCCAAAATGGTGTTTGAACGGTACGAAACCACCAAACCGCTCGCCAACCTGTTGGCCGGGCGGGTGAGCTTAAAATAATTATGAAAAAATCCGTCACCCCGTGGGCGTTTATACCCACCTTGTATTTAGCCGAGGGCCTGCCGTATATTATCATTAATGCGGTATCCACCGTGTTGTATGCGGACCTGGGTTTTGAAAACACCCAAATTGCTTTTTGGACGGGGTGGCTGTACCTGCCGTGGATTTTGAAAATGTTTTGGAGCCCGCTGGTGGATGCGCGCGGCACCAAACGCCGTTGGCTCCTGGGCGCCCAACTGGGGATGGCTGTTTTATTTTTGGCCTTGGCGCTTTTGTGCGCCGTAAATGCGTTTAGTTTTGCGGCCCAACAAAATAATCTCACTTTTTTCACGCTTTCGCTTTTCGGTTTTTTGGCGGGGGCGTTTATTTCGGCCACGCTGGATATTGCTACCGACGGTTATTACCTGCTTGCTTTAACCCCGGTGGAACAATCTAAATTTGTGGGCATACGCACCATTTTTTACCGTTTAGCTATGATTTTGGGCAGTGGGGCACTGGTATCCGCCGTGGGGCTCCTCCGCCCGAGCCTTTCCGGCGCCTTAAACTGGGGCGCCCTGTTTGCTTTTTTGGGCCTTGTGTTTGCCGCCGCCACCGCGTACCACTACCGTTTTTTGCCGCGCCCGGCCGGAGATAAACCCGCCCACGCGGCCGGCGGCCCGGCTTGGGGGCAGGCGTTCGGCTCCTACTTTACGCAAAAAAATATGTTGTATATTTTGCTGTTTATTTTGCTCTACCGCCTGGGGGATGCGCTTTTAGAAAAAATGGTGCCGTTATTCTTATTAAAACCGGCGGCAGAGGGCGCTTTGGGGATGAGTATGCAAAGCTACGGCCTGATTAAAGGCACGCTGGGTTTGGGGGCCGTGGTGGCGGGGAATTTACTGGGCGGGTGGTTGCTCGGCCGATACGGGTTCAAAAAATGTATCTGGCCGTTTGCGGTCATTCTAATTTTGCCGAACTTCTTTTATGCGTATATGGCTTGGGCCAAACCCGGCCTGAGCGTGGTGGCCGCGTTAATTACGCTGGAACATTTTGGCAACGGCCTGGCCATGATGGCTTTTAGCGTGTTTATTATGTATGTTTCGCAAGGAAAGTACAAAACTTCGCACTATGCCATATCCACCGGCATTATGGCGCTGGGGATGATGGTGCCGTCTATGCTTTCCGGGCATTTGCAAATGCGGCTTGGGTATGAAACATTTTTTATGGTAGCCAGTATCATTAGTTTAGTGACCCTGGCCGTTATCCCGCTGACGGGAAAAATACAAACGCTGGAAGAAACCGAAAAAGCCTTCCGCGCCCACACCATGCGCCTGGAGGACGGAAACTGATATGCCCAAAGACCGCTACGCTATCGCCACCGAGCAACCCAACCCGCACACGCGCGGTTTGGACCGTTTATCCGCGTTGCAAATTGCCCGCAAAATAAATGCGGAAGATTTTAACGCCGCCCGCGCCGTAAAAAAGGCATCCAAACCGCTTGCGCAGGCTATCCGCACCGCCACGCAAGCCTTTATGGGTGGGCATAAAATAATTTTTATGGGGGCGGGCACCAGTGGCCGTTTGGGCGTGTTGGAAGCGGCGGAATGTGTGCCCACATTTGGGGTCAAACCCACGCAAATTATCGGCCTGATTGCAGGCGGTAAAAATGCGATGTTCCGCGCCAAAGAAGGAGCGGAAGACAACGCCGCGTTGGGGGCGCAGGACATCCGCCAACAGGCCCGCGCGCACGATTTTGTAATTGGTCTGACGGCCAGCGGCATTACGCCTTATGTACTGGGCGGATTAGAGGCCGCCCGGCAATTAGGCGCCCGCACCGCGCTGATTACCTGTAATGAACAGGCGGATTTTTCCCATGCGGATATTGCCCTTTTTTTACCTACCGGGCCGGAAGCGCTGTGCGGCTCCACCCGTATGAAAGCGGGCACGGCAACCAAAATGGCGCTCAACATTATTTCCACCGGGGCCATGGCCCTGTGCGGCAAAATGTACGGCAATTTAATGGTAGACGTAAAACCCACCAACAAAAAATTGGTGGCGCGCGCCACGCGGTTGATTGCCCAAATTGCCGGGGTAGACCCGCAAACCGCCGGGCAGTATTTGGCCCAAAGCGGCAATCAGGTAAAAGTGGCGATTGTTATGCTTAAAAAACAACTGGACCGCCCGCATGCGGCGCGGCTGTTAAAAAAAGCAAACGGCTTTTTGGCAGAGGCGTTGGATGAAAACTAAACTGGCCCTGGGGCTTATGAGCGGCACCAGTGCGGACGGCTTAACCGTTTGTGCCGTGCGCGTGCGCCCGTTTGAGGTGGTGGCTTTCCAAAACTATGCGTATCCGCCCGCCCTGCAACAACAACTGTTAAACGCCTACCAATTACCCGCCGCGCCGTTAAGCCAACTCCATTTTGCCCTGGGCAAATTATATGCGCAAAAAGTAAAACTTTTCTTAAAAAAATACCGCTTGTCCGCCGGACAAATCAGCGTTATCGGCTCCCACGGGCAAACCGTTTATCACGGCCCCAAAGACAAAACGCCCAACACGTTGCAAATCGGCGAGCCGTCCTTTTTAGCGTGCGAAACAGGCGTACCCGTAGTAAGTGATTTCCGCCCCAAAGATATGGCCCTGGGCGGAGAGGGTGCGCCGCTCATTCCGTTTTTTGATACTTTTTTATGGGGCAAAAAGGCCCCGCGCACCTTGGTAAACGTGGGCGGGATTTCCAACGTGACGGCCGTGGGGCGCGGCATTTTTCCCACCGGGTTTGACTCCGGCCCAGGCAATACGCTTATGGATATAACCTGCCAGCAGGTTTTGCGCCGTCCGTTTGATAAAAACGGCGCGCTGGCCCGCAAAGGCCGGGCGGATAAAGCGCTTGTGCGGCAATTATTAAACCTGCCGTATTTTGCGCAAAAGCCTCCTAAAAGTTTAGACAAAAACACCTTTGGGGCGGCTTTCCTGCAAAAATATTTCACGCTTTCTCCCGCCACCGTCAACCATGCGTTAGCCACCCTCAACCTGTTTACGGCGGCCGCCATTACGCGCGCGCTAGACTTTTTGCCGCCCGCGTGCCGCACCCAAATTTGGGTATCGGGCGGCGGGGCGTTCAACCAAACGCTACTGGATAACTTGCAAACCTTAAACCCGCACGCACAAATACACACCACGCAAGAAATGGGGCTCCACCCGCTTGCCAAAGAAAGCGCCGCGTTTGCGGTTATGGCCCACTATGCCCTGCACGGGAAAATCAACCATTGTGCCCGCGCCACCGGGGCCCGGAAAAATGCCGTACTGGGTAAAATTACATTATGCAAATAAACCGTTTGATTTTCCCCGGATTTTGGTTTGATAAAAACACCTGGCAGCAAGGCGAAGAATTAGCCCGCGCGGGGGTGGGCGGCTTTTGTTTATACGGCGGAACCGGTGCGCAAATAAAAGAATTTTGCGCCCGCGTGCGTAAGGCTTCCCCCTGGGAAAAAATTTTAATCTGCGCCGATTACGAAGACGGCCTGGGGCGGTGGGTGAAAGACTCCGTCCGCCTGGCCCCCAATATGGCCCTGGGCGCGGCCGATAGCCAAGAACTTGCTTTTGAAAAAGGTTTTTTAACGGCACGCGCCGCCCGCGCGTTGGGGGTGGATTGGGTGTTTGCCCCGGTGGCGGATTTGGCTGATACGCCGGACAACCCCATTGTAAACACGCGCGCCTTTTCCGCCCACCCGCAAGCGGTTATCCGTTTGGCGGGGGCGCTGATGAAAGGGCTTACGCAAGGCGGCGCGCTCAACTGCCTGAAGCATTTTCCGGGGCATGGGCAAACCCGGGTGGACTCCCATTTGGCTTTGCCTGTTTTAAGCCGCACGCCGGAAGAACTGTTCCAAGCGGAATTAAAACCCTTTGCCGCTTTACTGCCGCTAGCAGACGGCGTAATGACCGGGCATTTGAAAGTGCCCGCGTTAGACGCGCGGGAGCCGGCCTCTTTATCCGCCGCCATTACTACCGGGTTATTAAAAGAAAAACTGGGTTGGAAAGGGTGCGTGCTGACGGACGCGCTACTCATGCGCGCCATTGGGGACGAATGTCACGCCGCCCGCGAAGCCTTAAACGCCGGAGCGCACATTCTGCTGGCCATGAACGACCCGCACAAAGTCAGCCGTTTTTTGCATATAAAAAATCCACCCGCGCCCGCTTTGCTCCGCGCGGCCCACGCCCAACTGGACGCACTCTGTGCCCGGAGCAACCGAGCAACGCCCGTTGTTCCCCCCACGCACGCGGAATTGGAAGACTTCAACCGGCGAACGGCACGCGCCGCTTGCGTGTGGAACGGCGCTTTTAGGTTGCAGGCAGGGGAGCGGGTGCGCGCGGTAGTCCTGGGGGATGACGAGCAAGCCGGGTGGGCCGTTTTGCGGGAAAAGTTAACCCAATCCGGCATACAACTAACAGACGGCCCCGCCGATAAAGTGCTGATAATTTCCCTGGCGAATTACAAATCTTTCAAGGGGCGTATCCGCTTAACACCGCAAGACGAAAGCTGCGCCTTACAAGCCGCCAGACAGGCCCGCCAAAGCGCGCTTGTTTGTTTGGGGAGCCCTTTTGCGGCCCTTCCCCTAAAAGGGGCCGTAAATGCCGTTTTGCAGGCGTTTTGCCCGCTCCCCGCGTTTCAGCAAGAGGCCGCCGCCCTTTTACTGGGGCACCAGGCGGCACAAGGCAAAATGCCGGTTTGTTTATAAAACGCAAAGACCCGCCGGAAAAGCGGGTCTTTTACCATATAAAATAAAATTTTTAGTATTCTATTTTATCCGTGCGGCTGCTCCAAATTTCAAACGGTTCTTCCGCGCCGTCCAGCACAATACGCACGGTGGGAATAGAGCGTTTATCGGCCGGCTGGGTGATTTCGTCATAAATAAATTTATCGTCAAAGCCGTGTTTGGCCGCGCAAAAGCGGTCCGCCGCAAAGTACAACGCTTTGGGGCGCGCCCAATAAATAGCACCCAAACACATGGGGCACGGTTCGCAAGAAGAATAAATCACGCAATCTTTTAATTCAAACGCGTTTAATTTTTGGCACGCTTTGCGGATAGCATCCACTTCCGCATGGCGGGTAGGGTCGTTGGCGGAGGTCACTTGGTTAAACCCTTCCGCCAAAATTTTGCCGTCTTTTACAATCACGGCACCAAACGGGCCGCCTTTTCCGGTTTGCATATTTTCGGCGGCTAATTCTATGGCACGTTTCAAAAAGCGCTGATGTTCTTGTAGTTCGTGTTCGTTCATAAAAAAGTCCTCTGTCTTTATTATAGCTTAAATCCGCGCAAAAACGGTTTTATTTTGTTCACTGCGCAGTGCGCCGGACGGCGTTTGCACCCAATAATTGCCCGAGCCGGTTTGCACTTTTGCCCCGGCATATTCTATTTGATAGGAAAGCGACTCTTTCCCCGTGCCCGCATAACCCCGCGTGCGCCAGGTGCCGCCGTCTTTGCGTGCATGCAGGCCCCATTGTGCCGTCACCCGCGTTGGGCCGAAGACCGCCATTTCCCCGGGCCAGTTGTGCCCGGCAAACGGCCGGAACACTTGCCCGACGGGCAACAGCGCTTGCAGTTCTTCCAGCCCTTTTTGTTCCCGCGCGGAAGCGGTGCTTAAAAACACGCCGTCTATCCGGCGCACACCGCTTTTTAATACGGCGCGGGCCAGTTTTTCGCCGTCTATGGCGGCACCGAATAACAACGTCTGCCCGGCTTTCGTGCGCACTAAAATAACCGGGGAGTTCCACTCCCGCAAGAGCCAAATTTTTAGCTCCGGCGCCAAACAAAGTTGCCCCGCCCACAGGAGCAGGAGCAAGGCGGCCCCATAGGGCGCCAACTTTTTGGCAAAACTCCACCGCGGGGCATTAAACACCCAAAATAAACCAATATAATACGCCGCCACCGCCCACCCGGGCCAAGCCGCGGCCGGCAAAGACGAAAACGAAAAAGAAGCAAAAAATACCACGAGCATTTTGAACAGCCACAAGGCCGCCCACAACGCCCATTGTAAAACAAACCCCACATGCAAACAGGAAAGCGCGTAAAAAGCAAACCCTAACCCCATTATGCCGGAAGCCAACGGCACCAACAGCATATTGGAGAGGAGCCCGGTAATAGACACTTTATAAAACACATTGGTAAACACCGGCAGCAGTGCCAGCTGGGTGGAAAGCGTGGCTAAAAAAATCTGCACAAAAAACCGCACCGCGCGCGGCCATTTGGCAGGCGGAGTCCAATTAGATAAACAAATAATAATAGCCGCCGTGGCCAGAAAAGACATTTGAAAGCCTGTTTCAAACACCACAGACGGACTGCCCGCCACCAACATCAAACAAGAAAGCAATAACCCCTGGAATACCCCGCTGTTGCGGTTGATTAAAAACCCCACACACGCACAGACCGCCATAAAATAAGCGCGCACAAGCGGCGCATCCGCCCCGGCCACCAAGGTATACACGCCCGTAGCCAAGAGCGCCACTAGCGTACTGCGCCGCCGGCCTACCCCCACCCAAGCAAGCACCCCCAGTACCATCAGCGTGACAAACCCCACATTCCCGCCAGAGGCTACCAACAAGTGAATGGCGCCGCTATCCTGAAACGCGGTATAAAGTGCCGGGTCCGTTTCGCCCCGCTCGCCCAACACCACGCCGCCCGCAATTCCGGCTAACTCCGGGCCGAACGCCGCCAAAAAAGTTTGCAAAATATCCTGCCTTACCGCCCGCACCGCCCGGAACAACCCCATGGCCGGGCGCTCCAACGTAAAATTTTCTGCGCGGATTTCCGCAAATACGCCTTTTACCGCCAGATAATCGCCCCATGCAAAATTGCCAAAAAGCTCCACATTGTACGGCTTTTGTAATTTGCCTTCCAGGCGGATGACGTCTTGCCATTGGGCCGGGGTTTCTTTAATACGCGCATACACCCGCCCGGTGGCCGGAACACCGTTTACGCTTTGCACTTTTACTATTACATTATGGGAATCTTTTTTATAGGCAGAAAACCCGTCCACGCGGCCAACCAGCGTGACGGGTTCTTTGGTTATAAAGCGGGAAACATCCTGCGCGGCGGGGTGCGGTTTGTAAAAACAACTCACCCCCAACAGCACAAACGCCAACAGCCACAACAGCGGGCGTTTGTAAACAGACGGGTGCATTACAGTTTGGTGCGGCCTTTTAAGGAGTAGCCCAGGGTCATTTCGTCAATATAATCAATATCGCCGCCCAAGGGAACCCCATAGCCGATACGCGATACTTTATCCACCATGCCGCGCAATAAATCGGCCAGATACAGGGCGGTGGTTTCGCCCTCGCTGTCCGGGTCGGTGGCAATAATTACTTCGCGGATGGGGGTTTTGGCATTTTGTACGCGCTCTAACAATTCTTTTACTTTTACTTGCTCCGCGCCGCGCCCTTCCATAGGGGAAATAGCCCCATGCAACACATGGTACAAGCCTTTATACGCGCCTGTTTTTTCTATGGATTCAATATCCTGCGGGTCTTCCACCACGCAAATAGTATCTTGCTGGCGGTCCGTATCGGAGCAGATTTCGCACTTTTCCCCCTCGCAATACGCAAAACAGACGGGGCAAAGTTTTACTTCTTCTTTTAAGGCCAGCAGTGCGGCAATAAATTCTTCGGTTTCCCCTTGCGAGGCCCGCAAAAAATACGCGCTAAAGCGTTCCGCCTGCCGCGGGCCCACCCCCGGCAAGCGCCTAAACGCGCGGATTAAACGGTCCAAACTTTTCATATTATGCCATTAACTCCCCGGGGATGACACTAAACAAATCTTTTAATTCTTCCGGCGTATCCTCGGCCGGAACCACCTGCGGGGCTTTTGTTTCCTGCGCTTGCGGGCGCACATCAGCCGAAAAATCCGCCTTTACAAAAGGCTCTTCCCGGCTGAGCGGCTCTGCTTTTTTAGGGGCCGGAGCCGC
>ERZ1034691.2025-NODE-2025-length-11869-cov-9.658202_pt1 | contig 11869 bp, 7 predicted proteins | sample MGYA00520638_ERZ1034691 | MGnify/ENA primary metagenome ERZ1034691 (study PRJEB33766, sample SAMN09781763) | gut metagenome | biome: gut microbiome | host: Homo sapiens | place: Madagascar | study: EMG produced TPA metagenomics assembly of the PRJNA485056 data...
TACATTCAGGTAAATAGCAAATTTAACTTCCGTTTTGCAAATTATGTACATCTTTTTTCATATTTATAATCCATGATGGGACAATGATTATAATTCCATAGACAAAAACAGGACTCCCCTTTTCCAAGAGAGTCCTATCGTTAATACATCTTTATTTACTTTTAGTACAGCTTCGGACCTGCAGGGAGACCGATTCCGGCGTCCTTCTGCTTCCTGTTCTTTACCTGTTACTCACACATTACTTATAGGTGTTCTTTTTTCTTAAGTAGCAGCATCCCCACAAATCCCGCAAAGGATACCGCAGCAAGCACTGCCCAGAGTGCGTTCTGGGATGTGTCTCCGGTGTTTGGCGTGTTCACCGTCGTAACGGCCGTATTATCGCTGCCTGTATCATTGTTGTTGCTGTTATTGCCATTATTGTTGTTATTGTTGTTATTTCCCGACGTGTTCTTTGCAACCGTGAAGTGCGTACTTGCGGAACCATCTCTCCAGACGATTTCAAAAGTATGGCTGCCTTCCGATAATGTATTCAGGAATTTCGCCTTTAAGGTGATGATTGTTGAACCCTCTGTCGCTGTATAATTCTCAGGTGCAACCTCAATTCCATCCACCAGTACCTTCTGGAATTCAGAGAATTCACCATTTCCTCTGATGACGAGACTTCCGCTCGCTTTACGCGTCCAGGTGCTGTCCGCCCCGCCGATAATCCTGTACGGAACATGCTTGAAGGTGACTTCTATGGTATGCGCCGCCTTCACCTCTGTAAAGGTGTAGCTTGCCGCAGCCTCTACCGCTGCTCCGTCCACCTTCAGGCTCTCGATCTCATACCCCGTATCCGCCGTGATTACAAAGGTCTGACTGCTGCCTTCCGCTATCTCCACTTCGCCGCTCGGGGAAATACTTCCGTGCTCTCCGGCGGTAGCCGTAATGGTGTAGTACATAGTAACTGTAAGGACTGCGGTTTCGGTTGTAACAGAACCCGCTGCATTGCTGACTACACACCGATACTTAAATCCGTTGCAGTCCATATCCGTCACACCGGACGTATAGCTTGCACCGGTCGCGTCTTTGAGATTTACAAAGCCCTTGCCGTCATTCCTGTCAATCTGCCACTGGTACGTCAAATCGATACCCGTTGCGGCTACTTCAAAGACGGCTCTCTCTCCTGCCTTCACGGATGCGTCCTTCGGCTGTACGCTGATGGCAGGTAAATCCACATGATACAGTTCGATTCTGCCGGTCAGGCTTTCGTAGTTGTTGTCTGCGGGTGTGAAGCGCCATGTGTAGGTCTTGTTGGCCTCAACTCCGGTGTCATCGGACAGCACCTTGCCGTCGGCATCTACCCACTCCAGGATTCCTTCTGCAGGCTTCAGGGTGCCAGCCGTCAGCTTCGCATCCGCCAGTGTCCTGTCACCGGTGGTAATCCCGGTATAAGCAGGCTCACCGGTAGGGATTGCCTTGGTTATCATGATTACAAATGCGGCACTGGTTTCATCATTGTAATCGGCATCGCCGACCTTGGTTGCAATGACAGTGACGGAGCCGACCTTGACCGGTGTCAGGATATTACCGTCAATCGTAGCATCGCCCGTGCTGTTTTCCTTGTCAATGCGGAAGGTCACATCACCCGTACCGGAGCCGCCGGTCGTGCCCAGCATCAGCGTCTTTCCGTAAACCACGGTGTCATCGCCCGTGATGGTTAAAGCCACCTGATTGTCCCTTGCCTTCATCGTAATGATTACCTTGACAGTAGTATCTTCATGGTTGACGGAGGTGATGGTCACCGGCAGAGTTACACTATCGCCTGCTTGGCCCTTACCGGTCAGTGTGTACTTCAGCATACCTTTTGCATCTACGGAATAGTCGGAGATAATCTCCTTCACTCCCTCAGTCTCGCCAATCGTATAGCCCGTTGCATCTTCCACGAGGTCTGCGAGCCTGACCGTCTTTTCGCCGGTCAGCGTGTACTTATAACTTTCCTTAATATCCTCCAGCTTAGTAGCGGCCTTGTTAATAGTCAGCGTGCCGACTACAATCGTCCTGCCATTATAGTTCCTGCCGTCGCGCACATCAATGATTACCTCGTAGCTGCCCGCATTGATGGGTACCTCCGTGCTGCCGTCGTACTTCACGGTAACGTCGCCCATGCCGCGGGTACCGGTCTTTTCCGTGACAACCACAGCCTTTTCCTTGCCGTCATAAATCAATGCCGTTGTAAGGTCGGGAGTCACATCGAAGTCTGCCAGCTCAGGGTCGATCTTGGTAATCTTCCATGTTGTGCTCGCCGTTCCTGTGTAGTTGTCCCTGCCACTGATTGTCAGGGTGATGCTGTCAGTTACATCGGTTGCCCTATCGCCGCTCACAATTTTGTAGACAATCGTGTCAGACCATCCCTCCAGCGTCACAGAGTTGATGCTTGCTGTCTGCTCCGAGCCTGTATACGGAAGGCTATTAGCGTCCAGTACAATCGTCGCGCCACTGATGGACTTGGGTGAAATGGTGAATTTCCTGGTTGCGGTTCCGGTATAGTTACCCTCCCCGGTGATTGTCAGTGTTGCAGTACCGGCATTGAAGTTGTCGGAATAGCTGTAAGTAAAGTCCGTACCGGCGTTCAGCTTAGTCGTACCGTCCTTGACTTCCGGCGTAGGCTCGATGTACTCGGCAGCATACTTCTGTTCAGGGATAGCGTCAATCATATCTGCGGTAACTTTCTTCGCAACTACAACAATCGCCACACCGCCGGAACCATGGTAAGTGTCGCTGGTATAGGTCACCGTCAGTATCGCAGAACCCGTCTTCTTCACCTTTATGATAGGCGTTGCCGTGTCCGCACCGGAGGTAATCTCCAGAATACTTTCATTGCTGCTTTCCCATCTCCATGCGCCATTATCGTCTTCTCCGGGAACAGTCCCGGTAGTATCGAATCCGGCGGTCATGCTAAAGTCAGAATCTCCATAGGTCACAGTGAAATCTTTCGGTATATTCTCAATGATAATGCCTACGGACTTCTTGTCGACTACAGTCACACTAATAATCTGCTCTGCCGGTGCAGTAAAGTTCGTTGTAGCTTCTGCAGTCACCCTGATTGCAAAGCTCTCTGCAGTGGTATTCTCATTTGCTGCTGTCAGCATGCTGCCATCAAGGGTAATACCTGTGGGGGAATCGAGCAGCTCATAGGTTAACTTTGCACCGTCGCTGTTGTTGATGGATGCCCACTCGGAAATATCCACTGCTACACCGTTTTTTACAATCTGCCGCATGGTTACAGCGGTAATTTCAGCTGTTGCCTTACTGATTGTCACCTTTGCTGTGTACTTATCATAAATAAGACTGTAGTTGCCTGCCGCGTCGTTCGTCAGTGTTACCGTAACGTCAACGTCCTTGTCAGTGCCGGCATCCGCATCTGCCATCTCGCCGGTCACGTCATAATCTGTGCCCTTCACCAGCGGTCTGACAGCATCTTTGAAGATCACGTCGCTGATTGTCACAGACGTATTGTCCTTCTCGTAAGTGCGGTTTTCAGCCGTTACGCTTTCGATGCTGATAGTCTTCACATTGATGCGCGCATACGCCTCATATGTGTCGGCTTTCAATTCATATTTCTTCGCACAATCCTTGGAGAATGTTACCTTGACATCTACCCCTTGTAAAGAAGCGCTCGCGTTCGGGCTGCGGAATGTCCCTGTTACGGTGTAGTCCGTACCTCGCTGCAGATACACCGGATTGTTGTTCTCGTCGGCAAATGAAACTGTGATGTCGGCATCCGTTGTACCATCGTAAACCTTGTCCCGGGCTGTGGGGGCTCCGTCCAGATGAATGAGTGCCTTATCCACCGTCAGCGTGTAACTCGTCGAACCTTCCTTATAGTTCGTTGTTGCAGCGGCAGTCGCGGTAATGGTAGCCGTTCCTGCACCGGCAATGGTAACTTCGCCTGTGTCCTTGTCCACCGTTGCAACAGCTGTGTTGTTGCTGGCATAGGTAACTGTGCCGTCACCCTTAGTCTGAGTGAGCATATTCGTGCAAGTTTTGTCGATGTAATTCCTGGTCAGTTCCGGTTCTGCAAAACTCAACTCCTGCTCAGCCTGCTCAATGGTGAAGTGCGTTACTTCATCCGGGGACCATCCATAATTTCCCTGTGCACGGATGGTTATTGTACCATCACCTGCATTTATGTTATCGCCGTAGATAACGACGTAGTCCGTCCCCTCCGTCAGTGTCTTACCGCCAACCTTGACGGTAACAGCAGGCGTGATCTGCCTGCCATTATAGGTGTAGGTCGTGTCATCTTTCAGTTCTACAATCGGCGCATTCTCATTGCGCACAATCGTAAACGTCCATGTATCGTCCGTCACTTCGGCCGCCTTGTAGTTAGTGCCCTCTGCCACATTGATTCTGACAGTGTAGGTACCTGCGTCTATAGGCTTCTCCACCGCTGTTTCGCCTTGATAATACTTCACTGCCGTGATAGCGCCCATGCCGTTAATGCCGGACTTTGCATCAACTTCTGCTGTCCGTACATCGCCGTTGTAGATTAAACTGCCGCCCGACAGGCTAAAGTCGAAGTCGCCTGCCGTGGGCGCTGCCTTTGCAATCGTGTAATCCACACTTGCAGTCACACCGCCGACCGTGATGCTTGCGGTATAAGTGCCTGCATCGGTAGGTAAGGAACCTCCGGTGAGATTATTCCCCGGCTCGCTTCCCATCGTGTAGCTGATTTCGGGATTGCTCTTATCGTTGGTAAAAGCGCCCTCAAGCGTTGCCGCCTTTGCACTGCCGTCATAGATCAGCTCAGCCTCAGCAGGCGCCTTGATGGTCACACTGCCGCCAGCGGGATTAGGGCAGTGCGATGAACTACAGGTAGCAGTAATCGTCGCCTTGTCGTCACTCACCGAGTATGTCCAGCTGTGCGAGTGGAGATCGATGTAAAGATTATCTCCAAAGCGGGATATGACATATTTCGAGCTATCCGCATCCACCTGAAAAATCGTATTGTAGTCCAGACTCGTGTCCGTCGCCGCACCGGTAGCAAATTTGATACTAACACTTGTTGTTGTGGGAAGTGAAGCTTTGCCCACGCCAATTCTGGCATCCTGTGATAGTCCGTCTGAACCAATGTTGATGTACGTTACAATATTATTCGGATAAGCTGTTCTTTGGCTTAAGAAAACGTTATTCCTCGTGCTACTGTCACCCTGCACATATCTCCCATTTTCGAGCGTACCGTTCTTCCAGTTGTCTGTAATCTGTACCTTGCCGGACACAATGAAGGTGCCTGCAGCGGTGGATGATGCACCTACATACACACCGGCACCACCGGAGGCAGTATTGTTTCCGGTGATGCTGCCACCGGTCATAGTAAACTTGCTGCTTGCTGCTACATATACGCCACCTTTCGCATTTCCGGTGATGGTACCGTCACTCATAGTAAACTTACCATTTGTTCTTACATATACGCCTCTGTCCGCATTTCCGGCGATGCTGCCGCCGGTCATATAGAAGGTGCCTGTTACCTGCACACCTTTCTCCGGATTTCCAGTGATAGTTCCGTTCCACAGAGTAAGTCTACCCTGAACATCTATACCACAGCCGCCGGTTGCCTCCGCCGCATGTCGAATCGTGCCTGTCTCCCTGCAGTCGGTGATGTTCAGAGACTTGTTACTTGCAACCGTAATGACCGCAGCATTGTCTGCGCCGGTGATTGTCTGTCCGTTCAGGCAGAGGTCTACATCCCATTTGCACTCCCATGTTTTCGTGAGCTCCACAGATTCCGTCAGATAGTACCTGCCGGCTGAAGTAATTTCACTAAGCGTAGAGATGCCCTTCCAACGCTCAGCATCGTGCCCCTCCTCAGCGCAGCTCTCCTTGCCGCAGATTGTATGCTCATGCAACACGCCATTGATAAAAGCGACACTGTTGCCTCTCAGCATCTTATTTATAGTTTCACGGGTATCGTCACTAACAAAAGCGTTTAGGTCTTTATCCGTCAGCGCATAGTTTTCTGTGCCATCGGCAATGATAACATACTCACCATCGTCGATTTCCTTCTCCGTGGTCACATTGATTTTGGCATTATCATTCAATGCCTCGTCAACCGTGATGGTCTTATCAGCAGGCAGATAGACGTTACTTACCGTATTGTCGGTAATCTGTGCATCGCCGTTTACGTTCATGGTGCCGCCCACGTATACGCCACCGCCACTGGCAGTCGCCGAATTTTGAGTGATGCTGCCGCCACACATGGTGAAAGTGCTGGTTGCGCCTACATTCACGCCGCCGCCATTGTTAGTCGCTGCATTGCCGGTGATACTGCCCCCGTACATGATGAAGCTGCTTTCTTTTGCGCCTGCATTCACGCCGCCACCATTGTTAGAAGCCGTGTTGCCGGTGATACTGCCTCCGTACATGATAAAGCTGCTGTATACACCTACCTTCACGCCGCTGCCTTTCTTTCCGTCTGCGTGAGTGATTATACCTTTGTCCTCCCCACTGCCGTTACAGTCGCAGAGCGTAAAAGTTCTATTCTGAGATATCGTAATAGTATCTTCCTCTCCCTTCATCGTGATACTGTAGCCGTTCAGACAGAGGTTTACATTATAATTATAAGAATAAGTCTTTCCGTAGATGTAACTCACTGACCTCTTCAGATAATAGTTGCCGTCTCCTCTAATTTCACCGAGGTCATTGATGCCCTTCCACATCTCATCGCCGTGGCCATCCTCGCTGCAGTCCGCATTGCCACAGACGGCATGTGTATGCGGTGTTCCGTTCAAATAAGCAACACTGTTATCCAGTTCCATCTTCTCATAGCCGGCATCGTTGACGTCGATGTTGATGGCATCCCGGTCTTCTTGTGTCAATTGATATTTATTACTGCCCTTGGCGACAACGACATAATCGTGTAAATCAATCACCGGCATACTCACACCAATCGTTGACCCGGTCAATGCGCCTTCGACCTCAATCTGCTTACCATTGGACAAATAGACATTGTTTGCGTCGTCTCCGACTTTATTTCCTGTAATCTCCATCTTGCCGCTCATCCAGATTGAGTTCGAACCCAGCATCATACCGCCGCCTTTGTTGCCAGCCTTGTTGCCGGTAATCGTAACATTGGTCATGGCAACATTATTACCATAGATGTATGCACCGCCGCCTGATTGTTCCGCCGTATTGCCGGTAATCGTAACGTTTTGCATTATTAATGTCCAAAAATCCGCGGTATATTCTAAACCACCACCGTAAGTGGCAGTGTTGTTGATGATGAAACTATCGTATATCTGGACAAGGAGAGACCCATACACACCACCACCATTGTGAGCCTTATTATTAGAGATTGTACCGCCGTACATGCGAAAAGAACCATCGGCATACACGCCTCCGCCGTTATTCGTGCCCGCATCGTTGCGGGTAATCGTGCCACCATACATGGCGAAGCTGCCGTAATCAACCACACTTACCCCTCTACCGGTCAGCCCTGTTCCTTCATGGGTAATCTCGCCTCCGCCAAGACAGTCGCAAAGATACAAGTACCAATTTTCAGCAGGAGGATTACCGACCACCGTGATGACATCAAAGTCACCCGTCGCTGTGATGCTGTTGCCGTTCAGGCAGAGATATACCTCCGATGCGGTATTCTTAATAGTAGCATCCGTTTTAAGGTCAGTTTTGAGATAATAATTGCCCGTAGGCAGTGCATAATAGCCGTCGGTTTTTTCCCATTCTTTTGCGTCTTCCCCTTCGCCTATCATGAACTTACCGTTGTCTTCGTCATACCACAGCGCCGTCCATCCGGTCAAAGTATTCCCGTGCTTGCTGCAATTTACATCACCGCATCTGGGATGGTTAGTATGCCCGCCGTTCTCTTCCTGCATCGCCAGTACAACCGTATCGCCACCGCTGACATCATTTCCGCTGACATCGTTTCCACTGTCGTCGTTTCCGCTGACATCGTTTCCACTGACACTGCCTGCAGTGGTATCGCTGCCAGTGATGTCACCCCCCGTGGTATCGCTGTCGTTGTTATTGTCCGCGATATAGACATCCGCAGTGCTCTCGCCGCTTTTCGCCTCCTGTTTCGTCACCGCTCCTGCTTCCTCCGCATATGACACCGTTGGCATCATCGAGAGACAGAGAGCAAGTGCCATAAATAAACTCATCACTCGTTTCTTCATGAGTTCCTCCCCTCCGGTACTTTGAACGTCCACATTCGTACCTTAAAATCTTTCCATTATATTATACATCTTCCCTCCGGGGTCAGGTCAAGCCTTTTTGCATAAAAAATTGTAACATCAAAGTTGTAATATCTATCTTAACAGATACCTAAACCATTCACTCCTTCCCCCTCACTTGTGTCATGTAGGGGGAAGGATAGAAAAACTTGATATTTTGAAATATGTACTATCGTTTCAAAAATATATAGTTTTTCTTGGATGGGGGTAGATGGGAACCTTGACAACTTCATACTTACATTATTTTCACGGAAAGAAAAAAATTCCCTTTCGAAAGGGGGAAATGATGTAGGTGTGAAGAAAAGGTAAAAAGAAAATAAAGTGTAGGGGGTGGATGTGTGTTAGTCACGTATAAAGGTATTCAGTTTAACAAGAAAGATTTAGTCATTGAAGTTTCCCGGTATGCTGACGGTGATATTTATTACTACGTGGTAGCCCGGTATGGAATACGTGGCTATGTAGTTTTCCTTGCCACAAAGGATTTACATGAAGCCTTTGCTTTATATGATGAAATATATAACGGTGATAAAGGATAAGATTCCTTTACATAAAAAATCAAAGAAAAGAGGAAAAGAAAATGGTAAATGAATTAAAAGGATTAAAAATTGTAGGTATCAAGAAAACACCCAGTAAGGACGGAAAGAAAACGTATACAACCTATTATGGTTTGCGTCCGTGGTCTGATTATGAATTAAAGACCGAAGAAGAAAATGCCAATGCATCATTGGAAGGTGCAGCCGTAGAGGAAGTTAATACAACAGAAGATTTTCCTATTTCTGTAGGTGACGTTGTTAAGTTCTTTTATGCCAGAGCTACCCAGTACGGTGATAAGGTATACCAGCCGGTGGATGATTATAAGCTGATTACTCCGGCAACTCCTTTTGATAAGGATAAGGCTGCTAAGTAGTTGTTAAGCTAATAGCTTTACATATTTTCCCTACATCCGGGCGCTGAAGTTAATATTCCGCCCGGTCTCCCCTTGGACATCCCCCTTATAGGGTGTTAATAAAAATAGATGGTAGTTATACATCGGAAAGGAGTTTTTTATGATGCATCTTTTATCTGTGGTTGCTGCCGATGCTGGCGCTTCTGTAATCAATATCGATATTGTTACCGAGCTGGTTAATCTGGTAAAGAATGTTATGGGTCTGTTTTCTGAGTTCCCGTTAAACGTTCTTCTGATCGCTTCCCTCTGCTTTGTGGCGTTTGGTCTGTTCAAACGTGCGAAGGCTGCAGCAATGTAGTTCAGGGCGGCTGTTGTTAAGAAAGTAAAGGCTTAAGTTCTTAATTGAATATTGAGAAATTAAGCCTTTATTTTTTTGAGGAGAAAGGAGTGTTGTAGATATGGGTTATTTACCTGGTATTTTTCTTGCATTAAAATCGGAAAATGAATTGTCATTGGTGGAGCTTGTTTTACTTGGTTTTTTAGTTTTTTTTCTTTCTACCGTTACTCTTAAATTGTTTTTTTGGTTTACTGATGACTAATTTTATATTTTGGATTGAGAAGGAGATGTTGATTGTATGAGTTTTTTATCAGTTATTAGTGACGAAGATTGTCGTACAATTTTGCAGTCACTTTGTTCTATTTATAGACTTTATATTGAAATATATGAGTTAGAATTGCATGCTCTGGAAAGGATGTGTGAAGATGATAAAGACAATGATGTTTAGAAACGTAATGTGCATATTTGCCCTGTTTAGTATCATGGCTCTTTTCTTCTGCTTCGGAGTAGTAGCCAATGCAGCAGAAAGCGGAGAAACAGAAACATTTACTTATAGTTTATCATATGAAGTCCCGTCTAATTATACTTCCAACTTTATAGGTAATCAAATTTGGGATTATGAAAGTTTTTCCCTTAATTATCGCCTTGTTATCTTGCATCACTCTGATGCGGATGTTGATGTGATTACTTCACCCGACCCTGACAAGGTTGTTGTAGTATCAAAAAAATATAATTTGTATCGTTTGGGTAATGATGGTTCATTAATTTCTATTTCTTCAAGTGGTGTATCAGTTTCATACACGGTGCGTCGTGTCCGACGGAGGAACAACGAAGCGGAAACAGTAAATGGTACTCGTGGGTTGCAGTCTTTTTATGCTTCTTCTGTAAGTACTGATATTCCTATATATGAGGCTGACGAAGCCGGAAAGGCTGCAGCATTGGATTATTTGAAAACGGGAAAACAAACTAAAGAAGGCTATAATATTTATCTTAATGATTTGAAGGTTTCCGATGCTTCTAAGGATGTTATCAATGTTTCTTGGACGGGTTACACTTTAGATCCAGCGCTCCGTAACAATGCCAATATTGTAGATTATAAAGTAGAGCGCCGGGTTTATCCCTATGTTGAATTATCAGAGGGTGAAACGGATTTAGGTTGGAATCCTTGGGAAATTTATTCCAATTCTGTTCCTGGTAAACTTCTTACTGCAGACTTTATTTTTTCTCCTTCTTCTAAGTGTCCTTATAAGAATGGTTTTTCCCAACTTTGGCTTGATTTATGGCCTGTATGTATTGATGCAGACGGTACGGAATATGTAGGAAAAAAATATCATTATTATTTTGATGCGGATGGTAACTTGACTCATACTGATAATCCTATTGGAAGTCTTACACCTATTTATGACCCAGATTGTAATTTTGTAGATTTTAATGTCTATGTTGATAGTAATTATGATAAGTATGGGCAGCCGTTGGATAAAGGTAAAACCAATGTTCAGGAATGTGATATGTGTTATTATTTTATTTCTGCAACCGATTTTACACATTCTTATGATGTAGTAAGTAAAGATATTAAAGTTTTTGCTTATTATCCAAATGGTTTATCTTCCGGTTATGAAATTCCTTTTGATGCGTATGGTTCTTGGATACGTTCCGATTTAGTAAAGTCTGGATTTTCGTTTGATATTACTTTGGGGCAATTAAGGAAAAGGTATGGCTTCAGTGCTATTCCAATTAAAAGGGATAATATGGATTTTACTTTGCGTTTTATTCCTTATTATTATTCAGGTGATAATCTGTATTATGGTAATGCGTCGATAGTTGAAATTGCTGGAAATTCTGCAGGAGAATTCCAAGAGGTAGGAGATCCAAGTAATCCAAATAACCCTAAAAAGAAAATCAATCCTGATGTTGATATATCTTCAGGTGATGCTGGTGGTGGTTCAGGTGGAAATACACCTACTGAAGCAGATAAGAATACTATACTTTCTTTTGTTAAAGGTTTTTTTGAACTTATGGCAGCTTTGTTCCAGGAATCCGTTAAGTTTTTGAAACAGATTCCTGATTTTTTGAAATCGCTGTGGTCTTTAATAGATTTAGTTGGTCAATTTCCATCTATGGTATCAAAGGTTTTTTCTTTTTTACCGTCAGCATATACAACTATGCTTGTGGGTGGTTTGGCTTTGGCTATCCTTTTACGTATTTTCGGAAGGTGATTTTATGGATAATGTAAAATGTGTGATTGATGTTTGTTACTCAATCTTAAAAATGCAACTTTCACTTTGTGGTTATACTGTTACTTTGTGGAATGTTTTAATATTCGGATTTTGTGTATTTGTACTTTTTGTTTTCATTTTTAAATCATTTCATTAAGTATATCTATTCCGTATTTTATTCCAATAATGGCGAGTATTATTT
>ERZ1034691.2026-NODE-2026-length-11867-cov-16.888503_pt1 | contig 11867 bp, 7 predicted proteins | sample MGYA00520638_ERZ1034691 | MGnify/ENA primary metagenome ERZ1034691 (study PRJEB33766, sample SAMN09781763) | gut metagenome | biome: gut microbiome | host: Homo sapiens | place: Madagascar | study: EMG produced TPA metagenomics assembly of the PRJNA485056 data...
CACTGCTGATTTGGTTTGTCGTCCGCTCCCTGACGGGCGGCTTCCAGAAGCAGATCCGCCGCTATATCGCTGCCACCGCTGACCCGGAAGGCACCGAGCAGGCGCTCGACCGTTTCTACGAGGACACGATGCAGGACGGCAAGGTGCGCATGAGCCGCAGCTGGCTGATGTACGTCCACGGCCGCGATTCCTGGGTGCTGGCCGGTGACGACGTGGTCTGGGCGTACCAGTACACCGTGCGCCACAAGGCCTACGGAATCCTGACCGTTGGCAAGGAGATGATGGTGCGCGTCTATGGCGCGACCGAGAAGAACGCCTGCCATGACATCTCCGTCAAGAACGAGGACGAGGCGCAGGAGATTCTGCGCCAGATGCAGAGCACCTATCCCGATGCGATGATCGGATACGACGCTGAGATCGAGAAGCGCTACCACGCGAACCCCGTGACCTTCCATCAGGAGGTCGCCGCCGCGCGCCGTCAGCCCGCCGCTGCCCCCGCAGCCGAGCCGACCGAGCCCGCGCAGCCGGAGAGCAAGCCGCTGTATTGATTTTGTAAGATGCGTAAAGGGGCGAACCTGGGGTTCGCCTCTTTTAGCGTATAAGTGGACGTTGCCAACGGTATCGTTGGTGTAGGGCGGGGTGCCCTCGCCCCGCCGTGCAACGTTCCGGCAACCGTAAAGCCCCACGGGCGGATATGGAACCCGCCCCTACGATGTATTTCCCAAAATTACAAACACCCCGAAAGCGTCATGCCTTCGGGGTGTTCCTTTTCGTAATCGCCAAATTACAGCTCTTTTTCCGCCTTTTCCGCAAAGGTGATCATCTTGCTGTAGGTCTCCTCGCTCAGGTCGTGCTCGACCTTGCAGGCGTCCTTGGAGGCCGTCTCCGGGTCAACGCCCAGCGCGAGGGCATCGCTATTGCGAAAGCACAAGGTAAGTTCAAAGGGCGCAAAGAGGTCAAAGCGGACGATTTCGCTGCGCAGTATCAGCGCTATTTGAACCGCGAATTGAACAAGGCACAGCTTGCAAAAACGCTTGGAATTTCGCGCCCTACGCTTGATAAGATGATTCGTCAGCACACCGCTGCATAAGCCGTTACAGCCCCTCTCAGCGCCGCGCAGCGGCGTTAGAGGGAGTATATAAAACAGGCTGGAAAGCCGCAACAAATCCATAGAAAGAGGGTGGAAAAAGCAAGAATCCTGCTACGAAAAACCATACCGAAGCAAAGAAAAAGGAAATTTCCAAACTACGACAATTGTTGAGAAATTTCGCCACGAAAAAAGAAAGCATACAGCCACCAAAAGGACAAAAATCAGCTATACAGCGATAAAAATGGCGACGACACCTATCAGGTTCAGGTCGTTTCTTGGTACGACAACGAGAACAGCTACACCTCTCAGATGGTTCGCACCATTAAGTACTTCGCTGAGCTGTAATCTGTTTTCGGCTTAACGCAAAGCTAACGGGCGCCGCCGCACTCCGCAAGGAGCGCGGCGGCGCTTTTAGTTTGTCGAAAAGCCCTTTTACGGGTAGGTTTGTAGGGCGGGGTGCCCCCCCCCCGCCGCACCGCTGGCTGCGCGCAGCGCATGAAATCGCGCCGAACGGCGCGCGTTCTCGCGGTATATCGTACTATCGGGTAAGTTGCACGGAACGGTCAAGACCGTTCCCTACAAACCTGCCGATAGTTCGCAATCGCCCATTCCGTGTATCGCCACTTTGCGGCGGGGTGAGGTCACCCCGCCCTACGGGGCAATAAAAATAGGCTGCGCGGTAGGGGCGGGGCATTGCCCCGCCCGCGGTTTTGCGGTTGTAACGACATAATGGGTAGGCTTGTAGGCACGGCTACTATGCCGCCCGTGCAGCCATTCCGGATATTACGATATATCGGGAAAATTGCACGGGCGAGCAATGCTCGCCCCTACAAGCGAAGGGTAAAATCTGCGACTGCCGGACATTTCCCCCTCATCCGGCGCGTTCCGCGCCACCTTCCCCCCAAGGGGGAAGGCTTTCCCTCTATGGGGTGGATTTTGCCGAAAAGACGGCAAAATCGGTGTGTCCGCGCGGTGGACAAACAACGGCGGCTGTGCTATAATTTGCCTATATAAAATACTCCCATTTAAGGAGGAAGTTCTGTGGTAAACAAGCAAAAACAAAAGGGCTTCACGCTGGTGGAGCTGATCGTGGTTCTGGTAATTCTGGGTGTGCTGGCTGCCCTGCTGGTACCCGCCTTGACCGGATATATTGAAAAATCCCGCAAAAACGTCGTGATCGCCGATACCCGCGCCATCACCCAAGCCGCCCAAACGGAATTGAGCATGGTATATGCAACGGATGCGTTTCAAAATGTGAAACAAGCGAGCATGGGCAGCGATGGCAGCGTAAGTGCATTTATCGTTGCAAGTAAGGACGGAAAAACAACAACAACATTTACAAAGGCGGTAGATGGCGCGAAAGACCGTTATAAGGATATGGTAAGCCTGTCTGAGGTTGCCAGCTTGCAGGACGGCAAGGGCGGACGTTTTTTTGTATGGGCTGACCATTCTGGTGTTGTGCAGTTTACGGTTTATGACAGCGGTAAAGGATACCTTGGTGTTTATTGCGCAGAGGATGGTTCCATTGAGGCGATTGAGCAAAGCAAGGCTACATTCGTGGATGCATGGAGCAATACGCTTTTTGTCTTGAATACAGGTGATATTCCAAAAGGACACGCGAGGGAGTATATTTACACTGGCTACCTCGGCATCACATCCTAACCCCCAATAACCCCACCCCGCCCGACTTCGGTCGGGCGGGTTCTTTTGTTTGTTGACGAAACAGCACAGATACGATATACTTAAATTTACGGCACATTCTGCCGCAACGCGCCGAATCGGCGCACTACCAAAGAAAAGAGGGAATCCCTGCCGTGATATTTGGCAAGTACATCAACCGATATTACCTCAAAAATGCCCCCGTCCTGCTGCTGGGTCTGGCGGCGTTGCTGATGGTGGACTATATCCAGCTTTTGGTTCCCAGCCTGTACCGGCTGGTCATCAACGGCGTAAATCTGGGGCAGGTGGTCGTCAACGGGCAGACGATGCCCTTTGACAAGACCGTGCTGATGCAGCAAATCTGCCTGCCGATGATCTGGATCGTTCTGCTTATGGTCGTGGGGCGGTTTTTGTGGCGCGTCTGCTTTTTCGGCTCGGCGGTCACGGTTACCGCCGACCTGCGCGAGCGTATGTTTGACCACAGCCGCCGCCTGTCGCAGCAGTATTATCAGGTCAACAAGGTCGGCAACCTGATGAGCCTGTACACCAACGACTTAGACACCATACAGGAGTGCTTCGGCGACGGCATTTTAATGTTTTTTGACGCGCTGGTGCTGGGGCTTATGGCGCTGGTCAAAATGTGGTGCATGGACTACCGGCTGACTTTGCTGGCGCTGATCCCCGCCGGCATTATGTTTGCCATCGGCACCATTATGGGCAAAACCATGACCAAGCGCTGGGAGGAACGCCAGCAGGCGTTTTCGGACCTGTCGGACTTTGCGCAGGAGAATTTCTCCGGCATTGCGGTCATCAAGGCGTTTGTCAAGGAATACAAGGAGCTGACGGCGTTCCGCAAGCTGAACCGCGAAAACGAGGAAATCAACGTCATCTACACCAAAATTGCCACCCTGCTGGAGGTGCTGGTGATGCTGTTTGTCGAGTCGGTGGTCTGCGTAATTCTGGGCTACGGCGGCTGGCTGGTCTACCGCGGGCAGTTCAACGCCGGGCAGCTGGTGGAATACATCGGCTATTTTGAAGCCATCGTCTGGCCTATTATGGCAATCTCGATGCTGATCGAAAAGACCTCCCGCGGGCAGGCGTCGCTCAAACGCATTACCGAGCTGCTGGATGCGCCCATCGACGTGGCAGACAAAAATGACGTAGAAACGCTGCAAAACCCCAAGGGCGGCATTGAGTTCCGCCACCTGAGCTTCCGCTACCCGGACGGCGAGTACGACGTGCTGCACGATATTTCCTTTACCGTACACCCCGGCGAAAGTGTGGGCATCGTGGGCAAGACCGGCGCGGGCAAGACCGCGCTGGTGGACCTTTTGCTGCGCACCTACAACGTGCCGGACGGCACCCTGTTTGTGGATGGGCGGGACGTCAACACGCTGTCCATCCGGTCGGTGCGCGCGGCGTGCGCCTATGTGCCGCAGGATAACTTCCTGTTTTCGGACACCATTGCCCACAACATCGGCTTCGGCGTGGACGATGCCACGCCCGAGCGCATTGCCTATGCCGCCGAGCTGGCGGACGTGCGCGACAACATCGTGGACTTTAAGGACGGCTACGAAACCGTTCTGGGCGAGCGCGGCGTGACCGTTTCCGGCGGGCAGAAGCAGCGCATTTCCATCGCCCGCGCCCTGCTGAAGGACGCGCCGATTTTGATTCTGGACGACTCGGTTTCGGCGGTGGATACCCGCACTGAGCAAATCATCCTGGATAACCTCAAGCAAAGCCGCGCGGGCAAGACCACGCTGCTGATTGCCCACCGCATTTCCACGGTGGAGCGGATGGATAAAATCGTATTTTTGGAGGACGGCAGCATCGAGGCGGTGGGTCCGCACGACGAGCTGTACGCCCACTGTGCCGAGTACCGCCGTATGGTAGACCTGCAGCGGCTGGAGGACGAGGCGGGAGGTGACGACAATGGCTGAGATCAACCCGCTTTTGCTGGTGGGCGCGGTAATTGGCGGCGTTACGGCGCTGCTGGTCGCCGCCTATGCCTGCGTAAAGGACAAAAAGACCGCCATGGGCTTTGAGCGCCAGATGAAGGACGGCGAAATTCTGACCCGCCTGTTTGCCTACGCCAAACCGTACCGTGCAAAATTTGTCCTTGTGCTGTTTTTGATGCTGTTCTCCATCGCGTATGACATTATCGCCCCGCTGATTGTGGGCGCGCTGGAGGAGCTGGTCGCCGGGGAATTTGTGCTGTCCCGGCTGTTTACCGGTGTGGCGGTGTACGCCGGGGTGCTGGTGTTCTCGATGGTCAGCACCTATTTGCAGGCGGTCATTCTGCAGCGGGTCGGGCAGCGCATTGTGTCCGACCTGCGCGAGGATTTGTTCACCCACATTGAATCGCTCTCGCACGAGCAGCTGAACGACATCCCCGTGGGCAAGCTGGTGACCCGCGTCACCAACGACACCAACGCCATCTCGATGATGTTTACCAACCTTTTGGTCAACCTGTGCAAAAATGCCTTTGTTATTTTGGGCATCTTGGCAGCTATGCTCTGCCTGAACTACGCCCTGACGCTGATGGTGCTTTGCTTTGTGCCGTTCATCGTGATTTTTACGGTGATTTTCCGCAAATTTTCCCGCTGCGCCTACCGCAAGGTCAAGGACGCCACGACCGACATCAACACCTACCTGTCCGAGAATCTGTCCGGCATTAAGGTGACGCAGATTTTCGGGCGCGAGGACGAAAAAATGGCGGAGTTCCGCGGAAAAAGCCGCCGCCTTGCCAAAGCCTCGCAGGAGCAGATCTTTGTGTTCGGCGTGTTCCGCCCGCTGGTGTATATGCTGTACATCTGCTGCATTCTGTGCCTGTTCTATCTGGGCGGCACGGGCTGCCTGGACGGCGTGACCTTTTTTGGGCAGACCATCACCGGTGGCACCATCGTGACCTTTTATATGTACATCTCCAAGTTTTTTACCCCCATCCAGAATTTGGCAGAGCAGTTCAACTGGCTGCAATCGGCGCTGGCATCGTCGGAAAAGGTCTTTTCGATTATGGACATCCAGCCCAAGATGGTGGATGCGCCCGATGCCATCGAGCTGGACGAGGTGTGCGGCGAGATCGAGTTCCGGGACGTCTGGTTCAGCTATGTACCCGGCGAATGGGTGCTGCAGGGCGTGTCCTTCCATGTGGAGCCGCGCCAGATCGTGGCGTTTGTCGGCTCGACCGGGTCGGGCAAAAGCACGATTTTGTCGCTGATCTGCCGCAATTACGAGTTCCAGAAGGGCGAAATTTTAATTGACGGCATCGACATCCGCAAAATCAAAATTTCGTCGCTGCGGCGTCACTTCGGGCAGATGCTGCAGGATGTGTTCCTGTTCTCCGGCACGATCCGCAGCAACATTGTCCTGCGGGAGGAGGGCATCCCCGACGAGGAAATTCTGCGCGTCTGCCGCTACGTCAACGCGGACAAGTTCATTGAAAAGCTGGACGGCGGTCTTGACGAGGAGGTGCGCGAGCGCGGCAACAACTTCTCTGCCGGGCAGCGGCAGCTGCTAAGCTTTGCGCGGGTCATCATCCACAAGCCGAGCGTTATGATTCTGGACGAAGCTACGGCAAATATTGACACCGAAACCGAGCTGCTGATCCAAGACTCGCTGGAAAAAATGCGTACGGTCGGCACGATGCTGATCGTGGCGCACCGCCTGTCTACCGTGCAGCACGCCGACAACATCATTGTGCTGAGCCACGGCAAAATTCTGGAGCAGGGCAACCACCAGCAGCTTTTGGCAAAGCACGGACGCTACTACCAGCTGTACACCCTGCAATATCACAAGGAACAGCTTAGCCAATAATTAGCCAATAAGGAGGCACGCTATGAGTGCAATTTTAGCCGTATGCGGCGATTCTTTCTGCGCGATGGTCAGCGACGGACGCTTTGTCGAGGAACCCATCGCGGACAACAAGCCCCACATCCTCAAGGACGATTTGCCCAAGGTGCGCAAGGTCAACCGCAATGTGGCGGTGGGCTTTGCGGGCGATACGCTGGCGGCGGTGCAGGTCATCAACGCGCTGGACGCCTACGACACCCAGTACCTGACACTGGAAAAAATTGTAAAAATCCTGCGCGAAAAAGCGCTGACCGTGACCGCGCAGCCCGTCGGCGTGCGGCTGCTGGTGGGCGGGCGCAACCGTAAGGGGCAGTTCTGCCTGACGATGCTGGGCAGCGCCGAAAACTACGAGCCGCAGACCCAGCTGGCACGCCCCGGCGCGTATCTGATTGAGGGCGCTTGCTCCCACACCGACATTGCCCCGCTGCTGGAGCAGCAGGTCAAGCCGCAGGCTGCCGCGTGGCGCAGCTTGGACGACATTGCCCACACGCTGGACGCCTGTATTGCCACGGTGGCGGAAAGCGACCACAGCGTCAACACCGAGTATTTCCGCGCACTGGTTATGTAGCTGGCAGCTACCGTCAAGGAACTGATGGCGTAAGCTGCTGATTTGAATAAGGAAACAGCGCCGTACCCGCAAGGGTACGGCGCTGCTGTTTTTGCGGGGCAAACCGCACTGTGGCTTCCCCCCAAGGGGAAGGCTTTTGCACGGTAGGGGCGGGGTATGCCCCGCCCGCAACCGTATAGTATAAGGAATATAACGGGTTAGTCCGTAGGGGCGGTCATTGACCGCCCGTTGCAATCACGCCGCAAATGCGATATATCGGGTAAATCGCACGGGACGCATATATGCGTCCCCTACAAACCTGCCGGAAATTTCCTATCATCGCAAAATTTTGCGGAAACCGCAAAACACCCCGGCGGGGTATGCCCCGCCCGCAACCGTATAGTATAAGGAATATAACGGGTTAGTCCGTAGGGGCGGCATATATGCCGCCCGTTGCAGCCATCCGGACAGTACGAACTATCGGGAAAACCGCACGGGCGAGCAATGCTCGCCCCTACAAGAGCTTATCGACAGCCCAATCTCAACTCTCAATTCTGCGCACCATGCCCTTTTGCGTTACCAACGCGGCGTCCAACTTGCGCTTGCGTCCGTCGGCAAATTGCAGAGTCAGATACTTGCCGTCATACGCAACAACCATGCCGCGCCCAAACACCAGATGCTCCACCACCGTGCCGGGTTCTGTCACGTCGGACAGCGGCACCGCGGGGCGTGTCTGGGGTGCGCTCGCCTTGGCGGCGCGGGCTTGTGCCTGCTGCTCTGCCTCGCGGCGGGCGCGGTTTTCCGGCAGGTTGTAAATGACCTCCTGCACAAAGCTGCACCCCTCACCCGCGCAGAAAAACAGCGTCAGCTCGTCGCGCGCGCGGGTCATACCCACATAAAACAGGCGGCGATCCTCCTCGTACTGGCGAATTTCATCGGGGGTCTGGCAGGCGATTTCGGGGCGGGCGGGCAGCACGCCGTCGATGGCATCCAGCAAAAACACCCGGTCGTATTCCAGCCCCTTGCTGGAATGTATCGTGGATAAAATCAACGGCGCACCGTTGTTTGCGTGCTGCTTCAGCATCATTTGCAGGCTTTGCAGCCGTCCCGGCAGCAGGCTGGGTACGGGCAGGCTTTCGCCCAGCTGCGCCAGAATTTCCAGCTTGCCGGTGTCCATGGACTTCTGCTCCAGATATTTGCGGTAGCCCAGCTCCTCGGTCAAAAAGCGCACGGCGTCGCCGGCGTTCATCCGGGGCAGGCGGGCAAGCCCGTGGGCGATATCCTCCGCCTGCAGGCGCAGCCGATGGCGTATGCCGTCCGCCGCGCACAGCGCCTGCCACACCGTGCTGCCCGCGCGGCGGCTTTCCTCACAGGCGTACTGCGCCTGCACGCGGGAAATCGGCACGCCGAACTTGTAGTACACCCGCATAAAAACCTCGGTGTCGCGGGCATCATAGGCTAAGGTGATCATATCGGTGATGTCCCGCACGATCTTGCTGCCGAAAAACGTCCCCTCGCCGCCGCGGTAGCAGTAGGGGATGCCCGCGCGCTCGCACAGGTCGATCAGCGGCAGGGCGCTTTCGTGGTTGCGGAACAGCACCGCCGTTTCGCTGCGGCAGGTTTTGGCAATGTCAAACAGGTGGCGGGTCTGGTCCTCGCGCCGGGCAACGCGCACGATCTGCACCGGCGCACCGGCACCGCGCGTGGGGCGTATCGTTTTGGGGCGGCGGTAGCGGCTGCGCGCCACAAAATGGTTGGCGGCGTCCAGAATGGCATCGGCGGAGCGGTAGTTATGCTCCAGCAGCAGCACCTGCGCGCCGGGGTACTGCTTGTCAAAATCCAGCAGCGCCTGCGGATAGGCGGCGCGAAAGCCGTAAATGCTCTGATCCTCGTCCCCGACCATAAACAGGCTTTCACAGTTTCCTGCCAGCAGGTGCAAAAGCTCGTGCTGCAGCTTGGAAGTGTCCTGCGCCTCGTCTACACAAAAATGACGGTACTGCGCCTGAAAATCCGCCAAAATGCCGGGCGCTGCCCGCAAGATCTGCAAAGCAAAGACCATTTGGTCATCGTAATCCATCCGGTGCTGCGCGCGCAGGGCGGCTTGGTAGCGGTGATACAGCTCAGGCAGGTTGTCAATGTCGGACTGTAACTCCTCCAGCTCGTCATCGGTCAGCGACATATTTTTGATATAGGTAATGGCGGTGCGCAGCTCCTTGACCGAGCTTTCGGCGGGGTATTCGTGGTTGACCTGCTGCCACAGCGCGGTCAGCAGTTGGGTGATCTCCCCCTCGTTGGTGATCAATTCCGGCTGGGTGCGGCGGTAACGGCGGCTGTAATGCTGTAAAATCACCGCCGAAATCCCGTTCAGCGTGCGGAACTGCGTGCGTGCCGCCAGCTCGGCACCAAACCGGGCGGCAAAGCGGCTGCGCATCTCGTTGGCGGCGGACACCGTGTAGGTCATCGTCAGGGTCTGCTCCGGCGCAGCGCCCGCGCACAAAAACAGGTAGCCCAGCCGGGTGACCAGCACGGTGGTCTTGCCGCTGCCCGGCACCGCCAACAGCAGCACAGCGCCCCGGTCGGCTGTGACCGCCGCGCGCTGCTGCGCATTGAGCGGCTGCATATATTGGTTTTGGAACGCTGCCTTGTCCACGCTATCCCGCCTTTCTTTCCCTTTAGGCAACACCGCACAATTCCCGCCTAACGGCTTAAGCACCGCTCCGGCGGCTGCGGCACGGCATCTGCGTTGCCAAAATGCTCGCCAATACACAAAGTATTGCCTGCGCTTTTGGCTTAGCATCTGCCGCACCTCGCTCGCCGTATCGGCACTTAGAATTATGCGGTATTGCCTTTAGTTTACCATAACGGCGGGGGCGGCGCAATTATTTTTCGGCATTTGCCGTGGGGGACTTTTCCCGGCGGTGGGAATGTGCTAAAATAGAAAGAACCAAAAAAGGAGGTACCAAAACCCTATGCCCGAAGCTTATCTTTACGCGCGCTGTGCGTCGGATATGGCGGTCCTGTATTGGGACAAGCCCTCACTGGCTGCCGCCGACGCTGTATATACCGTTTTTATCAACGACAAAAAACTCGCAGATACGAAAAAAACGCACTGCACTATCCAAAACCTTGTACCCGATACCGACTACACCGTGCAGGTGCAGATGGGCGGGCATTGGGTCGGCGGGGGCGTGGTGCATACCGGCAGGGAAAAGCACCGCATTGACGTGACCACCGCGCCCTACTGGGCAAAAGGGGACGGCAACGTGATGAACACCGCCGCCCTGCAGCGCGCCATTGACGCCTGCGGACCGGAGGATATTTTGTATTTCCCGGCGGGCGATTTCTTAACCGGGGCGCTGCGCCTGCACAGTGATATGGAAATCTACCTTGCCAAGGGCGCCAACATCATCGGCAATGCCAACCCCCGCAACTACGAGCCGCGCATCCCCAGCCGGTTTGAAGGGGTGGAAATGCTGTGCTATTCCAGCCTGCTCAACGCGGGTACGCTGGACCACACCCAAGGCGCCAACTGCCGCAACATCATCATCCGGGGCGAGGGCAGCATCGTCAGCGGCGGGCAAGAGCTGGCGATGAACATCATCCGCCACGAGCGCGAGCGCCTGCAGGCGACCATGCCCGACTACGCCGAAAAATCCGCCGCCTGCGAAAACGACGACACGCTGGGCGGGCGCGTGCGTCCGCGCCTGATCAATTTAAGCAACTGCGAAAACGTCTGGATTCACGGTATTACGCTGAAAAACAGCGCATCGTGGAACCTGCACATGGTCTACTGCAAGAACATTGTGACCGACCACTGCACCTTTATTTCCGAGGGGGTCTGGAACGGCGACGGCTGGGACCCGGATTCCAGCGAGGACTGCACGCTGTTTGCGGGGCAGTTTTTCACCGGCGATGACGCGGTGGCGATCAAGAGCGGCAAAAACCCCGAGGGCAACCAAATCGGGCGCCCCTGCCGCGGCATCAAGGTATTTGACTGCCGCAGCGCGTTCGGTCACGGCATCTGCATCGGCAGCGAGATGAGCGGCGGCGTGGAGGACGTGCAGATCTGGGACTGCGATTTAGAAAACGCCCTCTCGGGCATTGAGATCAAAGCCACCCCCAAGCGCGGCGGCTTTGTGCGCGGCGTGACCGTGCGCGACTGCATCAGCCCGCGGGTGATGGTACACTCGGTACCCTACAACGACGACGGCGCACCCGCGCCCGACGCCCCGGTGCTGACGCACCTGACCTTTGAGCGCCTGACCCTGACCGGGCGCGCGCTGGATCACGACCATAATTGGCAGGACGTTGCGCCCATTGAGCTGGCAGGCTTTGCCCAGCCCGGACACGAGATCAAGGACGTGCTGTTCCGCGATATTACCATTACGGCGCAGGAACCTGCGCTGCCGCTGAAGCTTTGCAGCGATGTGTCCTTTACGAACCTTTGCTGCAAGCCCGCCGCTAAGTAAGGGGGAAAAACCTATGGAACTTTCGCAAATTACCGCACAGGCGCGCACCGCCACCGAGGAGCTGCTGGCTGCCGCGCATTTGGAAGCAGGGGATATCTTTGTGGTCGGCTGCTCCAGCAGCGAGATCGTCGGCGGGCAGATCGGGCATCATTCCAGTATGGACGCCGCCGCTGCCGTGCTGGCGGGCGTGCTGCCGCCGCTGCAGCGGCAGGGCGTTTATCTGGCGGCGCAGTGCTGCGAGCATCTGAAC
>ERZ1034691.2029-NODE-2029-length-11854-cov-4.306636_pt1 | contig 11854 bp, 13 predicted proteins | sample MGYA00520638_ERZ1034691 | MGnify/ENA primary metagenome ERZ1034691 (study PRJEB33766, sample SAMN09781763) | gut metagenome | biome: gut microbiome | host: Homo sapiens | place: Madagascar | study: EMG produced TPA metagenomics assembly of the PRJNA485056 data...
AAATAAAGGAGTGACGTTATGAATGCCCTTTCGTTGTTTGCTAATGTTGGTGTCGCAGAAACCTATTTGTCTGAGATAGGATTGAATGTTGTTGTTGCTAATGAGTTAGAATCAGATCGAGCTCGATTTTATAGTCACCTTTATCCAAAGTGTGACATGGTATGTGGAGATATTACCGATACAGAGGTATTTGAAACAATAATAGATAAAGCAGAGAAAAAACATGTGGAATTTATCATTGCGACTCCACCTTGTCAAGGAATGAGTATAGCTGGACATAATAGTCCCTATGATGAAAGAAATAGTTTGATTAAGTATGCGGTGGATGCTATTGAAAGATTAAAGCCTAAATATGTATTTATGGAAAATGTGCCACAACAATTAGATACACCGATTCATTATCATGGCGAGGAGATGCTGATTCCTCAATATCTTGGGATTAGATTGGGGAATCAATATCGATTTAATAAAGAAAAAATAACTAACACAATGTATTATGGTGTTCCTCAAATGAGGAGAAGATGCGTTACGTTATTAGTAAGAAAAGATATAGATTTGATTTGGGAATTTCCAGAACCTGAAAAAGAAATTGTGACTTTAGATAAGGCTTTTGAAGGAATTCCTGATTTGTGGCCAGAGATTCAAGAAAAAGAATATAGGGATGTACTTCCTAAAAACACAGAAGAGGCATTGACATTTCATAAATGGCACAAACCACCAAAGCACGTATGGAGAAATGTCGAGTGTATGCTTCATACACCGGCAGGGAATACAGCTTTTGACAATCCATTTTACTATCCTAAGAAAAAGAACGGAGATAGGGTTAAAGGGTATGATACAACATATCATAGATTGTTTTGGGACAAACCTGCGGCAACGATTACTAAATGGAATGGTATTATGGGTTCTCAGAATAATGTTCATCCTGGACATGAGTGGAAAAAAGATAAGAACGGGGACATGATGTACACCAATCCGAGAGTGTTGACTATTTATGAGCTATTAATAGTTTCTTCATTGCCTACAGATTGGGATATCCCGGATTGGGCAAATAATCAGCTTATTCGATTTGTAATCGGAGAAGGTGTGCCACCGCTGATGGTTAAAAAAATAATTGAACCAGTTATGGTTCATGAAAGGAGTTAACTATGGCTGGAAATAAGGATAAAATTCAGTTACCTACAAATACCACAGATATATCAACCTTGGTGCGTTACTTAAAAGGAATTAAGGAGGCAGAACCACTTAATAATAATACTGCTCAAAGTGTGTATCAAGCTGTTAAAGCCACTGGAAGAAAGCAAAGTTCATATACGGCTAAAGTGGCAGAGGCAGGTGGAAAAATACCTGCAAGAGATACTCATACGACGGGAACTTTAGCAACTTATGGTCTTATTAGATATGTTGATAATAATAGACCTGCTAATTTTGTTGTTTCTGATTTGGGTTGTGAATTGATTTCATTATATGATGATGCGGGAAAACCAATTACTAATGAAACGGGAGTGCAACTCTATTCAAATGGTAAATATACAGTAATGCTTTTGAGAGTTTTTTCAGCATGGCATGAGACCGGAAAAGGACGAAACATTCACCCTGGTAAGATTATGCTTCAGCTTATGAGTGATCCTGACTTGGATTATTATATTACAGAACATGACGTAGCATATTTTACTTCGAATTCTGAGTTCATGTTTGATTCACAATATGAAGAGATTAAAAAATCAATTCTGGAATTCCGTTCAAAATATGATGGTGCGTATGGTCTTACAAGTAAGCCATGTAAGGCTGAAATATTTATGCCGACTTTTGTACGAAACTGGGGTATTTTTGAGAAAAAGGAAATATTTGATATCTCCCCAGATGATGCCAATCCTGGTCGATTTGTTTTGACTCTTAAAAATGCAGGAAATATAACTGAAGACGAGATGGATATCACGGATGATGGCGAGGAAAATTCTACTGATAATATTTCTGATTATGAATCAATAACTGTGAATAGCACAGTGGATACTGATCCTGAGGGGTTAGGTAAATCAATAGACCCAGATAAATTATATAAAAATTTAACTCATTATGTTTTAGCTAACGGTTCAGATGTTTATTGCGATATGGTTTTCAAAAATGACGGAAACCTTGATTGGATTTATGTTGCTGGAAATGAGTTAAATAAAACAGAATCAAGTTCATATGAAGAGAACCACGAACAATTTGATGAAGTTGATTTAGAATCAATTAGATTGTCTACGGGGTGCAATGTGCTTCTCTATGGTGTTCCGGGGTCAGGTAAAAGTTGGACTATTGAGCATGAGTATTGTAAACCAGGTACCCAAGTTGAAAGACTTGTTTTCCATCCTGACTATACTTATTCAGATTTTATTGGACAGATTCTCCCTGCGGTTGCAGAAGATGGACAGGTAAGCTATAAGTTCACGCCGGGTCCATTTACGAATATTCTTCGGGAAGCATATAATAATCCAAAAAAGGAATATGTGCTTATCATTGAAGAAATCAACCGTGGTAATGCTCCGGCTATCTTCGGTGAGGTATTCCAGTTGCTTGATCGTAAAGTTGAAATCCGTGATATAGATGATGATGGTTTCCCTATTGGGACAAGTGAGTATGGCATTACAAATATGAATATTGCAAAAGAGATGTACGGCAAGGATGTGAAGAATGAAAAAGTTCGTATACCATCAAACCTTTCTATCATTGGCACGATGAATACATCTGACCAAAATGTATTTACATTGGATACAGCTTTTCAGCGTAGATGGGATATGCGTCTTATTGAGAATGATTTTGCTAATGTTGACCCAACACTTGCGGATGCAGAAATTCTTGATACTACGGTTACGTGGAGAAACTTTTGTGTAGAAATCAATAAGATTGTTGTAGGCAACAGTGCTAGAATGACATCTGCAGAAGATAAGAGACTTGGAGCATACTTTGTTCATCTTCGTGACCTTAAGTTCAATGATGCGATGGGTGATTTAAAAGTATACGATGCACTTCGCAAAAAGGAAAGTAATGGTACTCTTACAGATGATGAGAAAACACAGATTGCTATTATCCGTGATGCTATAAGACAGAACAGAAAGTTCCCTGAAAAGGTAATCAAGTATTTGTGGGATGACGCATTCAAGTTTAACCGTGAAGTAATCTTTGAGGTTACAGAATACCAGAGCCTTGAGCAGGTAATCCGTGCATTTATGTATGCCCAGGGATTAGATAGATTTAAGGTTTTCAAAGACAATGTGAAGGATGCCTTTACAGGAGAAGACGAAGAGTAAGGTGGTGATGATAGATGGATTTAGGCTCAGCTTTGAATTCAATCATGGAATATGATATCAAAAAGCACTGCCATATCAACACAAATGAAGATGGTGACCGTTTTGTAGGTATCAAAGCAGATTCAGATAATGCTATGGTCTATTTCCCTATCGGATATGAACTGCCAGAAACCGATGCCGAGATCAGAACTGATATTAAGCACTTAATACAAGTACTGTCTGAGTTTACAACAAAGGATGACCGTTTACTTGCTGTCAATAAGTTTGCAGCACCGCAGACAGTTGATTTTCCAATCAACGCATATAAAAGTATCATCGAATATTATTTCTCCATTGGCGGTACATATTATGTTGAGAAGGAACAGGTGTATATCACGGCTCCAACCGGAAAGCAAGACTGGGCAAGAACTGCAAGAAAGCAGATGCCACTTGTTCAGAGTAGAAACGGTGTGAGTTCTTTTGTATTTACACAGTTCGAGGTTCGCTCATCAACACCGAATGACACAAAGGAAATAACTCAGATTAATAGATTCTGTGTTTATGAGGCATTCAAGAGACTTGGATGGTTGTATGTTCCATATATGCCGGAAGAACCAGGACCACACCCGGATGTGAAAACTTCAATCAGAATTGTTCAGAGCAAACTTGCTACTACTAATGATGATAAGAAGAAATCTTTATTCCGAGGTATGAAGGATATGCTTGAGTACATGGATGAGCAGACCTCTGATAAGCAGTTTTACTTTGGCACTGATGATTTTGACCATGTGTGGGAGAAACTAATCGATAGAGCCTTTGGAGAAAAAGACAAAGAGAAATATTTTCCTCGTTCAAGGTGGTTGCTTGATTATGGCAAGTATAAAGAGAAGAGACCTTTGATGCCGGATACTATCATGATTTACAACGGTAAGTACTATATTCTTGATGCCAAATGTTATAAATATGGTTGGACAGGCATTCCAGATCATCTGCCTAACGGTTCATCAATCAATAAGCAGATTACATACGGTGAGTATCTGGAAAAATATAAAGGTGTAGATACTAATTCATTATTCAATGCCTTTATCATGCCATACAATATGGCAAAGAACCATTTCAAGCTTACATCAGTTGTTGGCAATATTGGAGAGGCAGTTGGTGACTGGAGATACAACAAGAAATACTATGAACGAATCCAAGGAATTGTTATGGATACAAGGTATCTGATGTATCATTATTCTGGTAAACCGATAAAGGAAAAAGTTGCTCTTGCAGAATGTATAGAGGCAGTTTTGGGAAGAGATGAAATTAAATCTACAGGAGAGGCTCCTATTCCTAAACCTGTATCTTATGTAGGCATTAAGTCTGTTGATTCTATGGTTGCAGAAGATAGTGGTTCCTACAATTTAGATTAAATATAAAAATAGCATAATATTATAAAACCTCTGTTTGCAGATGATTGCAGACAGAGGTTTTTTTCTTATAATCCTTCTTTTTCTCTTTTTCGTTTTCTGTAACGGTCTTGAGTGACTCTGTTGCAGCACTCCTGACTGCAGAACCGATTTCTTGTTGAAGTGGTCTTTACAAGGAAGTAGCGACCACATCTAGGATTGTCACAAGGACGATACAATTCGAGGTCTGGTTTCAAATAGAATATGGAGAAGTAAGCTGCACAAAGAAGTGAATCTACTTTCCATGATGGGGTCATTGTTTCCGAATTATAAACAGGATGGATACCATCAAGGTTAGCATTAATCTCTTCTCCGATTATGTATTTTGCAATTTCAATCAGTGCTGTTTTCATTTCATCAGAGAACTCCCCGGAACTATTTCCATTCATTTCATAAAGAAAATGAAAGAGGAAGTCGGAGATTTTCTTGGTCATATCTCGTTTTTCATAATTAACAAACATCGAAGTGATATTTTGATAGAATCCATTCTGATATCCCGGAACAGAAGCATAGCCCCCAATAATGTTATTGTAATCCTGGATGTTAAGAGCATAAGAATCGTATATGCAATCGGTGATGCTATAGGTGTCTCCTTCAAATGCTTCTTGTTGTCTGCTGTAAGATAACTGAACAGGTGGGTTTATAAGTGTATCTACATATTTATGATGGCAGCTGGAGTAGGCATTTTTCATAGAGTCGGTTTTTATTGTAAGATCCTCAGAGAACAATAAAGAAATCGTTAGGTCACAAATTTTCTTGTAATTCTTTCTGATCTCGTTGGCAGCAGTCATTAGCTCTACGGTCATTTTTAATCGGTTGATTATTCCGTATAAAGACATCTCATCAAATACTTCATAGGTATCTGCACAAACTGGAAATAGGAAACCATTGTCTCTCATAAATGATACGAGTTCCTTGGTGGGTTTATTTGCAAGAGACATCAGAGTGCCGAGAATGTTTTTTTCTTTGATTGTCCCGTTTGGTGCAATACGAACCAAGCCATCTTTAGCTGCGTAGCCAAAGAGAATAGGGTGTTCCGGCATTGCTTGTAGCTTGAATTTGCTGATAGGTTCTGCTCCCAGAGCAATGTGTTCTATATCTTCAACGCAGGCGCAACTACAACTTTCGAACTTAAATAAAATATTTTCAAAAAAATTTTCTTTGATTTGGGGCATTTTTGGCTCCTTTCTGTGGTCGGAAAGTCATGGCATATGTCATGGCTTTATTTTTTTTGCCTAAAAATAGTAATGGCAAAGTATATGGAATGTACTAATTATACTCTTTAATAACTCAAAATACAATTAAATATCCATTACTAAAATATAAAAGTTATGCGAAAGCTTGCTATCTTCAATTACTTTTTGCTGTTGATTATACTTATTACAGAGTTGAAAGATAACTCAGATGTGATCCAAGTTAACGAAATCAAGAATCGTTATATAAGGTGAGAACATCACTCAGTAATTATTATCACAAGGCCTGATTAGCTATAAGGGCATTGGGATACAGATATCGGCATCAATCACAGGATAACCTGTGAAAGGTGCGATAGAAGTACCCTTATTTCCTTATGCTCTTTTTTCAGGCAATTCATGGGTCGGTACTTCTATAAGCACCGACCCTATTTGTTTCCTATGCCCTTCTGCAAGAACCAGGCAGAAAGGCAGGAACTTTATGAAAATCAAGATTCGTTACGAAAGCGAGTATCAGACACTTGAGGTCGAAAACATGGATTTGGAGAAATGGTTAAACGTCTCCATTTCAGAAGAAGAAAGTCAGGAAGACTACGAAAAGAGAATCCAAGATGTAATCGAAGAGAGATTCAACAGACCCGATTACAACAGTTGGCACAAGCATGACCGTCATACTGGCAACGCTTATATGAAGAGCAAGGATGGAACAGTTGAGGTCAACACAGAAGAAGCAATTATGTACAGAGCAGCTGATAAGTCAGCATTTAACAGTTCTATTGACGGAGTACATAACCAGCTTGAATACGAAGAATGCTGTGAAACTTTGAGAAGTCTTCTTAAACCTGCAGTAGCAGATATGGTCATTGCCATTGTACTTGACGGATACACCGTTGGCGAGTATGCAGCCTCAATCGGTGAGGGTGCCAACAATGTCAGTCATCGTTACAGACGTGCAATCAAAAAATTAAAAAAGTTTTTTCAAAAAACGTCCTTTTAACCTTGTCATCAAGGCTACCAATTAGGAGACAAGGGTCTCCAAGAAATTATATGGAGGTAATTCGAATGGACGAATTAATCAGAATCAATTTTGGCAGTGACAGACCTACTGTGAGTGGTCGAGATTTACACGCAGCTTTGGAAGTGAAAACTGCATATAAGGACTGGTTTCCAAGAATGTGTGATTACGGATTTGAAGAAGGTACAGACTTCTGCTCATTTTTGAGCGAAAGTACAGGTGGAAGACCTGCAACAGATCATCAGCTTACTATTGCAATGGCAAAGGAACTCTGTATGATTCAGCGTTCAGAGGCAGGTAGAAAGTTCCGTCAGTACTTAATCAAAGTTGAAGAGGCATGGAACTCGCCCGAAGCAGTAATGGCAAGAGCATTACAGTTTGCTAATAACCAGCTTTCATTGGTGAAGAAACAGAACTTGGAACTTCTTGAAACAGTAGCAGTACAGAATCAGCAGATTGCAGAGATGAAGCCAAAGGCAAGTTATTACGATGTGGTCCTTAATTGCAAAGATTTAGTAGCAATTTCTGTTATCGCAAAAGACTATGGTTGGACAGCAAATCACATGAATCTGTATCTTCATGAAAAAGGCATTCAGTTCAAGCAAGGAAAGAAAATCTGGCTCTTGTATAAAGAGTATGCAGAGATGGGACTTACTTCGACAAAGACACATACCTACAGCGGTTCTGATGGTTCAACCCATTCAAGATCACATACTTACTGGACGCAGAAAGGACGATTGTTCATTTATGATCTTTTAAAGAAAGATGGAATATCGCCAATTATGGAGCAGGAGGATTAAAAGATATGGGTGTTGATAAGTTTAATCACGAAGTGTACTTTGACCCGACCACATACGAGGCTATTACTAACATCCACCGTGAGGAAATGGCAGCTGATAAAAAGGTTGCCTATCTTCCTTTGGTGTATGTGTGCAGTCCGTATGCAGGTGATGTTAAAACCAATGTAAAGAATGCAAAACGATACAGCAGATTTGCTGTTGATGAAAATGCTATCCCGGTAACACCTCATCTTTTATATCCGCAGTTCATGGATGACGGGAATGAGGCGGAAAGAGAGATGGCTATGCATTTCAATTATGTACTTCTTGGCAAATGCACAGAGGTCTGGGTCTTCGGTGGTGTGATAAGCCGAGGCATGGCTCGTGAGATTGGTGTTGCCAAGAAAAGAAGAATGAAGATCAGATGGTTTACCCAGGATTTGAAGGAGGTCGGAGAATATGATTAATTTTACTGTTTATTCAGCAGACTGCGTCGGCAGCAGCGGTAACTGTCTGTATCCCAACAAGATGATTGTTGCCGACAAGACGAATATTTCGAGAGTATCTGCAAGGAGCAAGCCTTAAGACGATAGCAGACGGACTTATGGCAGACGGCATACCTACAGCAACCGGAAATAAGAAATGGCGTGGAGACGGCATCAGAAAGATACTTACCAACGAGAAGTACATGGGTGATGCCCTTTTGCAGAAGACTTATACGGTTGATGTTCTTACTAAGAAACGAGTATCCAACAACGGCATTGTTCCACAGTACTATGTTGAGAACAACCACGAAGCAATCATTCCAAGACAGCTGTTCATGCAGGTTCAGGAAGAACTCTTTCGCAGGGCACACCTTAAAACAGAAGGTGGAAAAACCAAGAGAGTCTACAGTAGCAAGTATGCATTATTGAGTATTGTCTATTGTGGCAAATGCGGAGATCTTTTCAGAAGAGTGGCATGGAAGGCCAGGGGTGCATCCTACAACAAATGGAGATGTGCCAGTCGAATTGAAAAGGGCCCGAAGGAAGGCTGTGATGCTGATGCCATCAGTGAAACAGAGATTCAGAATGCAGTGGTAAGAGCCATCAATAAGACCCTTGGTGGACGAGAACAGTTCTTGGTACAGCTACAACACAATATTGAAGATGTACTGAATGGGAACTCCACAGCAACTCTTGAGTACATCGACCAAAGGATGGCAGAACTTCAGGAAAAGCTTGTAATGTGCGTGAACAAGAATGCCGAGTACGGTGTTATTGCAAATGAGATTGATGCTTTAAGGGAAAAGAAGGCAGCAGTTGTAACCAAAGATACCGAGCAGGAAATGTTAAAAAAGCGAATCGAAGAGATGCGACAGTTTCTGCAGACACAATCAAGCCGAGTGACTGAATACGATGAACAGATGGTGAGAAGACTTATTGAGAAGATCACAGTCTTTGATAACAAGCTTATCTTTGAATTTAAGTCTGGAATGACGCTTGAGCTAAAGAGATAATTGTAGAAATAACAAGATACGGACACCTTGCAGCAATGCATGGTGTTTTTGTCGTGCATAGAAAATTTACAAAGTGTAACTGTGCCAGAATTGAAAATATCAACCATTTGGTTTATAATATAATAAGTTGAGGTGCGTTTTTTACATGGAGGATTAAGATGAAGACATCCGATATGATTAAAGAATTATGTAATAAAAAGAATGTAAGCCTTTCAGAACTTGCAAGACGGATAGGTCAGACTCCACAGAACTTTGGCAAGAAACTGAAACGAGATACTGTTACCCTTGAGGAATTAAAACAGATAGCTGATGTTATGGGAGTGACCTTTGAGCAATCCTTTATCTTCCCAGACGGAGAGCGGATAAAAACGAGTAACGAATAGGTGGTGAGAAATATGGATACAGTGGATTTAATAATTAAATCATCAACAGAATTTTATAACGATTTGAAGTCTGATGAAAATGGTCGATATCGTTCATGGGAACACTGCTATTCACATTTTATGAATGCACGAGGTAGAAATGATGTCGATTATGATTATTTAAGTCTGCAGCTGGCATTCTATTTAGCAAGTTGGGGAATGTACCGTGGCTCATCATTTTTATTGCAAAAGGATTATAGAGTACATATTCCAGTAGTGAAAGAACTGTTAAGTGAGAAGTATGATGTGCTGGCTGGAATTAAGTGTGTTAGCTTTAGGGAAAAAAGCAATCAACAATTACTTCTAGATATAAATTCGTTTTTAGGGCAGTATTACGATAAAATCAGACGAAAAGTAAAAGAGCAAGAATTAAAAAATCAATTGTCCTTTACACTAATCACTAAAATACTTATGGGAACTCTTGGTTGCGTTCCTGCATACGATAGATATTTTATAGCGGGCATTAAAAATCAGAAGGCCGCAACCGGTAATTACAACTTGAAATCTATTATGCAGCTTGTCGATTTTTACGAAAAAAATTCTGTTCGATTTGAACCAGTTAGAGAGAAAATGGAAGTTGACGGTATGCCGTATCCACAGATGAAGATGATTGATATGGGATTTTGGCAGGTCGGCTTTGATTTGGATACGAACAAAGGAATAAAGACTGCACACTAGGAGAAATGCATGGATAGATTTTCAGAGAAGAGCCTTCTTTCACTTGGAGATTATTATGTGTATGGACTCATAGATCCCCGCAGTAAGCGAATCTTCTATATTGGAAAAGGCACTAAAAACAGAGTATTTGAACATGAAAAAGAGAGCCTGGGCAGTCCTGATAGCGAGAAGTTGAAACTGAAGACTATCGCAGATATTAAGAATGCCGGACTTGATGTTGAAAAGATAATTATAAATTCAAACTTAACTGAAGAAGAGGCATTTGCTGCAGAGGCTTCACTGATTAATGCTTTCAACTATGTTAGTGATGCGGGACTTACAAACATTGTTGCCGGGCATCATTCAGCAGAGGCATTATCAGTTGATGAGTATGAAAGAATCAATGGTGCTGTTGAACTTGAAGAAAAAGACATCAGGCATAAAATCCTTGTCATCAAAATAAATAGACTCTACCAGAGGGGTATGGATGAGAAGGTATTATATGATGCTGTTCGAGGTGTTTGGAGAGCATCAAAGGAGAAGGTTAAAACTATTGAGTATGTTTTCGGTGTTTACAACTCTTTGATTGTGGCCGTGTATAAGCCATCAGAGTGGTTTGTTTGCAAAGAGGCAAAGGACAGACTTCCAAGACAGGATATTGTTCTTACACCGAAAACTGAAAATAGATTATTCTTCGTAGATGTAAGATATGAACAGGGGCTTCCACTTGATGAGAATGAATCATTCTACATTGGAAAGTCGATAGCCGGACTGAAGTTAAATCAGTCGGCACAGAATCCGATTACATATTTGTATCCACTGGAGAAAGATAAAATTCATATTTAATGAAATTGACAAGTCGGAAGTTGTAGGAGGAAATTTTTGATGAATATAACAGTTTATCTTGGGGCAAACGAAGGAAATGCCCCATGCTTACGAAAAGCAGTTGAGGAATTGGGGGCATGGATTGGAAACAGTGGAAATGCACTTGTTTACGGTGGGTCTAAAGGTGGTTTAATGGGAGCATTGGCAGACAGTGTATTGAAGGCAGGCGGTGATGTTACGGGTGTTGAGCCGAATTTTTTTATTGAAAATGAGTTTCAACATGATGGACTGACAAAACTGATTGTGACTAAGGATATGTCTGAGAGAAAAAACAAAATGATTGAGTTAGGAGAAGCCTTTATTGCCTTCCCGGGCGGCACGGGAACATTGGAGGAAATTGCAGAGGTAATGTCGAAGGTGTCTTTGAAACATCTGGAGGCACCCTGCATTCTCTACAACCTGAACGGTTACTACGATGATTTGAAAGCACTTCTAAATCATATGATTGAAAAAGGATTATCTTCTAACGAGCGACAGGAGGGAATCTTTTTTGTTGAAAATCTGGATGATATAAAGCGAATCTTGAGACGGGCATAACTTATGTTTGCACAGTAAAATGGAGTTGCATTAGCGAAAGACAGAGCACGATCAATTCCAGTTTTTGAAACTGAGAAATCGAAATTTACTTCTACTTAGACATACAAATTTACTTCTACTTAGACATACAAACTGTTGACAGTAA
>ERZ1034691.2031-NODE-2031-length-11842-cov-3.709595_pt1 | contig 11842 bp, 12 predicted proteins | sample MGYA00520638_ERZ1034691 | MGnify/ENA primary metagenome ERZ1034691 (study PRJEB33766, sample SAMN09781763) | gut metagenome | biome: gut microbiome | host: Homo sapiens | place: Madagascar | study: EMG produced TPA metagenomics assembly of the PRJNA485056 data...
AGATTTTAATGCCGAGTATGTAAAACTTACATTAAATGGAGCGATATTATTTGATTCGGCAAAGGCAAATATCCGGGAAGATGCCCAGCCACTGATTGCTAAAATAGGAACTATCCTGGAAAACTATGACAGTAATGTGATTGAAATTGAAGGACATACCGACAATGTGCCAATCCATTCGTCAAAATATGAAAACAATAATGTACTGTCCATGTACCGGGCACTTTCTGTGGCGGATTTTATCCGGGATAATACCACATTGGATCCGGCACTGATTAAATCCTCAGGAAGAGGGGAATATGTTCCTGTAGCAGATAATACTACAGAGGAAGGCAGAGCAAGAAACCGTCGTGTTGAAATTAAGGTATATAATTCATATAATTCCGGCGGCGCTACAGAATAGGAGGAAATGAGATGAAGAAGAACCTTATGTCAGTGCTTATTTTGGCACTGGTTCTGGTGAACCTGATTTTGACAGGAATACTTACAATAACAATCCTGCCGCAAACAAAGAAATCCAATGAGCTGGTAAACAAGGTATGCAGTGCAATTGATCTGGAGCTGGAGAGTGGGGATGGAACTGAGTCTGCCAGCATTCCAATGGACCAGATTGTGACCTATAAAATTGAAGATGCCATGACAATCAATTTAAAAACAGGTGCAGATGGCGAAACTCATTATGTAAAGCTTACAGCATCCATTTCCATGGACAGCAAGAACGATGGATATAAAACCTATGGTGAAGATATGGCTGATCGTGAAACAATTTTAAAAGATACCATTAATAGCGTAATTAATACCTATACAATGGATGAATTTAATGCGGATCGGCAGGCGGTTAAAGACGCTATACTGGCAGAACTACAGAAGCAGTTTGGTTCAGATTTTATCATTGCAGTCAACTTCTCGGAAGTAACTGTAGTATAGGATTAAAAATAGTAAGCATGAAATATAAGGTGGTGAGAGTCCGTGAGCGAAGTTTTATCTCAGAATGAGATAGATAACCTGCTTCAGGCATTGAGCAGCGGCGAGCTGGATGTAGAAGAAATGAAGGACAATGGCGAGAAGCAGATTAAGAATTATGATTTCGCCAGACCTTCCAAGTTTTCAAAAGAACACTTAAGAACACTGGAGATTGTGTTTGAACATTATGGCAGACTGATATCCACAAATCTTCCGGTTTATCTAAGAAAAAATATTCAGGTTGAGGTGATGAACTCTGAAGCAGTTACCTATTCTGAGTTTTCAAATGCACTTTCTAATCCGGTGGTTCTTGGTATTGTTAATTTTTCTCCATTGAAAGGTTCGGTTATTCTGGAGATTGCTTCAAATCTTGCATATGCCATGGTGGATCGTATGCTTGGTGGAAGCGGAGAACCATTAGCGAAAGTCCGTGACTTTTCAGAAATAGAGTTGCTGATTATAGAAAGAATTATGGGAGTCTGCGTCGACCTGCTCCGGGAACCGTGGGAAAATGTTGTGGATTTACATCCAAGACTGGAACGTATTGAAACAAATTCGCAGTTTGCCCAGATTATTTCTCCGAGTGAAATGATTGCAATTGTTACAATTAATGTAAAAATAGGGGATGTTGAAGGTCTGATGAATATCTGCCTTCCGTATCTTACTTTGGAACCTGTTATGGACAAGCTGAATACAAAATACTGGTATTCTACCATGCAGGAAAAAGATGAACAGCGTTATACGGAAGCAATTGAAACTTTGATTTCAAAAGCACCGATACCTGTAAAAGCAATTTTAGGTAACAGCACCATATCGGTAAACGACTTCATGAATTTACAGGTGGGTGATATAGTTAGATTGGACACGAAAGTGGACCAGGAGCTGGATGTTTACGTTGGAAACATTCGTAAGTTTACTGCATTGCCGGGAGCTTCGGGTGATGACTATGCAGTAAGAGTAATGTCAGTAATTAGAGAGGAGCAGTAAGTGATGGATGGAGTACTATCGCAAGAAGAAATCAATGCCCTGCTAAATAATCCGGGTGCATCATCAGATACGGCAGATGGACAGCTGAGTGATTCAGAAAAAGACACAATCGGTGAAATTGCTAATATCAGTATGGGTACCGCAGCAACGACATTGTTTTCACTGGTGAACCGTAAAGTGGAAATATCCACACCGGTTGTTACCATGGCAAACTGGGACGACGTGGTAAAGGCGTATGAGCGTCCGTGTGTATTTATACGAATCGGATTCACCGTTGGATTGGATGGAAGCAATATCCTGATATTAAAGGAGCATGATGTTAAGGTCATTACAGATCTTATGATGGGAGGAGACGGAACCAATACAGACGTGGAACTGGGAGAGCTTCATTTAAGCGCAATCAGTGAAGCAATGAATCAGATGATGGGTTCTGCAGCTACATCATTATCATCCATGCTGAATAAAAAGATTGATATCAGCCCGCCTGTTGCAGATCTGATTGATCTGACAGGAAATATTGATGAGGGAGCAATTGATGATTTCCTGACACAGCCATTTGTGAAAATCTCTTTTAAAATGGAAATTGGTGATCTTGTGGACAGTGAAATCATGCAGCTGTATCCGGTATCTTTTGCGAGAGAGATGTGTAAAAGTATTACGGAGACCATGACAGGTGGAAATGAACCAATACAGGAAGCAACACCACAGCCGGCACCGGCTCCTGCACCACAACCACAGGCAAGCCAGCCAGCACCACAGCCTCAGCCAATGATAAATCATCAGCCAATGATGGGACAGCCGATGATGGGGCAGCCAATGATGGGACAACCTGTAGATATGTCGGCAATGTATGCAAACCAGCAGGTAAATGTACAGCCGGCTCAGTTCCAAAATTTTACTGGAGATATGAATGGGGTATTTCCAAAGGAAAATATTGATCTTATTATGGATGTACCATTGGAAGTAACCGTGGAACTGGGAAGAACCAGTAAATCCATTCATGATATATTGGATTTTGCTCCGGGAACAATCATTGAATTGAATAAGATTGCCGGAGAACCAATTGATGTACTGGTAAATGGAAAGTACGTTGCAAAAGGTGAAGTAGTTGTAATTGAAGAAAGCTTTGGTGTAAGAATTACAGAGATTATTAAATAATTAGCAAGGAGATAACTAATATGGCAAAGAGTATTTTAATTTGTGATGATGCAGCATTTATGAGAATGATGATTAAGGATATCCTTACCAAAAATGGATATACAGTTGCCGGAGAAGCAGAAAATGGAGTAAAGGCAATCGAAAAATATAATGAAGTACATCCAGACCTGGTACTGATGGATATTACCATGCCGGAGATGGACGGAATTCAGGCATTAAAAAAGATTAAAGAAGCAGATGCAAGTGCATGTGTAATTATGTGTTCTGCAATGGGTCAGCAGGCAATGGTTATTGAAGCAATCCAGTCTGGTGCAAAGGATTTTATTGTAAAACCATTTCAGGCAGAACGTGTTCTTGAAGCAGTAAAAAAAGTAGTGGGTTAATATGATATTACTGAGTAGCAGAACATCGGGTGTACAAAGCTTTTTCCAATTGATAGGTGTATTGCTGATATTTGTTTTTGTGCTTGCAATTACATATTATGTAACAAAATGGATTGCCGGATATCAGAAGCAACATAATTTTCAGAAGAATATGCGGGTAGTGGAGACTATGAAACTCACTACAAATAAGTATATTCAGATTATAGAGGTGGGAGAGACCTATCTCGTAATCGGAATCGGAAAAGATGAAGTGACGATGTTAGCACAGCTTACAAGGGAACAGTTAAATGATGTTTCGCTGGAAGATACGGTGAAATATCAGAATACAGGAGAAAGTTTCTCTAACATTATGAAACAGTTCAAAGAACATTTACCGAAGAGCAGGCATAAGGATGAGTAATTTTAAGAAGAAATACTGTCTGGTATCTTTTATATTTGCGGTTATTGCAGTTGTTGTTACACTGGTGGCATTTGTACCACAGAAAGCGTATGCGGCATCTGTAAATATACCTGGGGTAACTGACAGCAGTAATAGTAATCAGTCAACTGAAAATGGCAATGGTACAGATGGAACAGCATCCTCTGGTAATAATGGACTTTCTGTTAATATTAATAATGGAGAGGGAAATTTATCCGGGACAGTTCGGATTTTTCTGGTACTGACTGTAATTGCGTTAGCACCATCTATTCTTATTATGCTGACTTCCTTTACCAGAATTATTATTGTGCTTCATTTTGTAAGAGCAGCAATTGGAACGCAGACTGTTCCGCCAAATCAGGTGTTGATTGGACTGGCGTTGTTCCTTACCCTGTTTATTATGAACCCGGTTTTCTCACAGATTAATGAAAATGCATTGAAACCGCTGGATGCCGGTGAAATCACGCAGGAACAGGCCTTTGAGGCAGGAATGGAGCCAATCCGTGAATTTATGTTTAAACAGACACAGGCAAAGGATATCAATACATTTTGTGACATTGCCGGCGTGACTTATGAGACACAGGATGATATATCCAATACTGTGCTGATTCCGAGCTTTATTTTAAGTGAGCTGAGACAGGCATTTATTATTGGATTTGTTATATATATTCCGTTTATTGTAATTGACATGGTAGTAGCATCTGTCCTTATGTCGATGGGTATGATGATGCTTCCGCCAACTACGATTTCTCTTCCGTTTAAGATTCTGCTGTTTGTGCTTGCTGATGGATGGAATCTTGTTATCAGGGAACTGGTAGAGACATTTTACTGATGAAAGAGGTGTAGAAATTGATCACACAGGGAGAAGTTTTAGATATTGCAAGGGATGCTATTTATAATATTATTTTAACTTCGGCTCCATTGCTTTTAATATCACTTATCGTAGGCTTGATTATTAGTATTTTTCAGACGGTTACATCTATTCAGGAACAGACGCTTACCTTTGTACCGAAGATTTTGGCTGTATTTGCAGGAATGCTTCTCTTTGGAGCGTGGATGCTGAATAATATGACTGATTTTATGACGAGATTGTGGTCTGATTTTAGTTTATATATCAGTTGATATACAGGTAGAGATAAAACATGGTTAATTATAGTTTCTCACTGCTTACATTTGAATATTTTTTGCTGGTTCTGGTGAGGATTACTTCTTTTGTTTTTTCGGCTCCATTTTTTAGCATGTCGAATACTCCGGGAAGAGTCAAAATTGGTTTCTCAGTATTTGTATCCATCCTGTTGATTGGAGTATTACCTGAAAGCACGATAGAATATGGAGGAGTAATTGAATATGCCACAATTGTCGTGAAAGAGGGAATTACAGGATTGCTGATTGGTTTTGGAGCAAATATTTGTAATTCCATTGTTTTATTTGCGGGTAATATTATGGATTTAAATATGGGCTTGTCCATGGCGACCGAGTATGATCCGGTAAGTAAAACAAATTCTCCGATAACAGGTAATTTTTATAATTATCTGGTCATGTTATTGCTCATGTCCAGTGGAATGTATCAGTATATCTTACAGGCAATTGTTGATTCTTTCACTCTGATTCCGGTAAATGGTCAGAATTTTATGTGGGATTCCCTGCTTCAGACCATGGTTTCTTATATGACGGATTCCATGGTGCTTGGTTTCCGGGTGGCACTTCCTGTTTTTGCAGTGTTAATGATATTGAACTGTATTCTTGGAATCATGGCAAAGTTTGCACCACAGATAAATATTTTTTCTGTTGTTATCCAGCTTAAGATATTGCTTGGATTTCTGGTTTTGTTTTTGACGATACAGCTGCTTCCGTATGTATCCGATTTTGTGTTTACTGAGATGAAACGGATGGTTACCGGAATTGCATCAGGAATGCATGGATAAGCTGGTACATGAATAGGAGATTTATATGGAGGAAAGAGATTTACTTCTGAAATATAATCTGCAGTGGTTCGCAAAAGAGGGACCTGGCGGCGAAAAGACAGAGCCGGCAACTGCAAAAAAATTAAAAGATGCAAGAGAAGAAGGAAAAGTTGCAAAAAGCAAGGAATTTTCCGGAGCAGTAGATTTAATTGTTTTATTCCTGGGATTGAAGATTTTTGGAAGCTATGTTTCAGAAACCTTAATGAATGAGTTTTCAGGATTCTATCGGAAAATCCCAGATATTCTATTAGAAAATAAGACGGGCATGACAGTAAAATCCAGCCATATGCTAATGTCACAGGCTGTGATTGAAATGATAAAGGTTATGATACCGTTTCTTTTAATCGGAATGGTGGTAACGTTTTTAGTCAGCGTACTTCAGGTGGGCTGGAAAATAAGCGGGAAGCCATTAAAACCGGAATTATCAAAGTTTAATCCTATCAATGGCTTTAAACGGATGTTTTCCAAAGATTCTCTGTTTGAACTTGTAAAGTCTATTGTCAAAGTGGCACTGGTCATGTATGTGGCGTATTCCGAGATTAAGGACAGGCAGGGAGAATTATTTGTTATCTATGATATGGAACTGTTGCAGGCAGTTGCATTGATTGCCGGACTTATTGTGGATGTGGGTTTAAAAACAAGCCTGGTTTACCTGATTGTCGGAATCGCTGATTTGATTTATCAGAAACATAAATTCAAAGAAGAAATGAAGATGACAAAACAGGAGGTAAAGGACGAGTATAAGAATACTGAGGGAGACCCACAGATTAAGGGAAGACAGCGTCAGAGAATGCGTGAGGCATCGCAGCGGCGAATGATGCAGGATGTGCCGAAGGCAGACGTAGTCATTACGAACCCGACCCATTATGCAGTTGCGATAAGGTATGATGCGGAAGTATCCAAAGCACCGGTTGTGGTTGCAAAGGGTGAAGATTTTCTTGCTGCAAAGATTAAGGAAGTGGCAAGAGAAAATCAGGTGGAAATTGTAGAGAATAAACCGTTGGCGCGTATGCTTTATGCAAATGTAAATGTCGGAGCAGAAATTCCACCGGAATTGTATCAGGCAGTTGCAGAAGTGCTTGCAATGGTTTACAATCTAAAAGGCAGAAATTAATACGAATTTAAATGAAAGGAGGAAACCGGAATGAAAAAAGCGGATTTTGGTGTAGCAATCTATCTTCTTGCTGCAGTCATATTCTTTATTATTCCGATTCCTTCTATTTTATTGGATGTCATGCTGGCGATTAATATTTCACTGGCAATGATTATTCTTTTTAATGCATTATTTGCAAAAGAAGTGCTGGATATGTCATTTTTCCCGACACTATTATTGTTTACCACCATATTCCGAATCTCATTAAATGTTTCTTCCACCCGATTGATTTTATCTACCGGTGAACCAGGAAATGTAGTAGAGACCTTTGGAGGCTTTGTAGGTGGTGGTAATCTTGTAATCGGAGCAATTGTATTTATTGTCCTGATTCTGATACAGTTTATCGTTATCAATAAAGGTTCTGAGCGTGTATCTGAGGTAACTGCACGTTTTACATTGGATGCAATGCCTGGAAAACAGATGGCAATTGACGCAGATTTAAATACTGGTGCCATCACAGAGAAGGAAGCAAGAGAACGGAGAACTAAGATTCAGCAGGAATCTAACTTCTTTGGTTCTATGGATGGTGCAACCAAGTATGTAAAAGGAGATGCAACGGCCGGCCTTATTATTACATTCATCAACCTGATTGGTGGAACAATTATGGGGGTCATGAATGGCGGGCTGTCTGCCATGGAGGCACTTCAGAAATATGGTATATTAACCATTGGTGATGGACTGGTCAGCCAGGTTCCGTCTCTTTTGATTTCGCTGGCAACAGGTATTCTGGTAACAAAAGCATCCAGTGAAGCGGATTTTGGATCCATGCTGGTAAAACAGCTTTTTGGAATTCCCAAGGTATTGTATATTGTAGGTGCAACGATAACCTTTCTTGGAATTGCAACTCCGCTGAATCCGGTACTTTTCTGTGTGCTTGGCATTGCATTTTTAGCTGCCGGACGGAAGATACAAAAGGATGTAAAGGTAGAAGAAATCGAAGAGGAAACCAATGCAGATGAAACGGCGGCAGAAGAAATCCGGCGACCGGAGAATGTGGTTTCACTGCTTCAGGTTGATCCTATTGAACTGGAGTTTGGTTATGGTATTATTCCACTGGCAGATGTAAATCAGGGTGGAGACCTTTTGGACCGTGTAGTAATGATCCGTAGACAGATTGCACTGGAACTTGGAACAGTGGTTCCGATTATTCGTCTGCGTGATAATATTCAGTTAAATCCTAACCAGTATATTATTAAGATAAAGGGAATTCAGGTAACAGAAGGGGAAATCCTTTTTGACCACTATATGGCAATGAATCCGGGATATGTGGAAGAGGAAATCACCGGTATTCCGACCTTTGAGCCATCCTTCCATCTGCCGGCAATCTGGATTACAGAGGGACAGAGAGAGCGTGCGGAGAGTCTTGGCTATACCGTAGTAGATCCGCCATCTATTATTGCCACCCATCTGACAGAGGTAATCCGTTCCCATATTGCAGAACTTCTTACCAGACAGGATGTATCTAATCTTATTAGTAATATCAAGGAAAACAATCCTGCACTTGTGGATGAGCTTACACCAAAGCTTCTTAGTATTGGTGAGATTCAGAAAGTTTTACAGAATCTTTTACAGGAGGGCATCTCTATCCGTGACCTGCTTACGATTTTTGAAAATTTAGCAGACCATGCGGTAACAACCAGGGATACCGATGTATTGACAGAATATGTGCGTCAGGGATTAAAACGTGCAATTTCAAGTAAATACTTTCCGGCAAATGAGACAACCAGCGTGGTAACATTAGATCCGAAGGTGGAACAGGAAATCATGGGTTCTGTAAAACAGACTGAGCAGGGGGCTTATCTGACTTTAGATCCGGAGAAGACCAGGAATATTATGGAATCCTTGAAGCAGGAAGTGGCGAAGTTAGAGAATATTGGAAAGAATCCGATTGTCATTACTTCGCCAATTGTGCGGATGTATTTTAAGAAACTCACCGAGGACTATTTCAAAGACCTCATTGTGGTGTCTTATAATGAAGTGGAATCAAATGTGGAATTACAATCAGTAGGGATGGTGACAGCATAAAATGACGATTAATAAATTTCAGGGCAGAACAAGAGAAGAGGCAGTTGATAAGGCGAAAAAGGAAATGGGAGAAGCAGTTGTGATTATGAATGTAAAGGAAATCAAACCGAAGGGTTTATTCCGGGCATTAAAGAGCACAACTTATGAAGTGACGGCAGCATTAGAGGAAAAAGAACAGACAGTTAATCCTCTGCCTGCTTTACATGCGCCATTAAAGATGCATGACAGCATAAATTTTGCGGCAAATGAAAAGATTGAAATTCCGGCACCGGAACCAGCAGCCATTCATCCGGAAAGCAGTCATGATTTGGAAGAAAAGATAGAAAGTCTTTCTAATTTATTAGAAAAGAAGTTAAAACCGGAAAAAGAGGAAGAACCAAAAGAAGAGGAAAAGCCGGAAAAGGAAACTGATGCTCCAAAGGATATGAAGCATCAGCATTCTGAGACTTTCCGTTGTATCCGCATGATTTATGAAACATTACTGGATAATGAAGTGAATGAAAGATATGTCAACCAGATATTAGATGATGTGGAGAAGAATTTAAGAGGCAGTGCAAGCATGGATATTATATTATCCAATGTTTACCAGAAAATGGTGTTAAAATTCGGACAGCCTCAAAAGATTGAACTGGTACCGGGACAGCCTAAAATCGTATTTTTTATTGGACCAACCGGTGTTGGCAAGACAACAACCATTGCAAAAGTGGCTTCCAGATTTAAAGTGGATTATGGAAAAAAAGTAGCGTTTTTAACAGCAGATACTTATCGGATTGCTGCGGCAGAACAGTTACGTACTTATGCGAATATCTTAGATACACCGCTGACAGTTATTTATTCATCGGAAGAAATGAATGCAGCCATAGAGCGTGTAAAGGATTATGATCTCGTTCTGGTAGATACCGCAGGATTCTCTTATAAGAATGAAGATCAGAGAAAAGATATGAGAAACCTCATAGAAAGTCTGGATGACAAATATGAGAAGGATGTTTATCTGGTATTAAGCGCAACTACAAAATACCGCGATTTGATGGAAATTGTAGATAAATACCATGAGATATCGGATTATAAGATTATTTTTACTAAATTAGATGAAACCAGTAGTTATGGTAGTCTGTTAAATATTCGCATGTATTCTGGTGCGGATGTTTCCTATGTGACAACAGGGCAGAATGTGCCAGATGATATTGAAATTTTCCAGTCACAGAAAATTGTAAAACAGTTATTGGGAGGCAGATAATAATATGGATCAGGCAGAAAAGCTGCGCAATGTAATTAAATTAAAGAACCAGAAGCTTCCCCAGAAAGCAAGAGTAATTACGGTTACCAGTGGAAAAGGCGGCGTGGGAAAATCCAGCGTTACAGTTAATCTGGCAATCCAGCTTCAGAAAATGAATAAGAAAGTTATTATTTTTGATGCTGATTTGGGACTGGCAAATGTAGAAGTTATGCTTGGAGCAATACCAAAACATAATTTGAGTGATGTTATATACCGGGGAATGGATATACGGCAGATTATAACAGAGGGACCGGCAGGAGTAAGCTTTATCTCAGGCGGTTCCGGCATTGTGGGAATGAATAATCTGTCCAAGGATCAGATTACTTTTTTAGTACGTAATCTGGCACAGTTAGATGAAATGGCTGATATTGTACTGGTGGATACCGGAGCAGGAATTGCAGACAGCGTATTGGAATTTGTTATGGCTTGTCCGGAGGTCCTTCTGGTATCAACACCGGAACCAAGCTCACTGACCGATTCCTATTCTCTGTTAAAGGCACTGCACCGGAATCCGAATTTTGCCAAAAGCGGAACGCAGATTCATGTGGTTGCCAACCGTGTAAATTCTGTGGAAGATGGACAGGCAGTATATGATAAATTAAATACCGTAGTGTCACAGTTTTTAAATGGTAACCTTGAATATCTCGGCATGATACCGCAGGATTCCATGTTTGAAAAAGCAATACGCCAGCAGCAGACAGTATCTTTATATGCACCGGAGACCAAGTCGGCAAAAGCATTTGAGATACTTGCAAATAATCTTATAACAGGTGCGCATGATATTCCGTTGATGAAACAGGGCTTTGCCCAGTTGTTTGCTGAATTTTTTAATAACAGATAGGTGATGGAATGATTTCAAATGTTTTACGGGAAGGAATGAAAATTGATATTCGTATAGTGAACCAGACGGAAAGGTCAGAATCTGCAGAAAAGGCTGCACCAGTTTACAAGAGTCAGATTTTTGAACTGTTTGAAAATGGTGAAATGGAGATAATGATGCCGATTCAGAGTGGAAAACTGATATTACTTCCACTGGGACTTCGCTATGAATTTGTATTCTATACACCGAATGGATTGTATAAAAGCATTGGTCAGATCCGGGAACGTTATAAGACGGAAAACCGCTACCTGCTTCGGATTGTATTAAATACACCACTGAGCAAATATCAGAGACGGGAATATTACCGTATGGAATGTGTCCTTGATATGGGGTATTTTCATCTGACAGACGAAGAAGCGGAAATGGAACAGACGGAAGACATCATCGCAAGTCTCAGGGATGATGATTTTTATAAAAAGCAGAAAAAGGGCACTATTGTTGATATCAGTGGAGGTGGTGTACGCTTTGTAACGAATGAGCAGTTAGAAGAGGGAAAAGCTGTTCTGATTATTGTGATGCTACAGACACAGACCGGCGAAAAACAATATTATCTTCCAGGATATATCCTGCGAAGTACGAAGCTGTTAAATCGTGATAATATGTATGAAAACCGACTGAAATTTATTATTCATGAT
>ERZ1034691.2032-NODE-2032-length-11841-cov-7.692432_pt1 | contig 11841 bp, 9 predicted proteins | sample MGYA00520638_ERZ1034691 | MGnify/ENA primary metagenome ERZ1034691 (study PRJEB33766, sample SAMN09781763) | gut metagenome | biome: gut microbiome | host: Homo sapiens | place: Madagascar | study: EMG produced TPA metagenomics assembly of the PRJNA485056 data...
GAATTAAAAAGCCTGTGGAATGATTCAAAGCTTGAGTTTCATGGTACAGCGGAGAAATATCAAAACCACTATTGTTTCAAAGAACTTCTCAATGAGTGCTATAAAAAAGACTGGGTTGCTTATTGTAAGGAAACATTTAATGGAGCACAGTCAGTCATAAATTATCTTGGGAAATATACTCACAGGATAGCAATCAGTAATCATCGGATCAAGTCCATGACGGAAGCAACTGTTACATATGCTGTAAAAGACTATAAAAACAAAGGTCAGTGGAAAGAGAAAACAGTTCCGGGCGAGGAATTCATCCGTCGATTTTTAATGCATGTTCCTCCAAAACGTTTTGTCAGAATCCGGCACTATGGTTTGCTGTCGTGCCGAAACAAGAGCAAAAAGATGACGCACTGTAGAAATCTGCTTGGATGTAAAAAATATATTTCTGCATTGAAAAATCGAAGTGCCGCTGAAATGATAAAGCTGCTATATAACATAGATGTATGCAGGTGTTCTTCCTGTGGAGGAAAAATGGTTCCACATCTTCCAGATAAGCATACACCATCTGTTTTAGCGCATATGAGATGTTAAAATATACAACTGAATACTTCAAAAAACTTCCGCAAAGGGAGTTTGTTTGTCATGCCTAAAAATAATTCTTTTGGCAAAAGCCAGCTGTCAATAAAACACGAGATATGATAAACTTATAAAAGAGAGCAAAGATTGAATTCCCATAGATAGTGGCGAAAGGGACGCGACTTTGTTCACCAAGGAAAAATCGAAATTGATGTAAACGAAAGGGCAGTTTGATAAAACCGCAAGACTGCTTTTTCGTTTACACCAACTCCGATTGTTTCCTTAACAATTGTTCGAGCTTTTCAAATACTAACGTACTTAATTCTGTTCAATAAGTGATTTATAGTAGTTACCAAAGTCAGCAAGTGAACATAAAGCATTCTTTCTGTTGCATGCTCAATTATCGGTTAAAAATTCCGCAAACGACATTTGCTCATATTTTTGAGGGAAAGTATACATATACCTAAAACATTCCTCTGTTTTATGCATAATGCCATATCGGGTAGAATATTTTCTAAAAAAATCTAACAGTCTGTCATTATTAGGACTGGGACAGTCATATGCATTACCATAGGTACGAATATACTTATTCTTCATTCCTGGAAAGTATTTGTCCAAAGCATGATAAAAATATTCTCTGTCGCCCTCACGCATGGTAACACCCATGCTAAAGCAGATGATGCCTTTTACGCCTGCTTTAACACAATAGTCGAGAATACCCTTGATATTTTCCTCAGTATCATTGATAAATGGTAATATAGGGGTCAGCCATACAATTGTAGGGATTCCAGCTTTTTTAAACTGCATAAGTGCTTCAAAACGTTCATAAGTTGACGAAACATTTGGCTCTAAAATTTTACATAAAGATTCATCATATGTAGTCAGTGTCATTTGAACAATCGCTTTTGTCTTATCATTTATATTTTTTAATACATCTAAATCCCGGAGTATTCTTGTTGATTTTGTCTGAATAGCAACTCCATATTCATATTTATCAATTAATTCTAAACAACGACGTGTAATCTGCAATTGTTCTTCTGCATGAAGATAAGGATCACACATGGCACCTGTACCTATCATACATTTTTTTCGTTTACTTCTTAATGATTTTTCTAAAAGTTCAGGTGCATTTGTCTTTACTTCTATATCTTCAAAATCGTGTGTAAATCCATAACATTTACTTCTGCTGTCACAATAAATACATCCATGAGTACATCCACGATAAATATTTATTCCGTTATTATTTGAAAGTATTCCTTTTGCTTTGACAAAATGCATGTATATGCTCCTCTCTCTGGGGAAATGTCAATTTATACTATTTTTATCCTTCTCCCGGCTCTTATATACATTATACTGGTTCTTGCATCTGTAGCAATACTTCTTAAATACCACTTTAAAACTCCCATAAAATGGCATGTTCACACCATTTTATTTAATATCCAATTCTGGCGGAACATCTAGTTCGTATGGTACTGGTGCTCCATTTTTCTTTCTCTGTCGTACACACTCCGTCAAAAGATATTCTATTTGACCATTGACAGACCTAAAATCATCCTCTGCCCATGCTGCAATGGCATCATAGAGCTTACCTGATAAACGGAGGGGAATCTGCTTTTTGCCTGAATCTGCCATTAATACAAGCTTCCTGAATTAACTATTGGCTGGGCATCCTTATTTCCACATAAAACAACTAACAGATTAGAAACCATAGCTGCTTTTCGTTCTTCATCCAATTCAACAACCTGCTTTTCAGATAACCTGTCAAGTGCCATCTCTACCATACCTACGGCACCATCAACTATCATCTTTCTTGCATCAATAATAGCTGATGCCTGCTGGCGCTGAAGCATAACTGCTGCTATCTCAGGTGCATAAGCAAGATATGTTATTCTTGCTTCTATTATATTTAATCCGGCATCCGTTACCTTACTCTGAATCTCTTTCCTTATTCTTTCTGCTACAACTTCACTTGAGCCACGAAGACTTCCCTCATCTGCCATTCCATCTCCCGTTGTATCTACATTCTCAGCTACATCATATGGATACATACGGACTATATTTCTGACTGCACTATCACATTGAAGTGAAAGATATTCCTTATAGTTATCTACATTAAATACAGCCTTAGCGGTGTCTGTCACCTCCCACATAACCGCAATTCCTATCTCAACAGGATTACCAAGGCAGTCATTAATCTTCTGTCTGCTGTTATTAAGAGTCATAACCTTAAGTGATATCTTCTTATTCGTCATCTGTGTATTACCACCTGCTGAAAGTGTTACTCCAGACATACCTGACAAATCAATCTTTTTATTGTTGGCTGCTACATCACCACTCTGATTAAGCTTTGTTTCTGCTGCCGGATTAACCGCTGTACAGAATGGATTAACATAATAAAAGCCGGCCTCCTTAATAGTTCCGACATACTTACCAAAAAGCGTTAACACAAGTGCCTCCTGAGGCTTTAATACCTTAAGTCCCAGAAAGAATATCCATCCTAAGCCCACATAAACAACACCGATAACTATAAGTATAATTGCAATAACCGATTCGGCGGATTCTGCTGTTTCTGTCATTATTGCACCTGACACGATAGCTGCAATTGCCGCTACATATAAAGCGATGAACAACATCAGCATTGCCATACCATTCTTATTCTTTTTCAACACTTTTTCTTCCATAATAATCCTCCATTCTTGCGCTGATTCTTCGCGCATCTTAAGTTTTTGCGAAGCACAAATCCTGCGTGTGAAAAATCTTATTTTTCACACTATCCTCATTTCTGCTCACGTTTTAAAATGTAACGGATAATTGTACCGCTGACAGCCTTATCCTTATTGATATTTTGATGATATCATTATGATATCATTTTGTCAATATTTAAATCAAAATTACTAATCTCACATTTATTTTACAATTAATAACATATTGTTATTTTTACATAATTATGTTATAGTTATTAAACTACTTACGGACAACCATATATTTTTAATGCTAAGTGTGTATCAGATTGTATTTCTACACACTGTTTATGCATGGGGTAAACTAAATCTACTTAATAAGGAGTATCTATTCATGCTTAATTTAACAAGAAAAAGTCTAACACCTGATCAGATGAAACGTGCCAATATAACAGCGAGCACTACTGTGACACTAACATACCTTATATGTCTTTTTATTACTTTAACATCTGACAAAACCGTTATTGAAAAGATTGTTTTTACATGTGTCTATCTTCTTTTTTACATAGGCAATGCCATATATGTCAAAAAACATATTTATGAAAAAAAGGCTGAGCTGTCAATTGCATATGGTTTTCTTGCTGTTTTTGGTATAATAACCTATATACAGCCTGCGAGAACTATGATGATTATATTCCCTGCTTTATTATCACTATCTGTTTATATGAATGAATACCTGATATTATGGGGAACAGGCGCAACCTCCTTCTTTGTAATCACCAAAATCATATACATAAATACTACTAACCCTGCTGATAAAGCAGAACAGGTAAAGGTTATTTTTCTTGTTATTACATGTCTTATTGTATACGTTCTAGGAGGATGCAAGGCTATTAAAAGACTTGTAGAATTCTCTGAGGAAGAAACTAACGCAGTTAAAGAAAAGGCTGAAAAACAACTTGAAATAGCAAAACATGTTAATGAAATATCCAACAATGTAAATACCCAGTTTGAACAGGTACGAAAAGACCTTGATAAAATAGCAGAAATAATTAGCAATACTAACAAAACTATTGACATTATTTCTGACGGAACTACCAGTAGTGCAGAACAAAGTATTCTTCAGTCTGAAAAAACAACAGAAATCCAGACAAGACTTAATAAGACTAATCAATCTACCGATATAGCGGTAAATACAGCAAGACAGCTTCAACAGATTGTAGAGAAAGGAAAGAATGAATCCGATGAGCTTGCCAGCCAGTCTGCCATAGTAGATACCTCTGCCCTACAGATATCCGAAACAATCGGCAATCTTGTTGAACACGTAAGTAAAGTATCCGATATAACTAATGTTATTATGAATATATCCTCACAGACTAATCTTCTTGCACTTAATGCTTCTATTGAGGCAGCAAGAGCAGGTGAAGCAGGAAAAGGCTTTGCAGTAGTTGCCGATGAAATCCGCTCTCTCGCTGAGATGACAAAATCATCTACTGAAGAAATAACCCAGATTATGAATGCTCTTATTACGCTTACCAAGAACACTCAGAATGAGCTTAAGCATACTGTTGACAGTATTAATATCCAGCGCGGAAAAGTTAAAACAGTACATGAAAGCTTTGTAGCTGTTGAACAGGATATTGATTCACTTGTGGCTAATATGACATCAGTAAGTTCTGAAGTAAATGCTGTACTTGATGCTAACTCTTCTATTGTAGATGGAATTGAAACATTATCTGGCATCTCACAGGAAATGTCATCTACAACCGAAACTACAAGACAGGAAATGCATGACCTTAATAACCGTATTACCAGCTTTTCTGATGCTATTAACACCACATCAGAGTCACTTGAAAGGTTAAGAAAGACCTCAGCGGTTGATAATACTGAGGATTAGAAACAGCTTTAAAGCATATATATTCACACAGCGGCATAACTATATACAATATATGCCAGAATCAGCTGTATAACAAGTATAGCTGGCACTCCTATTCTGAACTTATTATGTTTAGTTTTATGTCTCACTATGTACATAGCAGACAGTGCCCCCACAGAACCACCTATAGCCGCCAGCAGTATAAGTGTTCTTTCTGGAATCCTCCAGGCATGATGTACTGCCTTATATTTGTCCAGTGCATAGGCTGCAAATGTAAATATATTTATAAATACAAGCCATGCCTCAATTATCTTTAATAAATCCATATCTGACCTTCTCTTTCTTTGTCATCTTAGCAATCATACTGCTGCTTATTCCGAGCTTATTAATCAAATCAACTATCTTCATTTTTTAACCCTGCTATCTTCGTCAAAACGAAAACAGCAGGGTTAATCCTGATTAAAATTCTATTATATATTACATCCTTTATTCAACGTCTTCAAACTGCGAATTATAAAGTCCGGCATAGAAGCCACCCTTTGCAAGCAGCTCTTCGTGATTTCCCTGTTCTACGATATCTCCATCCTTCATAACAAGAATAATATCTGCATCCTTAATAGTAGAAAGCCTGTGTGCTATAACAAAGCTTGTTCTTCCCTTCATAAGGTTATCCATAGCATTCTGTATCTGTATCTCTGTTCTTGTATCAACTGAAGATGTTGCTTCATCAAGAATAAGAATAGGATTATCAGCCAGTATCGCTCTTGCGATAGTAAGTAACTGTTTCTGTCCCTGTGATACATTGCTTGCATCCTCATTAAGTTCCATATTATAACCACCTGGAAGTGTTTCTATGAAATGGTGTGCATGCGCAGCCTTAGCAGCGGCAATAACTTCTTTATCCGAAGCCTCCAGCTTACCATATCTTATATTTTCCATAATGGTATCCTTATACAGCCATGTATCCTGTAATACCATACCGAAAGCATCTCTTAGCTCTCGTCTGTTGAAATCCTTTATGTTATGTCCATCTATTTTTATTTCACCTGCATTAACATCATAGAATCTCATAAGAAGCTTAACCATAGTTGTCTTACCAGCACCTGTCGGACCTACTATTGCAACCTTCTGGCCTGGCTTAACCTTGGCACAGAAATCTTTGATAATAACCTGATCCTCCTTATAACCGAATCTTACATGGTCGAATTCTACTTCTCCCCTGATATTATCTGTTGAAACAGGATTCTTTACTATCTGTTCCTCTTCCTCTTCGTTAAGGAATTCAAATACTCTTTCAGATGCTGCTGCCATTGACTGTACCTGATTAATAACCTGTGCAATCTGTGTTATTGGCTGTGTAAAATTCCTTACATACTGTATAAATGCCTGAATATCACCAATCGTTATAACACCATTTATAGCAAGAAGTCCACCTGAAAGTGCAACACCTGCATAACCAAGATTGCCAACAAATGCCATAATAGGCTGCATCATTCCTGAGAAGAACTGTGACTTCCAGGCTGATGAATATAAAACATTATTAGTCCTGTTGAATTCATCTACCATATCCTTCTCTTTATTGAAGGACTTTACAACCATATGTCCACCATATGTTTCCTCTATCTGACCATTTATATGTCCCAGATATTCCTGCTGTGTCTTAAAGTAATTCTGTGACTTCTTTATAACAAATGATATAAGCCCAACTGATATTGGAAGTATGACAATAGCAATAATAGTCATAAGTGGTGAAATACTTAACATCATGATAAGTACACCAATCATAGTTGCTGTTGATGTTATAATCGTTGTTATGCTCTGATTAAGTCCCATACCAAGAGTATCAACATCATTAGTTATTCTTGAAAGAACCTCTCCATATGTCCTGCTCTCGAAGTACTTCATTGGCATACGGTTTATTTTCTCTGATATTTCCTTACGAAGCCTGTAACATATCTTCTGTGAAATGCCTGTCATAATCCAGCCCTGGACAAAATTAAATATTGCGCTGCAGACATATAAGCCGAGTACAATCAAAAGAATCTTTCCTATATAGCCAAAGTCAATACCACCTGTACCTGCTATTTTCCTCATAAGACCTTCTGAAAGACCTGTTGTTGCCTTTCCAAGTACCTTTGGTCCTGCTACATTGAATATCGTTGAGGCTGCTGCCATAATCATAACTATAAATATAGCTATCTTATAGCTTCCTACATACTTTATGAGCTTACCTATTGAGCCCTTGAAATCCTTAGCCTTCTCAGCTGGCATCATACCCCTGCCCGGTCCACCTGGTCCTCTATGTCTGGGAGTCTGCTTATATGAATTATTGTCTGCCATAATTATGCTTCCTCCTTTCCATCTGATATAGTGTTTACATCTGATATAGCGTTTACATCTGATATATTATGCTCGGCATTATATGAAGCTTCTTCATCTGACTTATTGAGCTTTTCTTTAACAGCTACTGAATTCTCAAGCTCGCTGGCTGATAGCTGCGACCTGGCAATCTGCTGGTATACTTCACAATTCTTCATAAGCTCTTCGTGTGTGCCCTTACCTACAATCCTGCCCTCATCCATAACAAGTATCTGCTCTGCATGAAGAATAGTACTTATTCTCTGTGCAACAATGATTACTGTACTATCTGTAACCTTTGAGGCAAGCGCTTTTCTTAATGCTGCATCCGTCTTTAAATCAAGTGCTGAAAAGCTATCATCAAATATAAATATCCTTGGATTCCTTGCTATAGCTCTTGCTATAGATAATCTCTGCTTCTGTCCACCTGAAACATTCGTACCACCCTGTGCAATAGGTGATTCATACTTTCCTGGTTTTTCCTCTATGAAATCAGAAGCCTGCGCAATATCTGCTGCTTCTTTAACTTCTTCAATCGATGCATTGGCTGCACCATACTTAATATTAGATTCTATTGTGCCTGAGAAAAGCACTCCCTTCTGTGGAACATATCCAAGCTCGTCTCTTAAATCCTGCATAGATATATTTCGTATATCTTCACCATCAAGCGTTATAGAACCTTCTGTCACATCATATAATCTTGGAATAAGGTTAACAAGTGTTGACTTGCCACAGCCAGTACTTCCTATAATAGCTGTTGTCTTTCCTGGCTCTGCCACGAAATCTATGTCCGAAAGAGCATTTTCAGTGGCTCCTGGATACTTAAAGCTTACATGGCTGAAAGTAAGTAAGCCCTTATGTTCCTTAAGTGACTTAGGATTCCTGCAATCCCTTATTGATGACTTAGTATTGATCACCTCATCTATACGGTCTGCCGCTACAATCGCTCTTGGAAGCATAATCGACATCATAGTAAGCATAAGGAATGACATAACTATCTGCATAGCATATGTGATAAATGCAGTCATTGAACCAACCTGCATAACACCGCTGTCAATTCTATGTGCAGCAACCCATACTATTCCTACTGAAAGACAATTCATAATAAGCATCATTACCGGCATCATAAATGTCATAACTCTGTTAGTAAAAAGCATTGTCCTTGTAAGCTCTTTATTCGCATTATCGAATCTTTCTTCTTCCTTCTTCTCTCTTCCAAATGCCCTTATAACCGATAAACCTGTAAGTATCTCTCTTGATACTAAGTTAACGTTATCAACAAGCTTCTGCATCTGTTTAAACTTAGGCATGGCAATTGACATAAGAAGAAGCACAAAGCCAACTATAACAAGTACTGCAAGTGCAATAACCCACTCCATGCCAGCTCCTGTTGACATAACCTTTAATACACCACCTACACCAAGTATTGGTGCATAGAGCACCATTCTTAATGTAAGCACACAAACCATTTGTATCTGCTGTACATCATTCGTTGTACGTGTAATAAGTGAGGCTGTTGAAAACTTATCAAGCTCTGCATTAGAAAAGCCCATAACATTCTTATACACCTGTCCTCTTAAGTCACGTCCTACACCAGCGCCGACACGCGATGCAAAAAATGCAACTAAAACTGTACATATTGCAATCATAAATGCCATACCTATCATCTTTATGCCTGAAAGCAGCAGATAGTGTGTCTGTATAGCCTTCATATCCATACCAGCCTTTGAATCCATAGACTTAGCATATGCTCTACCCATAGATGAAACAAGTGATGAACCCATAGTGTCAAATGTTGATTTAAAGTTATCACGCATAGACACAAGTGTATCCTTTGTCATTCTGCCAGTATCATACATAGCTTTGAATACTACTCTCATATCTACACATTCAGTTGAAACCATATTGCCATCAGCATCCTCTACATCCTTATAGAAGGATTCTAATTCAATGCCCATCCTTTTTCCAATATCTGATACCGGCACATCAGCAAGTGTCTTTACATCAACACCCATCTGTGCTGCCATCTGTTCCTTAAACTGTACTGCTGTTACTGAAGACATCTGATTATTAATGATAAGTGCCATTGCTAATGTATCATCATATTCATCCAGCTTCTTTTCACTCTTCTTAGAAAGAATATACATATCTCCATCCTGCTCATAACAGCTTTCCCATATGCTGATTTCTTCATCTGTCATAAACATTCTGGCAATATCATATTCATCCTTAGTTATCTTTTCTGGAATACTATGCCCTATGCCGCCATTCTGAATACCAACGTCAATAATATCTGATGTATACTGTGGCAATGCAAGATCACCATTTGCCTGTAATATAAGCAATAAAAGTATTATAATTACTGACCTCCAGTACGGAGCAATACTTTTTAATATTCTGCCCATAACCGTTCCTTTCTTCCTCAAGATTTCTTTTAGGCTTTCTTATATAACCATATAACTGATATTTTAAAATGATAGCATTATTGAGAAAATATGTAAATTAAGGAAATAAAAAGCATTTATTAAGACTTTGTAAAATTGTATACAATTTAAAGCAAAATATATCTTGTATACAACATTTATATATGTTATCATACGAAACGAGCGTTATTCATATGAAAATGCATCAGAACCAAGTTTATTATCATCTTACTGATACTTTATATTCACTACAAAGCATAATGGTGTGCGACCTGTAAAGGCGTGTAAGCATTACATATATTGAATTCAGGTATCTGTATAATCAGTTATGATTTCATTTTATTGTATAATTCATAACATATTCTGTTAGTTCTAAACATTTTCTTTGCATTTCCATTTATAGAACGCTAATAATAATAATGTCTGAAAGACAGGCTGGATATTACACTAACCCCACCATTTTATCAGACGAAAAGGAGAATATTATGAGTAACATTGAAACAAAAAACACAGCAATGGCAAAGAAAACATTTACCACTAAGTATATGGTAGAACTTGCCGCTATGATAGCCATCATTATCATTATGGCTTTCACACCACTTGGCTACATCAAGCTTCCTGGTCTTACTATTACATTTCTGACAATTCCAGTCGCTGTAGGTGCCATAATACTTGGACCAGTTGGTGGTCTTATATGTGGTCTTACATTCGGTTTAACAAGTCTTTATCAGGCTGTAACTGGTGGCTCAGTATTTACATTTGCTTTATTTAACCTTAATCCTGTGTTTACTATAATACTTACAATTGTACCAAGAACACTTGAAGGTCTGCTTACAGGTCTTATCTTCAAAGTTCTTCACAACATCAAGAGTGTTCAGAAGATTTCTTATTATGTAGCAAGCCTTTGCTGCCCTCTTCTTAACACATTGCTCTTTATGAGCACACTTGTAGCGCTTTTCTACAGAACAGACTTCATCCAGACTTATGTTGCCAAGTTCGGTGTTGGCAACCCATTCTCATTCGTAGTTGCCTTCGTTGGAACACAGGGTGCTATTGAGGCCGTTGTATGCTTTGTTGTTGCCAGTATACTTGCAAGAACATTGTATGCAGTACTTGTTAAGAATTCTTAATTATCGTTAGGTAAAGCTGTTTTATGTCAATCTATAAAAAATAGAAAGCTGCGTTGGCTATTGCCAAACAGCTTTCTATTTTTACTTTTATACTAATCGTCTTATATGTACAAAATATCATTTTCCAAGTTTTATTAAGCTTTACTAAGCTTTATTTCAGGGATTGCTCCGATTTCTTACGTGACTGTTTATTTTCATACATATAATAATCTGCCTTATCCAATAACATCTGTATTGTACACTCACTATCAGCATCTGATATTGCCCATCCACATGCATAGTCAATTGGCATTTGGTTGTCGCTTCTGTTTAATCTGTCTTTTTCCCTGCTTAGCTGCTTTAATATATCCTCAATCTCCGCTTTGCTTGTATTGTAGATAACTACCATGAATTCATCTCCGCCATATCTTCCAACGAAAGCTTCCTGTGGAATAACTCTGCGTAAAAGATGGGCAAAATTAAATATAAGCTGATCACCCTTTGAATGTCCCTTTGAATCATTAATAATCTTAAGATTATTTAAATCAAACATTATGCATGCTGTATGCTTTGCAACCGTTTCCTTATTTTTAAGAAACACCTCACAGGCGTCTTTGTTTGGCAACCCCGTATGGGCATCTGTATATGCTCTTTGTTCTAACAGCTTATTTAATACAGACATTTTCATGGCTGCTAAGGTCTGTATAATAATCAATATTACAAGACCTAGCATGTCAAGTACTGACAGCAGCTCTATGGTACGGATTTTAATAGCTATCCTTTCTGAATAGCTTTCCGCAGCGGATACTGTTTCATCTGCCATCTTA
>ERZ1034691.2034-NODE-2034-length-11829-cov-5.748429_pt1 | contig 11829 bp, 9 predicted proteins | sample MGYA00520638_ERZ1034691 | MGnify/ENA primary metagenome ERZ1034691 (study PRJEB33766, sample SAMN09781763) | gut metagenome | biome: gut microbiome | host: Homo sapiens | place: Madagascar | study: EMG produced TPA metagenomics assembly of the PRJNA485056 data...
TTCAAATCGACCACGGCGGCGGGCTGGAAACGCTGTACGCCCACTGCTCCGCCATCTGCGTCACCACCGGTCAGCAGGTGCAGGTCGGGCAAGTCATCGGCTATGTGGGTCACACCGGGCGGGTTACAGGCAGCCATCTGCACTTAGAAGTGCGCGTCAATGGCAATCGGACGGATGCCATGCAATACTTTGGATAGTAAATTTACCTATTAGACCCTTATAGTTCACTTTCCAGCGTAATAACGGATTCACGTTCCACAAGTTCTACGTCAAGAATCAGCGACTCGGCGGGGGCCAAAGGATCTGCAAGCTTGTGGAACAAAATTTCGATGGCAAGCTTCCCCTTCTGTTCTAAATCCTGTGAGATGGTTGTCAGCTGCGGGTGCATTTGCTGGCAAACAACAAGGTCATCAAATCCAATGACAGAAAAATCAGCAGGGACTTTTGCACCGGCATTGCGCAGGCTTTGAATCAGGAAAGCTGCAATCTCGTCACTGGTCACAAAAATGCCGGTAATATCTTTGCGGTACAAAGCGATTGCTTCCCCAATTTTGGCAATGGACGATTGTTCGGTAGCGGATTTGATAGCAAAGATGTTTTCTTTCGGCAGGGAAAGATCATATTCGGAAAGAGCATCACAAAATCCGGAAAAACGATGTTGAACAACGCCATTGCCAAGGACTTGGGGACCTACAAAAGCGAGGTTGTGGTGGCCATGCTCAATGAAATGCTTTGCGGCAAGGTAACCACCTTTATAGTCATTGATGCCGACATTGGACAACTGGCGCAGGGTGCTGTAGCTGTCAACAAAAATCATTGGAATATCAGAAGAGCGGCAAAGCGTTTCGATTTCATTATCGAACATACCTAAAAAGATAGCGCCCTCTGCATTCCAGGTCTGAAGGCTTTTGGAAATTTCATCCTTAGAGTCCATGATGCTCAGCATGGCGTAGTAACCGCGCTGCTGGATCATCTGGATCATCGTGCCGACAAGGATGGCATTGTGTGGGTTTTCCAGGGCGTTTTCATCGGGCCGTCCACGGAGGATCAACGCAATGATTTTGGAACTGCGCTTTGCAAGGCTGCGCGCAGAAGAATTTGGTACATAGCCCATTTCTTTAATTAAAGCGCGGATACGAGTGGCGTTCTCCTCTGACACCTTTGAAAGATTGTTGTTAACGACATTGGAGACAGTCATCGTACTAACGCCTGCTGCGCGTGCAATATCTCGCAGGGTGACCATTTGCATCCAACCTTTCTCCTTTTTATTTAATAGTAAACGAAACAGCATCAAAAATCAAGTAGTAAACGAAATTAAACTACGTTTATAAACCATGAGCATGTGCGTTTTGCACAGTTTACAAAAGTTTACTATGCACACAAGCACGAAATGTTACAAAAGATGTTGACTTTTTCCAAAACTGGGGTATACTGTAGTTAGTTTAGCGGTACACCAAACCGCACAAAAAACTAATACATAGGAGGAACACAAATGAAAAGGTTTTTAGCTGGAATGCTGGCACTGTCCATGACCGCATCCCTGGCTGGCTGCGCATCGAACGCTGCTTCGTCTTCGACCGAGCAGACTTCGCAGGCAACCACCGACACGGCCACCTCTACCGCCGACACGGCAACAACGGAAACGCTCCCTGTTATGGGTGATGTCATTCAGTATGATCCGAACCAGCCGGTCAACGATGGCAAGGATATCGACATCGAGTTCTGGTACTGGACCGGTGCCGCCAACCTGTTCGAGGATCTGGCCAACTCTTACATGGCAATCCATCCGAACGTTAACATTACCCTCGTAGAGAACCCCTATGATGACTACTGGACCAAGCTTCCCCTGGCCTTGCAGGGCAATGACGGCCCCGCAATCTTCAACGTCCACAACAGCAAGCAGGAACTGCTGCTTGACTACCTGGCTCCCTATGAGATCCCGACCGAGGATTTGGAGAAAGAGTTCGTTGGTACCTACGGCCATGAATTTGACGGCAAGGTTTACTTCGTTGACTACGGCCTGATGACCGCAACGATGTACTACAACACCGATATGTGGGAAGCCGCTGGCCTGACCAAGGACGATATTCCCAAGACCTGGGATGAGTTCCGTGAAGTCGCCAAGAAGCTTACCATTCGCGATGACGCTGGCAACCTGGTACAGGCTGGCTTCAGCTACAACGGCGGCATTCAGGGCGATGTTCTTGGCATGCAGTATCAGTACGGCCAGAACCTCTTCAACGATGATGGCACCATCTCGTTGAACAACGAGGCTATGCACAATGTTATCCAGCGCCTGAAAGACATTTACGAAGTCGACGGCAGCGGCGATTACAACTTCGGCAACAACTCCGGCGATAACTTCGGCCAGGGCACCGTTGCAATGTATCTGGGCTGGGGCTTTATGACGAACGTCCTGACCTCGAACTTCCCCGAACTGAACTTCGACTGCTTCGAGATTCCTACCCCGACCGAGGATGTCCCCTACGCTTACCACAGATATAACGGTGAGTCCACCTTCGGTGTCAACAAGAACGCTCCTGCTGATCAGCAGGCCGTTGCACAGGATATCGTTCGTTACTTCTTCGCAAATGATGAGCTCGAGAAAGAGTTCTGCATGGCCAACTCTGTGTTCCCCGCCAAGGTTTCCTTGCAGTCTGATGCAGACCTGCTGGCAAGCCCGAGCATTGCCGTACTGGCAGACCACATTGACCGCTACATTTGGCCCGGCCCCATGCCTGATACCGTTGAGAACAACGTGAAGATCATGCTTGAGGATGTCTTCTACAACAATGCTGATCTCGACACCGCATTGCAGTCCGCAGAAGATGCCATCAATGAAGATCTCGCTGGTTCCGGTTTCGCTTCTCAGGAGTCCGTGTACAAATACGCAAGCGAAGCAATCCACTAAGGCACTCCAGGCCGGCAGGAGGTATTCTGCCGGCCATTTTTACTTAGAGAAATGGGAGAGAAAATCGCATGAAGAATCGTGTGCGCCGCAATCCCCTGCGCAGCAAAAGCGAAATCTGGCTGCGCAATATCGTGGTTATAACCGTGGTAGCGTTTTTCAGCATTTTTGTTTTTATACCGATCGGCGCTGTCTTTGTTGGCAGCTTCCACCAGTGGAACCCTTTAAAGGGACAGTTCAATTTTACGGGCACAGCGAACTGGGTAAAAGCCTTTACCAGTGATCTGTTCTGGAAGTCCATGAAGAATACGTTCCTGTTTGCGGCTGTAGCAACCAGCTTCCGCATCATCATTGGCCTTGCGCTTGCAAGCGCGCTTTATTCCCGCTTGATCAAGCATAAGAGCCTTTACCGTGTGCTGTACTATCTGCCTACGATCACACCGCTGGTGGCAGTTGCCTTTGTGTGGAAGTTCATTTTCGATCCGCAGATCGGTTTGCTCGATCAGATTTTGAACAAAAACATCAACTGGCTGTTTGACAGCCGCTATGCGATGCCTGCGATCCTGCTGCTGACGATCTGGAAAGACTTCGGCTATGCGGTTATCATTCTGCTTGGCGGCATGTATGCCCTGCCCCAGGATTGCTTTGAGGCAGCAGAAATTGATGGGGCTTCTGCCTGGCAGCGTTTTATTTACATGACACTTCCCCTGCTGAAACCTACGATTATTTTCATTGTGATCACTTCCCTTATTTCCTACTTCCAGACTTATGTCCCCGTTATGGTCCTGACGCAAGGCGGCCCGGGTACGCAGACGTATCTGGCTTCGTATCTGATTTATGATCAGGCTTTTGTAAAATACAACTTCGGTTACGCTTCGGCCTTGTCGTTTGTGTTGTTTGCTTTTATTGCTGTGCTGACGCTCATCTCGTTCTACGTTTCGGAAAGAAAAGATGATATGGAGGGCTGAAAATGAAAAGAAAAACACAGGCAATTATACTCCATGCCGTTTTGTTGGTGTGCAGCATTGCAACAATCCTTCCGTTTTTGTGGATGCTTTCTTCTTCTTTTAAAACGAACGTAGAAATCAACGCATTGGCACAGACATTCTTCCCTAAGAATCCGACCGTCCAGAACTACATTGACGTTGTCCAGAAATTCAATTTTCTGGGATATTTCCGCAACAGCCTTGTGTACGCACTGATCGTCACGGTGGTTTCTGTGTATACCAGTGCCCTGACAGGCTTTGTTCTTTGCAAATACCAGTTCCGTGGCAGACAGGCTGTGTTTACGATGATCATGCTGACAATGCTGGTTCCCGGCGTTGTTACCATTATTCCGCGTTACAGCCTCATGCAGGGGCTTGGCTGGCTGGACTCGTATAAGGCGCTGCTTTTGCCGAGTTTGTTTACCTCTTTTGGCATTTTTATGATGCGGCAGGCATCGTATGCGATTCCCAATGAAATGCTGGAGTCCGCCCGTATTGATGGTGCGAACGAGTTTTATATCTTCCACCGCATTGTGCTCCCCCAGCTGCACAACTCCATTATCAGCATTTCGATTTTCCAGTTCCTGTGGGCATGGGACGATTATCTCTGGCCCTATCTGGTCATCCGTACCGAGAAAAAGCAGATGCTTTCGATTGGCCTGAACCTCTTCAGCGGCCGGTTCTCTACGGACTACGCCGGACTTTTTGCGGCAACCAGCATTGCAATTATTCCTGTTGTCGTATTCTATATTATTTTCCAAAAACATTTTGTAGAGGGTGTTTCCTCCGCTTCAATCAAAGGCTGATCTGTAAAAACGAAAGGAGATATTATGGCTATTACGACTTCAAAGGCCAATCGGAATATGGTAATGTATTCCGTTTTTGTGCGCAACTACAGTGAAGAAGGCACTTTTAAGCAGCTTCAGAACGACCTTGACCGCATCAAGGCGCTGGGCGTAGATATTATCTGGCTTCTTCCGATTCATCCGGTTGGCGTGGTTGAGCGTAAAGGTGCGGTGGGCAGCCCGTATGCCATTAAAGATTACCGCGCGATCGATCCGGCTCTCGGCACCAAAGAAGATTTGAAGGAACTGGTGCAGGAGATCCACGCCCGCGGCATGCGCTGCATCATCGATGTGGTGTATAACCATACTTCGCCGGATTCCTGGCTGGCGCAGCATCACCCGGAATGGTTCTACCATAAACCGGATGGCAGCTTTGGCAACAAAGTCGGCGAATGGCTGGATGTAGTCGATTTGGACTACTCACAGCGTGGCCTTTGGGATTACCAGATCGAGACCCTGAAACAGTGGGCCGAAATCGTGGACGGCTTCCGCTGCGATGTGGCACCCCTGATTCCCCTGGAGTTCTGGCTTCGTGCGCGGCAGGAAGTAGAAACGGTTCACCCGGGCTGCTTCTGGCTCAGCGAGTCGGTGGAGCCTATTTTCACAGTGGAAAATAGAGCAAGAGGTCTCGTCAGCCTTTCTGATTCTGAAATTTATCAGGCGTTTGATGTATCGTATGAATACGATATTTTTGCTTACTTTAAGGATTACCTCAAAGGCAATATCCCGTTGAGCGAATACGCCGCCGCCATTAACCGCCAGGAAGCCATCTATCCGGATAACTATGTGAAGCTGCGCTATCTGGAAAACCACGATAATGCGCGGGCAAAACTTATGATCCCGGATGAGACGGCCCTGGAAAACTGGACGGCTTTTATCTATTTCCAGAAAGGCATGACGCTGCTTTACGCTGGGCAGGAGCATCAGGCTACGCATCTGCCGAGCCTGTTTGAAAAAGACCCTGTTCAGTGGGACAGCAGTAAGGATATTTCGCCGCTGCTGACCCGTCTTGCTGAAATCAAGCGCAAGGAGATTTTTACGGACAGCCGTTATACCGTAACCGCACTGCCGCATGACATTTTGCTTGCTACACACACCAAGGGCGAGAAGCAGATCACGGGCATCTTTAGTTTGCGCGGTGAGAGCAGCCTGGTACAGGTGGACGTGCCTGCTGGTGTCTATGAGGAGCTGATCTCCGGCGGCAAAGTGGAAGCCCATGCAGGCATGATAAGCACCAACGGTAAGCCGATCATTTTCGAGAGTGATAGAAAGGTACCCTGAAAATGGATGTGAATAAAAATGTAACCGCACCTTGCTGCTGCGAGCAAAGTACGATCAAGGGTGACTGCTATCGCTTCAGCATTTTGACGTCGCAGCTTGTGCGAATGGAATATGCCGCGGATGGTGTATTTGAAGATCGCCCAACTCAGCTTGCGGTAAATCGTAACTTTCCGCCCGTATCTTTTGAAGTACATAAAACGGAAAGCGCCTTGCAGATTCGAACCGAAGCGCTGGATATCTTCTATGACAAAGGCCCTTTTACTCCAAATACGCTTCAGGTAAAGGTAAGAAGTGAATGCTGCGGTATTTATTGCACATGGAATTACGGTGACCCCATCAATGAGGGCCTTGGCGGAACCGCGCGCACGCTGGACCAGGCCGAAGGCGAGATTCCCCTTGATCCGGGCATTCAATCACGGATCGGCGGCTTTGGCGTGTTGGATGACAAAGACTCTTCTGTGGTAGAGGCAGACGGCAGCCTCCATCCCAGAAGAAGCGGCATTGAAGATATTTACTTTTTCGGCTATGGCTTTGCCTATCGCAAATGCCTGCGCGACTTTTTCCATCTTTCCGGGAGCACTCCCCTGCTCCCTCGCTATGCGCTTGGCAACTGGTGGAGCAGATTCCATGCGTATACAGAAGAAGAATACCTTGGGTTAATGGACCAATTCCACAAAGCACGTATTCCCATGGCAGTTGCGGTAATCGATATGGATTGGCATTTGCGCGACATCAACCCCAAATACGGCAAGGGATGGACGGGATTTACCTGGAACCGCAAATTGTTTAAAGATCCCGCTGCATTTTTGGGCGCTCTGCATGACTGCAACCTGAAAACCACTTTAAATGTACATCCGGCGGAGGGTATCCAGCCCCATGAAGAAATGTACGAGCAGGCATCCCGCGACCTTGGCCGAGATCCTTCGCTGGAACAGCCGATCCTGTTTGATTTCTGCGACCCGGAATTTATTAAGGTATACTTTAAAGATGTCATTCACCCGCTGAAAGCGCAGGGCGTAGATTTTTGGTGGCTTGACTGGCAGCAGGGAACGATTTCCAGAACGCCGCATATCGATCCGCTCTGGCTGGTGAACTATTACCATTTTGAGGATGAGCGCCGGGATGGTAAACGTCCCATGATCCTTTCCCGTTATGCGGGACCCGGCAGCCATCGCTACCCGATCGGTTTCTCCGGCGATAGTATTATCAGCTGGAAAACGCTGGACTTCCAGCCATACTTTACGGCAACTGCAGCCAACATTGGCTACGGCTGGTGGAGCCATGATATTGGCGGACACGCAGCCGGCCATAGAGATGTGGAGTTGCAGACGAGATGGATACAGTTTGGTGTGTTCTCCCCTATTTTCCGTCTCCACAGTACCTCCAACATGTTCAACGGCAAAGAGCCGTGGCGTTACCCGGAACCGGCAAAAAGTATTATGGCCGACTTTATGCGCCTGCGGCATCAGCTGCTTCCCTACCTGTACACGATGAACTGGCGGTGCCATACTTCCGGGGAAATGCTGGTAGAGCCCATTTACTACCAGTATCCCAAAAACGATGAGGCCTATCGCGTCAAAAATCAGTATTTCTTTGGCAGTGAGTTGATGGTTGCACCGATCACGCAGCCGGCCGGTACAGCGTCCCAGCGCGGTTGTTGCACGGTCTGGCTGCCGGAAAACGATTATTTTGACTTTTTCTCCGGGATGCACTACACAGGAAAGCGCATGATGAATGTTTATCGTCCGCTGCAAACAATGCCGGTATTTGCAAAGCCGGGTGCAATCGTTCCGCTCACGTCTGCCGAAGAAGCCGAGAAAAATGGCGTGCTGCTGCCCAAGACATTGGAAATCAAGGTGTTCGGCGGCGCAGATGGCCATTTCGCGCTGTATGAAGATGACGGCGAAACAATGGCATACCAGGACAAGCAGTATGCTGAAACGCATTTGGAATTCCAGTGGCGCACAGACGAGGGTGCAACGATATTTACGATTACGCCAGAATGTTTCAGCACAGATTTCCTGCCGGAATTGCGAACCTATGTGGTTTGCTTTGTTGGCGTAAATAATACAGATGATATTCGGGTCGATTGCAATGGCGAAGAGATTGCTGTCGTAAAAACGTATAGCCCCGAAGAAAAAATGCTATCGGTTGCTATCCCGGCTTGCCAAATCGCGTCTGAAATTGAAATCAGTATCCCTGCTGGCCTTTCCCTCAAGAAAAACAACAAGAACGAGATGATCTATGAAATTCTGAATGACTGCACAATCGGATATGAGTTAAAAGACCTGATTTATCGCACGGTCCTTGCGGATACAGATTGTGCACAGGTCGTAAGTGAGCTTCAGGCAATGAACCTCCCGCAGGATGTGCTGGGGGCTTTGCTGGAAGTGATCCTGGCAGAATAATCATACTTCTTTAGGAGGTTGCACCTATGAGCCGAAAGGCTGGAATTCTTTTGCCGATTTTTAGTTTGCCATCTCATTATGGCATCGGAACCTTAGGGCAGGAAGCCTACTCGTGGATAGATTTCCTGCATAGTGCCCATCAAAAGCTGTGGCAGGTCTTGCCTGTTGGCCCAACGAGCTATGGTGACAGCCCTTATCAAAGTTTCTCCGCTTTTGCAGGAAATCCCTATTTTATTGATTTGGATTTTCTGTGTGCGCAGAACCTTTTGACGCAAGAAGAATGTGAATCCGTTCGATGGGAATACTTGCCCGAAAAAATAGAATATAAGATTCTTTACGATAATCGGTTCACGCTCCTAAGAAAGGCATATGAGCGATATGCTGACAAAAATGCCCTGGCAGCATTTATGGAACAGAATGCTTGGGTCAACGACTATGCGCTGTTTATGGCAATCAAAGACAGCCAATCCGGGAAATCGTGGCAGGAATGGCCCGAGGCCCTACGCAATAGAGATCCAGAAGCGATTGCGAACGCAGCAGAAACTTACCACGATGATGTGCTGTTTTATGCGTTTCTGCAAAAGATTTTCTTTGAACAATGGGGCCAATTAAAAGAGTACGCAAATGGAAAGGATGTGCAGCTGGTAGGCGACATTCCCATCTATGTAGCAATGGATTCTGCGGATGTGTGGGCGCATCAGGAATATTTCAACCTGGATGCAGATGGATACCCCACGGAAGTAGCGGGCTGCCCGCCAGATGCGTTCTCCGCCACAGGCCAGTTGTGGGGCAATCCTACTTATCGCTGGGATGTTTTGCGTGAGCAAAACTATTCCTGGTGGCTGGAACGGCTTTCAATGTCTTTTAAGCTGTTTGGTTACGTCAGGATTGACCATTTTAGAGGGTTTGAAAGCTACTATGCTATCCCGGCCCAAGATAAAACAGCCGAAAATGGTTGTTGGCGACCAGGTCCCGATAAGGATTTTATCCGTGCAATTAAAGAAACTTTCGATAATCCGCATATTATCGCAGAAGATCTTGGATTCTTGACAGAGGAAGTAAAAGAACTTTTGAAAGTAAGCGGCTTCCCTGGAATGAAAATTCTGCAATTTGCATTTGATGTGAGAGAACCCAGCAACTATTTGCCACATACATACGAAAAGAATTGTGTTGTATACACGGGCACACACGATAACGATACCCTGCATGGATGGACGAAATCCGCCTGCCCAGAAGATGTTCAATATGCCTGCCGGTATATAGACTATTCGCCGGATAGAGGCTCGTTGGAGCGGCAACTCATTCGGACGGCTTTAGCCAGTGTTGGCGACACTGTGATTATTCCCATGCAAGATTGGCTTGAACTGGGAACCGAGGCCAGAATCAATGAGCCATCTACATTGGGGAAAAACTGGCTGTGGCGGATGAACAACGATGCCTATACCACTGCGCTTGCAAGCGAAATTGCAGAATTGACGGACCTATATGCCAGGTATTGATCCCTGTGCGATGATGTAAAAAAGCTAAACACCCCAAAGAGGCCGGACTCAGCTGCTTTGGGGTGTTTCTGTTAGATGCTGACTACCCTTCTTTATAAGTGAAATAGCGATTGTTACGGTACAGATTTTATTACCTAAAATGCCGCCCCAGCCTTTAGACAGGGCTGGGACGGCATTTTTACTTATTTGTCATATCGAATCTTTACTCGCATATCGAATCTTTACTCGAAAGGACGAATGCAATGGCAACAAACAAAAATAAATTGTGCACGAATAACTCGACCTGGGTACGTTGCCCGTACTGCAATGCCAAGACTCGAACAAAAATCTATACGGAGTCGGTGCTACTGGCGTTTCCTCTTTATTGTTTTCTTTGCAAAAAAGAATATAGAGTTGATGTTATTCAGCAAAAAATTTATCCAACGATAATAAAGCCAAAGTAAAATTATAAGTTGGGTTTAATTTCATCACGCATACGGGTGTGTGAAAGGATGCTACGGGAAATATCAAGAAGCATCTCTAATTCTTCTTCTGTGCAGCTATCAAGAAGTCGATGAAACTGTTCTAATGTACTGCTGTCTAAGTTGTGACCGCCGTAAAATAAGGCGGTCACATCGATATCTAAAGCACGGAACAGGTCATAAAGCAAATCGAATTTCGGATTGGTCTTTCCACGTTCGATATTAGAAATAGACTTACCTGTCCGGCCAATCATCTCTCCAACTTTTTCCTGCGTAAGGCCACGAGCATCACGCGCAGTTTGTATATATTTCCCAAGATGAAGGGACAAATCGCTCACTTCTGGCATTGTTCGGTTCACTTCCTAACGCAGTACAATTCTTATACTTATTGTATCTGCGCAGAAAGCAAAAATGAACGAACTACATTTCCAAATAATGCAAACCTATGTTTCTAAAACGAGGGGTGGTATAACGTTTTGCCTGTTTACGCTTATGTGGGTTATCCTAAGATTATAGTTTTCAATTGAGTATTTAGGTGAAGCACGCGCAAAATTAGAAGCGTACTTCCATTTTGCCCCCAAAATCACAGCGCCCATGTGGTGCTGTGGTTTTGGGGGCTTTTTCTTTTGTTACGTTTTAAGAAACCGTGGCCCCCCTCTCCCACCAGCTTGAAAATTCAATCTGATGGAGGTTCTGCGTGGACCACGAAAAAAAACAAAACAAAAATGAAGAACGGTTCAAAAGTTGGACCGTTCGGCCCCTACGATATGGCTACAGCGAAATTGAAGGGGTCGAAGCTCGGATGAACCCGAACGAACGGCGAAAGAAAATCATCGAATTACTGAGCCAACGTAGATATGATACGATTCCAAATCTCATGTGTGAGTTTCATGTTTCGCGCTCTACAATTAAGCGAGACATCACCATTCTTTTGGAGGAATATCCGATTGTCTCAACGCATGGTTACGGTGGTGGTTTATCTCTCCCTGACGGCTACTATGTCAGCAGAAAGCATCTCAGCCCGAAACAGGCAGATGCCATACGAGAATGTATGCTGATAGCAGGCCCGGAATTGAAACCCGTTTTAGAATCCATTCTGAACGATTTCGCTTGGTAGTTCTACATAACTACTAAGCACCTTGACAACAGAATACCCAGCATAACAGGTACGTTCCTTTCCCGGCAAGCTCGGCGGGCTGGTCTGGTGACCACAATTGCGGCGGGAAAGACTACAATGATACGCCAGCGGCCTCCCGCATCAGAGGGGGTGACCGAGCCGGAGTTGTAAGCAGTAAGACTCCGGCAAAGTCAGTGAACGGCCATTGCCAGTGGCCTGCCTGTTATGTTCCCGGTGTCAGGGGTGCGAGCGGCAAATGTGGCACAGTTTCTTAACTATCTACTTTTGCCGTTTAGGGCAAATCGTGGGCAGCAGGACCCCAAG
>ERZ1034691.2038-NODE-2038-length-11782-cov-9.156135_pt1 | contig 11782 bp, 17 predicted proteins | sample MGYA00520638_ERZ1034691 | MGnify/ENA primary metagenome ERZ1034691 (study PRJEB33766, sample SAMN09781763) | gut metagenome | biome: gut microbiome | host: Homo sapiens | place: Madagascar | study: EMG produced TPA metagenomics assembly of the PRJNA485056 data...
ACGTATTCAAATGCAAAAAATCATTGGATAAGTATTGTTGCAACGAAATAGCCAACCTCCAGTTTGTCGGGTTGAGACAATATAACAATTAAATAAACTTAACAGCGTTAGAGCATTTATGTGAGATAGCATAGATGCTTTTTTGTGCCTTTGAGGGCAATGTACATGAATGCGACTTTAGGACATTTTGTCCAGAAGTTTAGATAGAATGAAGAAGAAAGCAAAAAATACAATAGGAGGACAGAACAATGGTCGTTGAGTTGACGCAGGAGTCATTCCAAACGGGAAAGGCGATTGTGACTGTCAGCATGGATCTGATTACTGCCATTGAAGATGCTTGTAAGCGTTGTGCTGCGTATTATTGCAGGGGGATAATCCATAGTATTGCTTTCTTTGCAGGTCTGCTGCATACTTTTGATCCCATAAAGATACTGGATAAAAGGAATCTTAATCAGCATCACGGGATCCATACTGGGGCGACCATTGTCCTGTGAATATTTTTCGACTACAAGGTCATAAATGAAGTTCCAGTCGATTGCCTTATCTATGATTCGGAGAAGGTGATCCTGTGGAACCATGTCACCCATACAAAGAAACTGCACTTGTTCTCTTTTTTTATCTGCATTCTGGGTCATCATAAGTAGAAGTACCTGCCGTGATTTGATACTTCTATTATACCAGAAAAGTGTCGGAAAGTCCGCATAAATACCGAACTTTCTGGCACTTGGCAAAGAAAAATCCCGCATTACTGTACGGGACTTTGTCTACACTCTGAGAACTCATATCACAAGGATATGGGTTCTTTTTTTGTCCTAAAATAAGCGGTGCCCGGTTAAACTATGCGTTCAATGACAAAAGGGTGCCCGCATACTACAATGAGAGCACAACAAAAGCGAAACAGCAGCACGGCAAACGGCAGGCAGCTCACTGACAAGCCGTAGACCATAACCAGCACAGGAGGCAGCAACATGACGAACACATATAATGATGTACCGGAGGTAGAACGGGAGACGGCAGACGGCATCCGCACCGTTTCTCTTTTAACGGATGCACTTACAGGCAGGAAGGTATTTTTATTCGGCAATATTGATGAAAACCTTGTGTTTTCCTTTACCATGCAGATGTTAAAACTTATGGAGGATGAACAGTCGGAAATCAATATTTACATAAACAGCCCCGGCGGCGAAGTCAATGCGGGACTTGCCATTTACGATTTGATACAGTCCTGCAGGGCGCCGATAAACATGTACTGCGTGGGCATGGCGGCAAGCATGGGCGCCGTTATTTTTGCCGGCGGTCAGAAAGGCAGGCGGTTTATTCTGCCCCACAGCAAGGTTATGATACACGAACCGCTGATTCCCCTCGGGGTGGGAGGCTCCGTATCATCGGTCAAAAACACTGCCGACCTGATGATGCAGACAAGACAGGAATTAAATGGAATTCTGGCAAAGCACACGGGAAAAAGCATCGAAGAGGTAAACCGGGCGACCGAATTTAACAACTATATGGATGCGAAGGAGGCGGTAGCTTTCGGAATTTGCGACTGGGTAACGGATGACCTGATGTAAAATGACAGCATCAGCACGCAGGGCATGTATAAAAGGGAGGAGAAAACATGGCAGACAGAAGCACAGAAGAATATGGCTCTATGATTTTGCCGGACGGAAAACGATACAGTCTGGACGACCGGCAGACCAGACTCAACAACAACGTGCTGGTGGTGGGAACCACGGGCGCTTCAAAGACCAGGACCGTTATTACGCCGAATCTTTTGGAATGCGTGGGCAGTTATGTGCTGACGGACCCCAAGGGAAATCTGCACCGGCAGTGGGGACACTACATGGAAGAGCACGGCTACCGGGTGGTGAAGCTAAGCTTTATTCACCCGGAAAAATCCGTCCATTACAATCCTTTGCAGTATGTGAAAAACACACAGCAAATCCAGCAGCTTTCCCACATCATGGTAAGCGAGAAACACCGTCACATGGCGGACCCGTTCTGGGATGATTCCGCCATGATGCTGATAAGCAGTCTGATAGCATACGTGAAAGAAACCGTACCGGAGGAGTCCGGCATGCACAATTTTCATATGATACTGGAAATTCTGCGGGCGGCGGGAAGGGATAACAGCGATAGCCGGAACAGCATTCTGGCAAACATGATGGAGAACCTGCATAAGAAAAATCCCACAAGCTGGGCGTATAAACAGTTCCAGAATGTCAATCAGGCGCCGGATAAGACGTTCCACACCATTGTCGTGACCGCCATCAGCAAATTCTGCTCCCTCGACACGGAGGAATTAGCGCAGATGATGCGGGATGACGAGCTGAACCTGACATCTATCGGCAGGCAGAAAACGGCGGTATTTGTGGAAGTTTCGGATACGGACAGGTCCATGGATTTACTGATAAACCTGTTTTTTACCCAGACCATGAACCAGCTCTGCACCTACGCGGACGAGCGGTGTGCGGACAGCCGGCTGCCGGTGCCGGTCCGTTTTTTCATGGACGACTTTGCCACAAACTGCCGGATTGACAACTTTGAAAACATGATTTCCAACATCCGTTCCCGGAAGATTTCCGCTATTTTAATCCTGCAGTCTTTATCCCAGTTGGAACAAAGCTATGACATGGGAGCCCATACCATAGTGGATGACTGCGACACCATGATTTACATGGGCGGGAATGACCCGAAAACGGCATCCTCCATTGCAACCCGGTGCAATAAAACCACGCAGACAATCCTGCATATGCCGCTTTGCACCAGCTGGATTTTCCGCAGAGGAGCACAACCGTTCATGTGCCGGAACATGGAATTAGACGATTATCTGCATCAGAAAGGCATTGTGACAAAATGCATGAGGGAAGCCCAGGTGTATATGGAATAAAAAATACCGTTGTCATCCGTGCCCTGCCGTAAAATGCGGAGAGCATCCCCTTTCGTTAAAAGAGAGAAGCCGTCAAAACATTCGCTGCCTACGGCACCGGCGGTGTTTAAATCCGGCATGGTGTCCCTGTTGATGGAAAGCAGCACCAGGGCATTGCTTTCGTCAGTCATGCCGGGGGTGCTGAAAAGCAGCGGATTGATGACGCGTGCAGTGTCGGTTTCCCCGAATACAATGCCGGTTTCTTCCTTAAGCTCCCGGATGGCGGTTTTAATCAGAGGGGCGGTCCGCATGTCCGTACCGGCGGCACCTGCTGCGGCATCGGAGGAGCCTGCTGCGGCATCGGACGTCACAGAAGCTGCTGTCATAACCGGCTGTAAATCTTCTTTATCGATGAGCCCGGCGGGCGGACTTAAGAGAAACTGTCCGGTAGGATAACGGAACTCATGGCTGAGAAGCAGTCTGGGTTCCTCGTTTTTTATGTTAAGAACCACGATGCAGGTAACGGCATCCGCATGCATGTTCTTAAATTCTTCTTTTGTTTTGGAAGCGACCAGATCGTCGCCGGTGCGTCTGGTGGCATCATAATAATGCTTTCCTTCCGCATACTGCAAATCAAAGACTCTGACAAATTTGGAGTCGAATAAGGGCTTGATGTTTTCCTTTGAAAAGTCGGGAGTGTTCATAGAAAATTCCTTTCCGGTAATGCTTTTATTTCTGTAATCTATCATAGCACATTATAAAATTTTTCTCTTCGATTGACAATTGTATGTTTGCATGTTTTGCCATAAAAAACTTTGAAAAACTGCAAGATTTGCTATAAAAAAGTTTTGAAATTTTGCATGATTTTGAGAAATAAAATATTGAAGAATTGCAAATTGGGTAAAAAAGAACCGAAAAGAGGCAAAAATCTTTTCGGTTCTTATTTTAAAAACTCTTCCCATTCCCCTCAAAAAGGACTATATTTTATAAGAGGGCATTATTATGTGGATGATAAAGCATATTTTTGACGGCGATTATGGGTGCGAGGCCCTGATGCCGGGGGAAAGGCCGAAAGTGACCGTGACTCTGGAAAACAGCCAGGGAGAAACAAAGACGGTTTCTGTAGAGGATGAGTGGCTTGTCGAAAACAAACTGGACATCGGTTCGGAGTGGCCGGAAGATACAGAAGAGGAGAAAACAAAATGAAAAGCATTATTGTAATGGCTTCGGTGCATCATGAGAATACGAAGAAAATAGTGGAGGCTATTGCCAAAGAATGTAACGTGGAAGTGGTGGAAGCCACCAAGGTGAAAGAAATGGAACTGTCCGGGTATGACTGCATCGGATTTGCTTCCGGTATCTATTATGGAAAGTTTCACCAGACGGTGTTGAATTTTGCATCCGTAAATCTTCCGGCAAACAAGAAGGTTTTCTATATCTGCACATACGGCGGTTCCGCTGCCTACAAATCCATAGAAGAAGTGACGGCAAGCAAACATGCGGTCAACATCGGGTATTTCGGATGCAAGGGCTACGATACGTTTGGCCCTTTCAAGCTGCTCGGCGGCATTGCCAAGGGACATCCGGACGAGAAAGACATTGCGGATGCGGTTGCTTTTTATAAGAAACTGGAGGAGAAAATATGAGTTATCTGATTAAAGACACCACCAGAGAAGAGCGGGAAAAAATTGTTGCGGACTCTCTGGGATATATCGAAGCAAACTGCGACGGCTGCATGACAGGTCTCGTAGAAATGTATCAGGATTACATCGACGGCAAAAAAGAACTCCGGGACATTAACATGGCATTTCATGCAGGCTATGTCAGCGGAGAGGATGTGCCGCAGGAAACGTCGCGAGGCAGAGGCTTCTGCAATTTTTAAGATGTCGCAAATAAAATAGCGGAAAATATAAAAATAGCTGTAAAATAAAACTGTTGTTTCACAAGGACAGGCGTGCCGGACAACAGTTTTTTACGTTATAGGAAAGCCGTCCGGCTGGATTTTTTATGCGGGAATGTGCAGGATACATTAAAGTGACAGGGAACAGGAAAATGCAGAATTTCAAATGGAAATGGAAAAACAGAATAGCCGTTATAGTCCTTGCGGCAATCTGCGCACTTGGTACGGCATCCTGCGCTGCCCCGATTGATCAGATTATCGGGGAGATTACGGAGGAAGTTTCCGGCGGTACCCGGAAAACGGAAGAGGAGAATAACTCCGGCATCACGGACGGCTTCACCATTCCGGAATATACGGGAGAGCCCTACGTTCGTGTCAATGACAATGTTCCTTTTTTTACGGAAGAAGAAAAAACCACGGACACCTTTGAGTCTTACAGCGAGCTGGACAATCTGGGACGGTGCGGCGTGGCATTTGCCAACGTGAGCAGGGAGCTGATGCCCACCGGAAAAAGAGGAAAGATTGGCAGTGTGAAGCCGTCCGGCTGGCGGCAGGCAAAGTATGAGGGACTGATTGACTCGGACCCACCGTTTCTGTATAACCGTTGCCATCTGATAGCATACTGTCTGACGGCGGAAAATGCCAATGAAGAAAATCTCATTACCGGAACCCACTATATGAATGTGGAGGGAATGCTTCCCTTTGAGGAGCAGGTGGCAAAATATCTGGACAGGAACGACAACCATGTGCTGTACCGGGTGACGCCTGTCTTTGAAGGTGATAATTTAGTGGCAGGCGGCGTACTGATGGAGGCTTATTCGGTGGAAGACGGCGGGGAAGGAATTTCCTTCTGCGTTTATTGCTATAATGTGCAGCCGGGTGTTATAATAGACTATGTGACTGGAGCAAGTCATATACAATGAATAAAATCCTCTCCTCGCCGGAGGGGCTCGGATTTTTTACTTCGTAAAAACAAGGAGGAAAATCCTCTCCTCGCCGGAGGGGCTCGGATTTTTACTTCGTAAAAACAAGGAGGATTAGTATGAGCAGAATTGATTTAGGAGCAAAGCCTCTGATATTTCCCATGCCGGTGCTGATTATCGGTACTTATGACAAGGATGGCGTGCCCAATGCCATGAACGCAGCCTGGGGCATGATTTCCGATATGAATGAAATTTCCATCAGCCTTTCTGAGCACAAGACCACCGAAAACCTGGCTGTTACCGGTGCTTTCACTGTAAGCATGGCAACGGAGGGTACGGTTGTTCCCTGCGATTATGTGGGCATTGAGTCAGCAAAAAAGGTGCCGGATAAGTTTGCCAAAGCAGGCTTCCATGCAACAAAGAGCAGCATGGTAAACGCACCGCTGATTGACGAGCTGCCCGTGGCTCTGGAATGTAAAGTAAAGAGCTTTGAAAACGGCATTCTGATTGGCGAAATCGTCAATGTGACGGCGGATGACTCCGTGATGACCGACGGAAAAATTGATGTTAAGAAATTAAAACCCATTGCCTATGACCCGGATGCCAATACCTATGTGGCTTTAGGGGATGTAGTGGGAAAGGCATTTGCGGACGGATTGCAGTTAAAATAGTTCAACAGAAGAAATTTTCTGCATCGGCGGTCTTGCGAAAAAATTCGTTTTACAGAGGTAAGTTTTGTGTATTTATTACTTTTAGCAGTTATCTATTTAGCTTTTATCAGTCTGGGGCTGCCCGACTCGCTGCTGGGCTCGGCATGGCCTACCATCCGCGTGGATTTCGGCGTGCCGTTGTCCTATATGGGCATGGTGTCCATGATTATTTCGGGTGGCACCATTATTTCGGGACTGTTGTCCGAAAGACTGACCAAACGGTTTAAGACCCAAACGGTAACGTTCGTAAGCGTCCTGCTCACGGCCGTTGCCTTATTTGGTTTTTCTACCGTTACGGAATTTTATCAGATGTGCCTTTGGGCAATTCCCTACGGTCTGGGTGCCGGCGCTATTGATGCAGCATTGAACAACTATGTGGCATTGCATTATAGTTCCCGTCACATGAGCTGGCTGCACTGCTTCTGGGGCGTGGGAACGATTGTCAGCCCGTACATTATGAGTTACGCCCTGCTGCACAGCACCTGGACGAACGGCTACCGTACCGTTTCCTGCCTGCAGTTTGCCATTGCAGCGGTAATTCTGGTGACACTTCCGTTATGGAAGGTCAACAAACAGACGGAGACAGAGAGCGGGGAAACCGCACTTTTAGGCATAAAGGGCGCCTTCAAAATAAAAGGTGTGCCCTACCTTTTGCTGGGCTTCCTGGCATACTGCGCGGCGGAAGCCACCACCATGCTATGGGCAAGCAGTTACCTGGAAGGCACAAGGGGTATCAGCAATGAAAAAGCAGCGGCATACGGTTCGTTGTTTTTTATCGGTATTACCACAGGTAGATTTTTATCCGGCTTTATATCCGACAAGCTGGGTGACAATAAGATGATACGGCTGGGCGTCAGCATTGCGCTTGCGGGCGTGGCATGCATTGCACTGCCGTTTACCGTTACGGCAATCGCGGGATTTATTATCATCGGACTGGGCTGCGCCCCGGTGTACCCCTGCATTATCCATTCTACTCCCAATAATTTTGGGACGGAAAATTCGCAGGGCATTATCGGCATCCAGATGGCAAGCGCTTATGTGGGCTCCACTTTTATGCCGCCCGTTTTCGGACTTATAGCCAACTATATCAGCCTGAAACTGATGCCTGTATACCTTGCATTTTTTCTGATTTTATTATTCATTATGATTAACAAAACGGAAAAAGCGTGCCGAAAGTGATTTGCCGAAAGCGGCGTTAGCGGTATCGGTTAAAGGTGATTTTTTGAAGAAACGGAGAAAGGAGGGCAGCTGTGGCTTATTCGGAGTTAATTAAAAATTTTGACAACATCCGCGGCTACATGCGCGATTTCTTTTTGTACGGCTTCAAGACCAGAGAAGAATATGACAGGAAAAGTGCCCGCAGTTACGACAACGAACGCCGCCGTATTCAGAGTTATCTCGGTCACCTGATTTCGTTCCGCCAGACTCCCTCCGGCAAAAATGCCTTTATTTCCCTGGAGGGCAGGAGCATCACTCACAATCCGCTGTACCAGGCATTCAAAGCCAAAAGCTTCACCGACAAGGATATTACATTGCATTTTATGCTGCTGGATATCCTTGCGGATGCGGGTGTGGATTTTCGGAAAGAGTCCGGTGCGGACAGTTATGGGGACGTTCCCCAAGCGTATTCATTGAAGGAAATTCTGCGGATTATGGATACGGAATATCTCACAGCATTTCAAAATCCCATCAGCATCGATGAGTCCACCCTCCGGAAAAAATTGAAAGAGTACGAAGAACTGGGGATAGTCGTTTCCGAAAAGAGCGGCAGGACGGTCACGTACCGGCTTTCGGAGAATGAAATCTGTCTTGCGGAATATAAAGAAGCCATCCGCTTTTTTACGGAAGAAAGCCCGTTGGGCGTGATTGGCAGCTACCTGGAAGACCGCATGCAACCGGATGCAGAGAAAGCTTATCCGACTGGCAGAAATGATGAAAACGGAAAGCGTCTGTCCGATAAGAATGACTGCGCCGGAGAATATCTGACCTTCAAAAATCACTATATAATGAATGCCTATGATGCCGAAATTACGGAGCTGATTTTACAAGGTATCCATGAAAAACGGTTACTGGAGATTACTTCCTTCAGCCGGGGCGATGCAGGCGTGAAGCAACAGACGGTCATTCCTTACAAGCTTTATGTAAGCACACAGGGAGGACGCAATTACTTGTTCTGTATGGATGCGGACAATTTAAGACCCTATTCCCTACGGGTGGATTACATACAAAAAGGAAAAGCGGGAGAGGTTTGCGCGGACTATGACAGACTTCTTAAGGTGTGTGAACGTGCCGGAGAGCATATGTGGGGTGTGAGTTGTGCCAAGTACCGGCGGTACGAGCATATCGAAATGGATATTTATGTGGGGACGGACGAAGCGTTTATCGTTCGCAGGCTGGAACGGGAAAAAAGATGCGGAACCGTTTCCAAAGTGGATGAGGAAACCTACCGTTTTTCGGCGGATGTGCTGGATGCCTATGAGATGATGCCGTGGATAAGGACCTTCTTCGGGCGTATCAAGGCGATACGCTGCGATAACGAGGATGTGAAGAACCAGATAAAAATAGATATGGTAAAAATGTTGAAACAATACGAGGACGAAAATGCTTTTTCATGAAATTTACGGCTGTTATTACCGGGCGTTGGCGAAAATGCTGAACCTGGCTATAGAAGGCGGGCTGACGGAAAAGAAAATGTATGAGATAGTGGCGGAGACTGCTTTTGAGGAAAGCAGTCTTATTATGATACCGGCGTTAAAAAAACAGGAGTGGCAGCTTTTAGACGAAAACCTGCACACGCCCTTAAAGCACACCCCGGATATGCCCCTGACCATACTGGAAAAAAGATGGCTGAAAACCATTTTTCTGGATAAACGGGTAAAATTGTTCTTGGAACCTGTGCCGGCAAATGCAGAGCAAGCAGCCACTGCCATGCCAAATGCGGATTTTGCAGCAGCTTGTCCCCGGGAGCTCGCCGACACGGAGCCGTTGTTTTTCCCGGAGGATATCGTGTATTTTGACCGGTATGCCGATGGGGACGATTACGACGACCCTGCCTATATTGCCAATTTCCGGCTAATCAGGCAGGCAATCGCAGAAAGAAGAAAATTGAAAGTTACTTTCCTGAACAGCAGGGAGCAGAAACGGTGCGAAATTCTGGAGCCGGTTCAGTTGGAGTATTCCGACAAAGAGGACAAATTCCGGGTGCTGTGCGCGGACAGGCAGAGCATTAAGACCGTTAATTTAGGAAGAATTGTGCAGTGCGAACTTTTAAGAGACACATTTCCGGAGAATGTTCGGTTGAAGGAGCGGGAGAAAAAGGTACTGAAATTCACGCTGACGGATGAACGGAATGCGTTGGAGCGTGCCATGATGAAGTTTTCCCACTATAAAAAAGAAGTGGAGCGCCGGGATGCGGAAAATTATCTTGTCACACTGGAATACGATGTGGATGATGAAACGGATGTGCTTATCCAGATTTTGTCCTTCGGAACCTACATAGAGGTGACGGCTCCCGACAGGATGCGCGAAGAACTGAGGAAAAGAATGGAACGTCAAATGGCGCTCGTCGACGAGTTCGCAACTTTTTTTCCGTGATAAAAAAGAAAACAGACTCTATGATAGGATTATCAGGTATATACAGACACAGGCACGACATGCCCTGAGCATCATGGAGCCGGAGCCCACGATGCCGGAGGACCTTTGTTATCTGAGCGGACGATATCTGGAAGATTATCTGCATGATGTGGTTATCTGTCAGACTTTTGCCAAAAGAAACAGGGAAAAGATGGCGGAACTCCTTCTGGAAAGAACCGGCATGACAGGCGGGGAAGCGTTCCACACCATTCATAATTACATTGATACGGAAGAAATGATTTTGCGAAAAGGAGCCATAGCGGCACACAAGGGCGAAAAGGTATTAATTCCCATTAACATGAGGGACGGCAGTGTTCTTGCCGTAGGAAAGGGAAATCCTGACTGGAATTTTTCGGCGCCCCACGGCGCCGGCCGTCTGATGTCCCGGACGGATGCCAAGGCAAAACTCAGCATGGAAGAATACGAAGAGTCCATGAAAGGAATTTACACCACTTCTGTCAATGAATACACGCTGGATGAGTCCCCTATGGCATATAAATCACTGGATGATATTATTGATGTTATCAAAGACTCCGTGGATGTCATTGACATTATGAAACCCATTTATAATTTCAAAGCGTCCCGATAAGGCGGAAATCAAAGCAAGTTGGGTACAGTGAGGAGAAAAAGTTATCTGTACCCAAAAGAAAAAGGAAAATTGGGTACAGCGAGGGAAAAAAGCTTTCTATACCCAAAAGAAAAAGGGGAATTGGGTATAGCGAGGAAAAAAAGCTATCTATACCCAAAAGGAAAAGGAAAATTGGGTACAGCGAGGGAAAAATGCTTTCATATACCCAAAAGAAAAAGGGAAATTGGGTGCAGCGAGGGAAAAAAACTTTCTATACCCAAAAGAAAGCAAGTGAGTTGGGTATAGCGAGGAGAAAAAGTTTCCTATACCCAAAAGAAAAAGGGAAATGGGGCAGGAAGAAAGGAAACAGAATATGGTTCTCTTTAAGAGCAGATATGAAAAAGAATTGGATGCGCTGATGACCAAAATTGACATGAACATGTCAAACAATTATAAGGACAATGCGCAGGCGGATTTTCAGGAGCTGGAAAGCAGGCTTACAGAAATGAAGGAGCAGGGGCTTTTAAGGGAAAAATCCAGTGTGTATTACGAAAACAGGGTGAGTGATTACCGGGAAAAGTTAAAAGGCTACACCCATAAAGACCAGAAGCCTTACTGGACGTAAGCACGAGAAAGCAAGGAGACACTTGCATTGCAGAAAGCGAATACCCGAAAAGAGACAGCAGCTTTTCGGATGCAGAAAGTACAGATACAGAAAGAACAGATACAGAAAGAACAGATACAGAAAGAACAGATACAGAAAGAACAGATGCAGAAAGAACAGATATAGAAATTGCAGATATGGAAAAGGAGGAACACCATGGATTGCAGACCGGAATATGATTTACATGTGATTGGACAAAACCTAAGACGCTTACGGGAGAGCAAGCAGCTTACCGTGGAAGAAGTTAGAGAATATCTGTGCCTTGGCTCCGTGCAGGCTGTCTACAAATATGAACGTGGCAAAGGTTACCCGCAGGCGGATACGATGTTTGCTCTTATGGAGCTCTACGGAGCCGGTCTGGAGGACATCGTAAGAAAGCCGGAGGAAACAAAGAAAGCAGCACTTGTCCGGCTGGACGAACGGCAAAGAAGACAGGCAGACTTAAGCAAGTCTGCCTGAATTTTTGTAAGGCAATCTTTAAAAAACCACCTGCTATGCAGGTGGACAACAATCGCTTT
>ERZ1034691.2040-NODE-2040-length-11760-cov-7.160786_pt1 | contig 11760 bp, 9 predicted proteins | sample MGYA00520638_ERZ1034691 | MGnify/ENA primary metagenome ERZ1034691 (study PRJEB33766, sample SAMN09781763) | gut metagenome | biome: gut microbiome | host: Homo sapiens | place: Madagascar | study: EMG produced TPA metagenomics assembly of the PRJNA485056 data...
GGCAGCGGCCCACACCCCGGCCATGACCAGCAGCACCAGGGCGCTGGCCGTAAAGGCGGTGCGCCAGCCGGTAAGGGCCAGCAGCAGGGCACACAAGGCGTAGGAAGCCAGGGTACCGGCGGGGGTGGTGGAGTTGATGTTGATGCAGGCTCCTTTCTGCTGGGCCAGGGGCATGCACTCGGCAAACAGCCGCACAATGGGGGGCCAGACCATGGCCTGGAACAGGCCGTTGGCAGCCCACAGTACCGGCATCAGGGCGGCGGGCAGGGCCGCCATGCCCAGGTTGCACAACCCGGAAAGAGCCAGCCCCCCAAAGATCATGCGGTAGGGGGAGACCCATTGGCAGGCAAAACCGCTGAGCACCTGCCCGGCGGCATAGCACAGGAAATACCCGGTGGACACCGCCCCCGCCGCCTGCAGGGTCAGCACCCCTTCGGCGGTCATGGCGCCCATCACGGCGGAGTAGTTGTACCGCCCCACATAGGCGGCAGCGTAGGCTGCCCAGCACAGCAGGAACAGGGCGGTGCCCTGCTGGGGCGTGGCGAGCCGGGTGTAAACGGAACGTGTTTTTTCCATTACCAGTACGGGGTCCAGCGGCGGGTGCGCCGGACCAGAGCCTCCCTGTAAAAATAGTTGTCTGCGTGGGATCACCAACCAAAAGCGGTACGGTACAGTTCATTAAAAAGGGGCTGCAGGCCGCCGGCCCCCTGCCCGTTCCAGCCTTCCATGCGGGCGGATTCCTGCCGGGCCAACAAGTCGTGTTCCGGGAAAAAGGCCCGCTGCAAAAACTGGAAGTACTTTACCAGCCGGTACGGGCCGAAAAGCCGGGCCGGGCCGGGGGCGCTTTGGTCTGCGGCTACGCTTTGGCGGGTAAGGATGCCCTGCCGGATGGCGTCAAAGCGATTGTTTTTTGCCAGGACCAGGGTGTAAAAGCGGCCCAGCAGGCAGCCCTCCGCCGCATGGGCGTCGCTAACCCCCACGATGGGCGGCTTCTCCGGCAGATCGTGATAACGGGCCAGCTGCAATTGATTGGAGTCCTGCTGCTGCACGGGATAGCCCGAGATCAGCTCCAGGGCATCAAAGGGGCGGGCCTGCAGCAGTGCTTCGGTAAAATCGGTGCTCAGTTCATAGCCCGACGGCCGGCGCCAGTAGGGGTGGCAAAAAACACTCATGCCGCCGAATTCGCGGATCTTTTCAAACGCCCACAGGGCGGCGCGGAAACTGTACGGGTCGGTGCCCGGAGGGGTGGTGCCGGGGGCCGCCTGGTGGAGCATCTCGTCATAAAAGGCTTCGGGGTCACTGGCAAAGCGTTCGTTCACACTTTCCCGGCCGCCGATGTTGAGAATATGCGCCTGGTGAAAGGGCAGATGCACTTCTTCCCCGGGGAAAAGCGCCATGGCGAGTTCCGGCATGGTGGAAAAAAGGCGGCACATCTCCACGGATGGCTGATATTTTCCGTGGTCGGTCAGGGCCATGAAGTCGAAGCCTTGGTGGCGGCATTCTTGTGCCATTCTGCGGGGAGAATCTTCCCCGTCGGAGAAAAAGCTGTGCATATGCAGATCCCCTTTGTAGGGATACACGCCCTGCAGGTCGGATTCCACGGCGTACAGTTCCACATGGGCCAGGCTGACGGGAGAAGCGGTGGAATAAAGCCGCAGGGTGTACTCCTGCTCTCGGGGGCAGCATAGTGTCACACAGCGCCGACGGGGATCGCTGCCGGACAGCGGGATACGCTGGGGGCGGTTGGTGGTGTGGCTGACGGGAAAACCGGAAATGGGCTCAATTTCCACCGCGTCACGGGCGTTGCAGAAAGATTCACAGGGGGTAAACAGGGCATACCATTCCCCTTGTCCGAACAGGGGCAGGTCGGAGCGCAGTTCGATTTCATACGGGCCGCCTACAGGCAAAACCCGGGGATAAGCATAGATCACAGTGCAGCACCTCCAAGAATACATGGTTTGTGTTGTACAGTATAATGTAGTGCCCTGTTTTTGTGCATGGATGATTTGTGGTTGTGCATTGACGATTTTTGGTTGTGGAGCAAAAACCTGCCGGAACGGGCGGTTTTATAGTATAATGACCTCAAGACTTGCAAGCGGCTGTGTGTGGAGGTAGGCAGTATGGAGCAGAAAAAATCACTTTTGGACAGGGTTGTTTTTCCACTGCGTAAAAAGAAAATCTTGTGGCGCCTGATCTTGCTGTACGCAGTGATTTGCGTGCTGCCGATCCTGCTGTTCGGTACCGTGTACCAGGCACTGTATACTCGGGAACTGAAAAACAAAACCAGCGAGAATACCTGCCAGCTTCTTTCCATGCTGACGGACCGGCATAATGACCTAGTGGACCGACTGGTGGATACTTCCATCAAGATCTCCACATATGATCCGGTGCAGAGGCTTTTGCTGGAGGAAACACAGCTTTCTTCTTACGAGAAAAATATTCTGTCCCAGGAGATTGGTGGTGAGATCGAGAAGAACCTGCTGATCTCCCCCTTGGTAAAAAGCCTAGTGCTGACCGATGCTTCCGGCAGCATCCTGTACAGTATGGGATATGAGAGTTTTACTGCGGAATCTCTGGAACAGGCACTGAAAAAAGCAGAGGAAACCTGGCCCCTGGAATGTGTGACGGCGCTACAGAACTCCGACATGGTGCTGGTACATGCGGTCAGCCGGGCGGATTACACCGGCGGGCATCTGGGATACCTGGTCTTGCTGATCGATGAGCGGCTTTTTGCGCAGAATACCTATCGCCAGCTGTACAGCCAGGAGCAGGGGGAAATCTGCCTGCTGGGGGATGACGGCATAGTGGTATCCTCCTACGATCCCCGGCTGCCGGTAGGACAGGCGGTGCCGGAACTGGGCTTGCTTGAAACCATCCAGCAGGCATACGGGCAGCCGGCACCTTACTTTACCTTCGAACTGGAGGGCGAACTGTACCACGGGAGCTTTTTTTACAATTCCAAGACCCGATGGTATGCGGTTTCCCTTGTGCGGGACAGCTATCTTATGAAAGATATGGCGCGGTTCCATCAGTTGATCCGTCTTCTCAGCCTGCTGTGCATTTTGTTTGGCTGCCTGGGGCTGGTCATTGTGTCGGCCAGTATCGTGCGGCCGGTCACAAGGCTGGTGCAATACTGCAAGGGTGTGGCAGAACGCAGCGGCCCGCGCAGCATTGCAGACAACGGCGGGGATGAACTGGGGTATCTGACCCGGGAGGTATCCAACATGGTGCGCACCATCGACGAGTACAACGCCAAGGATATCCAGAACAGCATAGACCGCAAGAATCTGGAGATCCAGATGCTCCAGGCCCAGATCAACCCCCACTTTCTGTTCAATACCCTCAATTCCATCAAATGGATCGCGGTGCTCAGCCGGGTACCCACGGTGGCCGACAGTCTGGCGGCCCTGGCCGGTTTGCTGAAAAATACCATTGTGAACAAAGGCGAACAGATCCCCCTGCGGGAGGAACTGGAGAATGTGCGCAACTACGCGCTGATCCAGTCCCTGCGGTATACCGAGCGGTTCCAAATGGAATACCATATCCAACCGGCTTGCGAAGAACGGAACGTACTGAAGTTTTTGCTGCAGCCCATTGTGGAAAACGCCATCATTTACGGGGTGGAAGGAGTAGACCATGTGGTTGTGGTGCAGGTGACGGCGGCGCTGGAACCGGGTGGCATGCGCCTGGAAATCCGTGATGACGGTGCGGGGTTTGATGTGCAGGCCCTGCAGCAGCCGGATGCGCGCAAAAAGCGGCTTTCGGGCATCGGCATGGCCAATGTGCGCCAGCGGCTCCAGCTGGCCTACGGCGCCCGGGCCTGGATGCAGGTGCAGAGTGCGCCGGGGCAGGGAACCACCGTGACCATGTGGCTGCCGGATCAGGAGGAAAAAGACAATGTATAAAGTGTTGATCGTGGATGACGAGAATCTGGTCCGGGTGGCTTTCCGTACCATTGTGGACTATGAAGCCTTCGGATTTACTGTCTGTGCCACCGCGGCGGACGGGTTGGAAGCCCTGGAGATTTGCCGCAGGGAGGACCCGGATCTGATCATAACCGACATCAAAATGCCCCGGATGGATGGCATCACCATGATCGAAACGCTCCGCCAGGAAGGTTTTTCGGGGCAAATCATCCTGATCAGCAATTATGATGATTTTGAACTGGTGCGGCAGGGGCTGGTCATGGGGGCCATGGACTATCTGCTCAAGCTGACTCTCAGCCCTCAGGAATTTTCCACACTGCTGGTACGGGTAAAAAAAGTCCTGGACGAAACGGCCCGCCGCCTGCATCAGGAAGAACAGGGAAAGCGAGCTATGGATAAGCTGGCCAGCCAGGAGAAGCTGAGCCTGTGGCGGACCTTGCTGTCTTCGCCCACGCTGGTGCGGGCGGATATTCCGGAAGAACTGTTTGCTTCCGGCCCCAAAAGCCTGTTTTTGATCCGGATGGTAAAATATGGCCCGGCCATGAGCGTAGCTTCCCAAAAAGATATCGAACTGGCGGACTATGCCCTTTCCAATATCACGGCGGAGGTGCTGGGCGGTCATGTGTGTATGGGAACTCTGGGCAGCGGGGACTGGTTTGTTGTACTGGAAGCCAGGGACCGGGAGCCGGCGGACTTTTTGGCCCGCAAACTGTGCACGGCGCTTACCAAATATCTCAATATCACGGTGCTGATCCTGTACAGTGCACGGCTTTCTGCGCCGGAACAGCTCCTGCAGGCGATGGAATACAGCAAGCTGTTGCCGGAACGGATGTTTTATTGCCAGGAATCCTGTGCCGAAAGCCTGGAGCAGCCCCTGGTCTTTGGCGCCTGGGATGCCAGTCTGCCGGAATTGGCGGGGCAGCTGTGTGCGCTGCTGCGAAGGTCGGAGGTCCCCGCCGCGCGGGAACTGGTGCACCAACAGATGGAACTCTGCCGTAAGGAAAACGTGCGCAAAAACGAAGTGATCATGAAATGGTCGGCTACCGTACTGCGGTTGTGTGAAAAGATGGAAGGATTTTTGCAGGGGGATGCTCTTGTAAACGGGGGAGAAAACCGGCTTACCCAGGCCAAAACGGCCGAGCAACTGGAGCAGATGCTGACAGACCTGCTGGAGCATATGGCTTCGCAGCTGCAGCCGGTGCATCCGGAACTGCCCGGCGCCCAGGAGGTGGCCAAGGTACTGGCCTACATTCAGGAACACCTGGCGGAAAAAATCACCCTGGCTCAGCTGGCCCGGGTCGTGAATTTCAACGAAACCTATCTTTGTACGATTTTCCGCAGCCACATGGGCACCAGCATCTTCAACTATATCAACCAGACACGGGTGGAATGTGCGGCGGAAAAACTCCGCGGCAGCGATGCCCAACTCAAGGAGATCGCCGCCAGCCTGGGGTTCAGCGACCAGTTCTATTTCAACAAAATGTTCCGGAAATACTATGGCATCAGTCCCAGCGAATACCGCAAAAAGCAAGATCCTACCAATTTCCAATAATCCTCCATGCCGGAAAAGGGGGACGCGGGGCAAAGCCGAAAATCCAATAAACGCCCCTAAGGATTCTTGATGGTGCCGGGTGGGAAAAGGTTGTATCCTAAAAGCACAGAAACCCCTACGGGGGAGCGTTGGACGGATACAACAAAGGAGGAAAAAGATGAAAACGAAAAAGGTATTGTCGTTGGCTATGGCAGCCGCGCTGAGTGCCGGGGTCCTGACCGGCTGCGGCGGAGCCACGCAATCGGAAAGCGCTTCGGGGAACAATGCTTCCGGCGAAACGGCAGCTTCCGGTGAAAAGGAAGTCATCGAGATCGCAGTGTTTGAAGGCGGTCTGGGTGCCGAATACTGGGAACGCATGATGGATGCCTATGTGGCGGAGCATCCCAATGTGGAATTCAAAAGCACCATCAGCCCCAAGGTGGGCGAGATCATCCGGCCCCGGGTGGTCAGCGGCGATGCGCCGGACCTGCTGGTGATGAGTGATGGCGATCAATCGGGCCTGCTGGTTTCCATGATCAAAGAGAAGGCGCTGCTGGATATCACCGATGTTTTTGAAGGCCCCGCCTATGACAGTGACGAACCGCTGAAGGACCGTATTGTGGACGGATATCTGGAAAGTAGTAAATACCAGCCATACGGTGATGGTCGTATCTACATTGCCCCCAAGGACTGCGGCTATACCGGTATGATCTACAACAAGACCCTGTTTGAAGAAAAGGGGTGGGAGGTCCCTACCACCTGGGATGAATTCTTTGCCCTGGGCGATGTAGCCAAAGCAGAGGGACGGGCGCTGTTTACCTACCAGGGGATTTATCCCAGCTACCTGGAGAATATTTTCTGGCCGGCCATTGCCAGCGCAGTGGGTGAAGAAGGTCTTGAACGAATTTTCAACTATGAAGAAGGTTCCTTCAATAACAGTGAAGTAATCCAGGTGCTGTCCAATTTCCAACGCATCGCCACCGATGGCTATCTGATGGAAGGTACGGTGGCATTGAACCATACCCAGAGCCAGACTGAGATGATGCAGGGCCACGCCTTGTTCATCCCCAACGGTGTGTGGATGGTCAATGAGATGAAGGATGCCCCCCGGGAGGAAGGATTCAGCTACGGTCTGGCGCTGGCTCCGGTTCTGGAAGAAGGCGATACCCGGTACGCCCTGGCCAACTACGGCCAGATTTCTATCCCCAAGGCAGCCAAGAATCCCGAGGGTGCCAAGGACTTCCTGCGGTTCCTGTATACCGAGGAATCAGCCAAGGTTATGGCGGAATGCAGCTCTACGGTATTGGCCATCAAGGGTGGTACTGAGGCGGCCAAGGAATACCTGGATGCGGAAGTGTATAATATGATGCAGGTTCCGGAAGGTGTTGAGCCGATGTTTAATGAATTTCAGACCCTGCCTGCTGGTTCCAAGGTGGATATAAAGCAAACATTATATGAAAATGCCATGACCAAACTGTTGAGCGAGCAGATCTCCCCGGAGGAATGCGCGCAGATCGTGGAAAAAGCCTTTGCCCAGATTCGTGACGAACAGGCAAAACTGAACGGGTAACCAACAAACCGCCCCGCTGCATAAGCGGGGCGGTTGTCTAAAAGCAGAAACGGAGTGGAACGGTATGCCAAAAGCAGCCAAAAAACGGCCGCCCATGCTGCAAAGCGATGTGGCCATTTTTAAAAATGATAAAAAGCTCAGGCTATTTTTAGTGGCCTGTGTGGCGCCTGCTATCGCACTGCTGGTCTATGTGGTGGTGGTCCCTACCTATAATGTGTTTTCCATGTCGCTTTTCAACCAGACGGCACTTTCTTCTGTACGCACCTTTGCCGGCCTGGATAATTACCGCTATTTGCTGCAGGATGAATACTTCCTCCAGGCGTTGGGCAATACCTGCTGGCTGATGGCGGTGGTCCCGGTGGCTACGTTGTTTTTGGCGCTGGTACTGGCAGCCATCATCACACAGTCGGGCCTGCGGGAAAAAAAGTTTTACCGCATTGTCATGTTCCTGCCCAGCGTGCTGTCCACAACGGTCATCGGTATGCTGTGGACCTTCATTTACAACCCCAACATGGGCCTTTTGAACGGTTTCCTGCGCTTTCTGGGGCTGGACTCCCTGACGGCCGCCTGGCTGGGGGATACCCGCACCGCCCTGGGCGCTGTGGCGGTGGTCTTGATCTGGACCAATGTGGGCTATTACATGGTCATGTACATTGCGGGCATCGATGGTATTTCTCCTGATGTGTACGAGGCTGCCACCATCGACGGCGCGGGCGGTCTGGTCAAATTTTACCGCATTACATTGCCGCTGCTGTCCCGGGTCATCCGCACCACAATTGTGCTGTGCATCTCCACGGTGCTGTCTTCCAGCTTTGTATTGGTCACGGTCATGACCAACGGCGCCCCGGCGGGCTCCACAAGCGTGCTGCTGCAATATATGTACGACCAGGCCTTCGGTAATGCCAACTTCGGTTATGCCATGGCCATTGCGGTGGTCACCCTGGCCCTGGCATTCGTGCTGGCGCAGCTTTCCCGGTATCTTACCCGGGAAAAGAACTGAAACCCGGAAAGGACGGTAGGCATCAATGGATAAAATAAAAGGGGCTCTGGTACGGATCCCGCTACGGCTGTGGATGATCTTCTGCGCCCTGACGGTGGTATACCCTCTTTGCTGGAACCTGATCTCCTCCCTGAAATCCAATACGGAAATCATGGAAAGTCCCTGGTCGCTGCCGGAGCAGCTCCACTGGGAAAACTATGTTTCCGCCTTTGAAAAGGCCAATATGGGGGAATACTTTCTGAACTCGATCCTGGTGGTGGTGGCGGCTGTCTGCCTGCATCTGCTGCTGGTGATCCCCCTGACCTACGTACTCTCCCGGTACCGGTTCCCGGGCAGCCGGCTGGTGTTCGGTCTGCTGACGGCCTGCATCTTTATTCAGGAACCTTACATCTTGGTCCCGCTGTATCTGCAGCTGAGCAAGGTGGGGCTGCTGGACCACCTGCTGGTGGTTGCGGTGGTATATGCGGTGGTGCGTATGCCCTTCTCGGTGTTTTTGCTGTCCGGGTTTATGAAATCCATACCCGTATACTATGAACAGGCCGCCATGCTGGATGGCTGCAGCTACACCCGCATCCTGTGGCGGATCGTGACGCCGCTGGCCAAACCGGGCATCTTCACGGTGGGCCTGCTGGCGGCGCTGGGGTACTGGAATGAATACGCCATCGCCCTGACGCTGATTTCCAGCGAACAGAAATTCACCCTGCCGGTAGGTCTGGTGAACCTGTATGAAGTACAGCGTTACGCCACCGACTGGGGCGCGCTGTTCGCGGGTCTGATGATCGTCCTCATCCCCACGGTGCTGGTCTACCTGCTGGCCCAGGAACGGCTGACCCAGGGCATGAGCATGGGCGGCGTAAAGGAATAACTTTTGATCTGTGGTCGATAAATGAGTGTCATAGCTCTACATTTCGACCACAGATTTTATTGTTTATAGGTTGTCGGCAGGAAACAGGTGGTCAGTCAATGTACGGGCCTCCTGTTTCGTTTAATACAGTTGTTCCGTTTCCTCCGGTGTTCGGTATCCCAACCGGGTGTGGGGGCGCTGCCGCAGACATACGGGCAAAGGAGTATATGCAGGATTGCGGTTTGTTTGTGAGTATGCCGGAAGATGGAACCCGGTATTATTTTCTGTAGGGAAAACTGTATGCCTATAAAGGTGCTATCTTTGAAAATCTGATTGCAGATATTTTTGGAAATATGGGGCATAGGCTCTATTGTTTTCACAAAGACAGCGGTTTGGAAGTCGATTTTGTGATCCGATATAAAGCCAATGCACGTTGGTGGAAGTAAAAGCAGCAACTGGAAACACAAAAAGTACTAAAACGATCCTCAATCACCCGGAGAAGTACCACGTCAGCAGTGCCATCAAGCTGGGAGATTACAATGTGGGACGTGCAGGTATGATTCTTACCTTACCGTTGGATATGGCATTTTTGTTGAAGGAGCATTAAGGTGGAGAACGTCTTTTTCTGCGAAGAGTTGTAAGCTTGTGAGTTTTGAACATGGAGGAAGAGCCGGGGAGCAGGATTTTGAAGGTTGACAAAAAGGCCGACGGAACTACCTAGAAATGACTGTACGCCGTCGGTCTTTTTTGCGCGAGCAGCTCCACAAAATTTGCCGACGGCATAGCAGTGTCTTTGAAGACAGGAATCCTGAAAAACGTACCTAGGCGATCCTCATACCCAATCTCTTCGATAGACAGCTTATTCATAGGCTCTGCTGGATTTTGGGGCAGGACACAAATTGACGGCCAGGTGTTTTTATTCTATACTGAAAGTGAAAGAATGCAATGGAGGCGCGGCCTATGAGCATACTGTGTATCGTCGGAATGGGAGCGGCCTACACCGCCGCCCTGTGTCTGTTGGTGCGGCGGCTGCGCCTGCCGGGCCGGGGTTATTTGCCCGAAAAAACGCTGTGCAGTCTCTGCTTTGTGGCTGTGGCGGCGGTGTGCGCTGCCATGGGCAGCCGTCCCGAAGCGTTTTGGCGGTTACTGCCGGCGCTGCTGTGCTGTGTGGTGGGGGATGTGGTGTTGGCGCTCTACAATCACCTGCGCTGTCCGGGTCTGTTTCTGGCCGGACTGGGGGCCTTTCTGGCCGGACACGCCCTGTTTGTGTGGGGCCTGTGTCGGTTGCAGCCCATGGGATGGCCGGTGCCACTGGCCGCGGTGTTGGGGGCCATCGGCGCGGCAGTGCTGTCGGGCATGCCGGGAATGCAGACCGGGCGAATGCGCCCCTGGGTGGTGCTTTACGCAGCCTTTGTCTCGGCGCTGCTGGGTAAGGGAATGCAGCTGGCCTTTGGCATCGCCCAGCCTTGGTGCTTTCTGGTGCTGGCTGGGGCTGCGCTGTTTTGGATTTCGGATCTGCTGATCCTGTTTCTGTATTTTTACCATACAAAGCACCCGGCCGTGCACGTTGCCAATCTTTTGACCTACTACTATGCCATGTTCCTGATCGCAGTCAGTCTCGCGTTTTGAGAAGGGGGACGCTCTATCACTTTGCAGCAGCTGTTGGAAATGGCAGCGCCGCTTCTCTGCCGTTGGAACCACCCGATTTTGTCAAAATATCATTTTCGAAAGACTTTCTATGAAAGGCTTCAAATATTGATAGCCTTGCCCCCCTGCTATGAATTTTCAGTAATCACAAGGAAGTGATGAATTTGGTTTGTGTCAAAAAGGTTTTCTTTTCGATCAGGGATATTATCTTATCTGTAATTATTTTGTATATGGCAGAAATTTTGGGGATGATGGCGGGTGCGTTGCTTTATGAGGTGATGCCAAGGAATGACCTCTCTCAGTACTTGTATATCATCATTAGTACGGCGGTTTATATTGCTCTCATATGGTGGTTCTTGAAAATATACGAAAGAAAAATTTTGCACATAAATCCTCAAAATCAGAGGTTGTTTTCTTTTGACAACTTTATTAATATAGGCATCGTGATTCTTGTTGAACTTATTTACATAGTAGTGACAGTGTTACTGGTTGTGTTCACCTGCCCAGGACAATGGATAATTGCGCCGGAAAATAGAATAAAATTGAATTTATTCCGGGCTTTTGTTGATTTTGGCGTGGGCGCAGGCATTGCCGAAGAAATGGTGTTTAGAAATACAATGCTAAAAGCACTGGAAAAACGATTTGGGGTAGGTGTTTCTATAGGCATAACGAGCTTGGTCTTTTCTTTGCTACACATTTAGTTATTTATTTGTGTTGGATTTACCTGTACAGGGAAATCCCGTCTAGGTAAATACCGTTGTGGTAAAACAAAAAATCCCCGGAAAACGGGGAATTTAGGGCGGCATTTGGCCGGGCGGCTAATCACGCCGATAGGCTGCGAACACGCCCAAACAGGGGCGTTTCTCGCGGCGACAGGGGCAGTGTGCGGGGACGGCGTGGAGTAGGGTCTGCGTACAACTTCTTGCCAGAAAGTAAAATTTCATCATTGGTTCGTAGGGCTTTTCCTGCGTGGGAACCCTGTGATGCTCGTATTCCAATTTCTCAATGAGACCAAAGCTGCGCATTTATTTGAGCGATGCAAGTCAGAAACCGTCTCGCAGATTTGCCCCCAAAACTGCCCCCAAAAGGGTTTGGAACGGTTCAGCACCGTATAGCACTCTTTTGTACACATGGGACAAAATCCATTTTGAGCCATGGTACGCAATACCACAAAACCCAACAAAACAGCACTGTAACGCACAAATTTTAGATTTCTCATAACCCGGAGGTCGCAGGTTCAAG
>ERZ1034691.2046-NODE-2046-length-11743-cov-5.754535_pt1 | contig 11743 bp, 10 predicted proteins | sample MGYA00520638_ERZ1034691 | MGnify/ENA primary metagenome ERZ1034691 (study PRJEB33766, sample SAMN09781763) | gut metagenome | biome: gut microbiome | host: Homo sapiens | place: Madagascar | study: EMG produced TPA metagenomics assembly of the PRJNA485056 data...
CAATAATATCCTCGTAATCTTCTAACGAAATATATGCATCTTTCTTTATATTAAATCTTCTAATCTCAGATATATACAAAACAAACGCAGGCTCGTAATTTATAAATACCCGCCTGCGCTTAGAATCTACTTCCTGAATAGAGGTAACATACTTATCTGTTTCCTCTGTCTTCATTAAACTTCCTCAGTATTTTCCTTTTTAGATGACTTTGTCTTAGACTCTTCTGTAACTGTCTCTTCTTTATCACTATCTGGATTATCACCTATACCATAATGTGCTCTTACCTTCTTATCAACTTCATTTCTTATATCTGGATTGTTGATAAGATACTGTTTTGCATTCTCTCTTCCCTGTCCTATCTTCTCTCCATTATATGAAAACCATGCACCACTCTTCTGGATAATCCCAACGTTAGAAGCAAGGTCAATAAGATCTCCTTCTGTTGATATTCCTTTACCAAACATAATATCAAACTCAGCTTCCCTGAAAGGAGGTGCCACTTTATTCTTGACAACCTTAACTCTTGTCCTGTTACCAACAACCTCTCCACCAGACTTTAATGTCTCTATCTTTCTTACATCCATTCTTACTGAAGCATAGAACTTAAGAGCCCTTCCACCTGTTGTTGTTTCAGGATTACCAAACATAACCCCGACTTTTTCTCTTAACTGGTTTATAAATATAACAACACAATTGTTCTTACTAACAACTGGTGTAAGCTTTCTTAATGCCTGTGACATAAGTCTTGCCTGAAGTCCGACATGTGAATCTCCCATATCTCCATCTATCTCAGCCTTTGGTACAAGTGCTGCTACTGAATCGACAATAACTATATCAATAGCTCCTGATCTTACCATAGTCTCACATATCTCTAATGCCTGTTCACCACTATCCGGCTGTGATATATAAAGATTATCAATATCTACTCCTATATTTCTTGCATATACAGGATCCAAAGCATGTTCAGCATCAATAAAACCAGCTATACCGCCTCTTTTCTGAACTTCAGCCACCATATGAAGTGCGACAGTAGTCTTACCTGAAGATTCAGGTCCATATATCTCTACTACCCTTCCCTTTGGCACTCCGCCAAGACCTAATGCTATATCAAGACTTAATGAACCTGTAGGTATACATTCAACATTCATGTTCGCTGTTGAATCACCCAGCTTCATAACCGAACCCTTACCAAACTGTTTTTCAATATTAGAAATAGCCGCATCCAGCGCCTTTAACTTATCTTCATTAACCAAATTATATATACCTCCATCATCTTGAACATCTGTTCGCTTATTATGATAATATTATACTCCATGTATTTTGTCAAGCTTTTTCGAACATTTATTCGAATATCATTTTAAATATTTATGTAACATATTGGATATCCTCATCGTACCATATACATATAAGAAAGTAAAGATATATTTTTCCATGTTTTAATATATATCTACAGCTTTAATATATGAATAAATCATATCAAGGGCCTCCTTACATGCTTTTTCGCGTATTGTACCTCTGTCACCTTCAAACATATTTTTTCGGACAATAACAGTATTGTTATCCACTGCATATAGTACATCCCGTTCTTTGCAATGCTCATATGCCTCTTCATATTTTTTAATATCAGTTATTCTTGAAGCTTCATCAAACATATCTGCATAACCAGATGTTCTTTTTGATGCGACTCCTATGTATACAAGTCCTACAGGCTTTCCATCTTCCATTGAAGGTCCAGCAACTCCTGTAACCGAAACTGCTATGTCAGCATCCGATATAGAAAGTGCGCCAAGCGCCATTTCACATGCAGTCTGTGGACTTACAGCCTTATATAACTTTAAAGTTTCTTTTTTTACATTAAGCATACTGTTTTTTGCCTCATCGCAATATGTTATATACCCTTGATGGAACACATTAGATGCTCCACTTACATTAACAATTGCTGATGCAATCATACCTGCGGTGCATGATTCCGCTGTTGTAAGAAGCATATTCTTTTCGTTAAGCTTTTTTACTACCTTTTCCTCTATATTCATAAATATAAAACCTCCATTCTTACTGTGTTGCAGCCATTAAATATGTAACATAATAATATAAGATACTATGATCAGAATATCTAACTCCACATGAAGATAAAAGCCATTTCTGATAACAGAAATGACTTTTACATCCAGACTATTTACATCATTAGTATGACTATTTATTAGAGCCATCTATAAATACCTTATAATTCTTAATTATATAATCAAGAAGCGAAATAATTGTAAGCGCAAGAGCTATATACATGATAACCATATTAACAATATTGCTATATGGATAATCAATATTAAGAATAAGAAGTATAATCATTATCATCTGGAAAGTTGTCTTAAACTTTCCCCAGTAGCTTGCAGCTATAACAACACCATTGTCTGATGCTATAAGTCTGAAACCACTTATAATAAACTCTCTTGCAATAATTATAATTACAACCCATGCAGGAATTCTGTTAAGATCCACGAGTGCAATAAGTGCTGAACATACTAAAAGCTTATCAGCAAGCGGATCCATAAACTTACCAAAATTGGTTACCAGATTATATTTTCTTGCTATTTTTCCATCTAGTAAGTCAGTAAAACTTGCTAACACGAATATTGCAGCTGCCAAAACATCTCCTGTCATACCAAGTCCTGGTATATAAAGAAATATAAGAAATACCGGAATCATAATTGTTCTAAGTATTGTTAATTTATTAGGTAAATTCAACTTCTCGTCCTCCCTTTACTTTCAGATAATAATTTATTCTTCAACTATTTTTCCTATAAGATCATACTCCGTTGAGCCTGTAATAAGTACATTAACAAAATCACCTGACATCAGTTCCCTGTCACATTCCACAAAAACAAGTCCATCAACATTAGGTGCATCCTTATATGAACGTCCAACATAAGTATTATCCTCAGCAATGTATCCTTCTATCATAACCTCAAGTATACTTCCAACCATATCAGCTGACCTGTCAGCTGATATTTCCTGCTGGAGCTGCATTATCTCATCTCTGTATTCTTCTTTCACTGCTTCATCTATCTGATCAGGCATTGATGCTGCAGGAGTATCCTCTTCCCTTGAATACGTAAATACTCCAAGCCTGTCGAATTCACATTCATCAATAAACTCCATCACCTCCTGATGTTCTTCATAAGTTTCACCTGGAAAGCCTGTAATGAGTGTTGTCCTTAAAGCAATATCCGGAATCTCACGTCTTAACCTTGCTGTTATGTCTATAAGTTCCTTCTTATTAGTTCTTCTGCCCATTCGCTTCAGGACATTATCACTTGCATGCTGTATAGGCATATCAAGATAATGGCATACCTTTGGTTCATTCTTGATAGCTTCTATAAGCTCATCATCAATCTCCTCAGGATAACAGTAAAGAATTCTTATCCATTTTAAGTCTTTTATTTTGGATAACTCATGCAGAAGCATAGGTAGTGATTTCTTTCCATACAGATCAACTCCATAAAGAGTTGTCTCCTGAGCAACCAGAATAAGTTCTCTTACTCCGCCCTCAACAAGCTTTTCTGCCTGACCGACAAGATATTCAACCGGAAAGCTTCTGTAGCTTCCTCTTACCTTTGGTATTATACAATATGTACATCTCTTATCACAGCCCTCAGCTATCTTTAAGTATTCATAATAACCTGGTGTTGTAACTATTCTGTCCTCTTTAACCATCGGCATTCTGTCTGCATCCTCTACAAAATTAGTTATACCCTTTTCCTCAAGAACAGAAGTAATCATATCAGCTATCTTATCATATGAAGATGTGCCGACAAATGCATCAACCTCTGGAATTTCTTTTATAATCTCATCCTGATACCTATGTGCAAGGCAGCCTGCTGCTACAAGCACTTTACACTTTGCATCCTTCTTATGCTCTGCCATCTCTAATATCGTATTAATACTTTCCTGCTTGGCATCTCCTATGAAGCAACAGGTATTGACAGCTATTATATCTGCATCCCATTCATCATCTGTAAACTCAAAGCCTTTATTTTTTAATATTCCAAGCATATTCTCTGTATCAACCAGATTCTTATCACAGCCAAGCGAAACAAATAAAATTTTCATATATTTCTCCGTCCTAAAATGTTCATTTATCCAATCACAACCGCTTTGTGACTTTTTGACACGTACATCATAATAACATAAAAAACAAAAAAAATAAATGCCAATAACCTCACAATTACTGGCATTATATTAAAAAACAATTAATTGTTATAAAGTTGTTATAACAAACGCCACTATAGGAAGTGTTACTATACTAACAAGCGTTGTTAAAACAACTGAAGCCGCTGCCACATCATCATCATAGTTAAACTGTACAGCAAAAACAGATGTGATAGCCGCACAAGGACACGCCTCAAGTATGATTACAATATTGGCAACCATTCCATGAATATTTAACAACTCAAAAACCGCAATACATATTGCAGGAATAATTATCATCCTTACAATTATTGAAAAATACACAAGTTTATTTGCAAACATTTTCTTAATATCACTTGCTGCAATAATCATGCCTGTTATAAACATTGATAACGGAGTGTTAACTGCACCTGCTGCACTTATGGCCTGATGAAGCACTGATGGCATTGGAATTCTTAAAACAAATATTATGATTCCGGCAAAAACAGCAAGTGTCGCCGGAGTCGTAAATATCTTTTTTACAACCATCTTCCAGCTGATTGTCCGGCTTACAACTGAATATCCAAGTGTCCATAACAATATATTAAACACTGTAACAAATGCACTTGCATATATAAGCCCTTCACTGCCAAACAAAGCCTGAATCAACGGAAAACCCATATAAGCCGCATTAGAAAACATACATCCGAATCTTACAACCGGAAGATTATCATCTTTAATACGCATAGATAATATAAAAGTAACAGCTATACCTACAGCTATAAGAAGTACACTCAGCCAAAGTGCATACAATATATTCCTGAATATATCAGAATCAAAATCTGTCAGGTATGAATTAATAATCATACATGGTACAACAAAATAAACAAGCAGATCAGAAAATGCCTTCTTGCCTTCTATTTTTACCGCACCTGCCTTCACACATATAAAACCCGCAAATATTAATACAAACAAAACCAAAACCTGCTGTATTGTTATCATTGCTAATTGCATATATATTACCTCCAATGAAATATATTTCAAGTTTCCATTAGAATAGTATAAATATTAAGAATAGTCAAGTCTAAAAACAATATACATATCTAAATACTATTTTCTCCCACCATCTAAGCCTGTTATATATAATATCTGATATCTTATTGTATACATTAAGAACGCATTGCATATCAGAAGTATCTGCCCTATGTAAAGAAAACTCCGATTGCACTGATACATCTACTGCCCTTTTTATATCTGCCATATCCTCTTTATAATCCTCTGCAAATTCTGCTATAAGCACATCAGCAAAGTCCTCCTCCGTGCCATCATACTCTGTCACATAGCCTGTCGTATGGAGCATACACATCAGTCTTTTATATATAGAAACTGCTTTTTTCTTGTTCTGTCTTTTAAGTATTATATTTCTTCTTAATCTTAACCATAAAGGCGAAGCTGCTACACCAATTACAGCTATGAACAGCAACAGTATTTTAATTATTCTCCATACAAGCCTTAAAAATCTCTTTATAGCTGCTTTAACAGCACCCTGCCAGGTTCTTACATATTCTGTTTTTTCCTTTGATATATCATTTATACTTGGCATATCAGCTGTCCAGTTATTCTGCTGCATTATCTGGTTAAATATTTCCATATTATATCCAGGATAAGAAACCCTCATAGTTCCATCTGCTGCTGGCGTAACATCAACCGGTACCCATCCATAATTATCTATAAAAATTTCTGTCCACGCATGCTGTGCTGAATCTGTAACTGCTGTACTCCACTGCCCATCAGCATTTTCTTTAAAACTGTCAGCAGACACCTTAAACCCTGTTACATACCTTGCAGGAATTCCGTACATACGGTACATAAGTGTTGCAGCTGTTGCATAATGAACGCAATATCCTTTTTTAGACTCAAAAAGAAACTTATCTGCCACATCAGTATTTCCAAGCATAATCCCAGGAGTCCTTGTGTAGCTTGTATTACTCATAAGTGTATATAATATAAATGTTGTTTTTTCTTCAAGTGATGAAAGTGGATTATCCTTAACATACAAAGCCAGCTGTGGCGTAATATCATCTGAATACTGCGTATAGTAAGATTTCATTGCAGTTTTATAATTAGACTGCACATTTATGTAATCATCCATCCTTGATTTCTTCGTTAAATCAGTTATATTATCTGAATCCCATAAAGAAACCATATCCTTTTGTTCATAATACATAACACTATACTCATCATAAGAGTTTTTCTGTGCCAGATACAGGTTACTGCAATATGGCTCCAGCATTATATTATTTTTATCACTTGTATAAGCTATATCAAGCTGAAGTCTCCTGTCTTTATCCTTTGAAACAGCCAGTCCATTACTTTTCATAATATAATTGCCAAGATAATACAGGTTTCCAAACACCTCAGATGTACTATATATTGAGCTATATCTGGCATATGTATTTCCATTTTTCTTATCCAGTTCATTACATATCTGTACATCATCAGCCTTATTCCAGTTATTACCTGTATACTCTCCACCTCTGTAACCTATAAGATATACATCCTCTTCCGGCTTTCTTTGTGTTGTAAGGTTAATCTGTTCTGCCCCAGTCTGATAATTGTTTCCTGTACTTATACTTCCATTCATGCTGATATCAGAAGCTCTGTTACTGGCTATACTTGATACCTTATAAACCACCTCTTCTATTCCGCTTACCGAATTATATACTGGCTCAGATATTGTATTCATAATAACAGCTGATAGAACAAATGATGCAAAAAGCAGTGCAGCACACATGACTGTACATTTTCCCATAATGTTTTTTCTGCTGTTTACTGTATGTGATGAATACAGAGTTTTTCTTTTCTTTTTATCCAGATTATACGGCAGAAGAAACCATAACAAATGACAAAACAAAATGCACCTTAAAAACTATCTCAAAAAGATAAAACACACCAACTAGCAATGGTGTAAACACACACATAAGCTTAGTTATATTCCTGACAGCCGCTCTCCCCTCACTGAAAGCCGTAAATACTGAATATGCCTGTAGCTGCAAATCATCCAGTCCAGTTATTACCACAATAAATATACCTATAAAAATCATTACGCATAATACAACTGACAATTGTGGTTTATTGTAATACACATAACAGAATATAAAAGATAACAAAAACGCAGACAGATACACAAGTTCCCCCGTATATCCTATAGCATTAAATCCACTTATAAACAGAAGAACAGAAAGAACGCCACAAAAAAGCGCAGCAAAACCAAGATACATGTTTCCTCTGTAGCCACTATCTTCTGTCCGTTTGACCGTTATACTGATATCTGTTTTCATACTGTTCTCCATTCCGCTACAACTTATACTTTTATACTGCCATTAACACTCACCTTAAGACTAGTATCTACCACAACTATATTTCCTTCTTTATATGCAGATGGAAGCTCTTTATTCATGCCTGTTTTTTTATTATTAACCCTGCATTTTTCGTGATACAGAAAAAGAGCATACAGCACATCTTCGCAATCCTTTCTGTTATTCACACGATGCTTAATAAACGTATCATATTCATAATCATACCACAAAAGATTAATTATACTTTTGTCGTTAATAAGCCACATTGTCTCATTTACAAGCTTGTCATAAAAATCTCCCATTTTCTTATAATCATATAAATCATCTATAAACACCTTTGCAAACACATTGACTTCTATATCTGTCTCCTGCGAGAATTCTTTAACAAGAAGGCTCCCTGTTTTAGCACTTAGATTCCAGTGTATATGCCTGTAGGAATCGCCTGTCTGATATTCTCTTATCTGTCTTATATCATCAACTGAATTTCCACTTCTGTTAACATATAAATCCTGGGAAGCCTCAGCTGCAGATGCAGCATATTCCATATAAATACTGCCATCCTCAATATACGGCAGCACAGCTATATTCATATGACTGTCAGTTACAGCCTTTCTTCTGAACACACCTGTATAATCATAAAAATATACACGCTTAATATATACACATGCCGGTCCTGCATAAGGCATCCTTATTGTAAACTTTATAGAATCTTTTTTCTTATGACAGCTTCCATATATTTTCTTTGTAAGCATATATTTTGTTTTATTTCCATTAAAACCATATGACACTTCAATATCAAGTCTGATTTTACTTACTGGCAGACCATGATTATTATTTATATTAACCCTGACAAGATAATCTCTGCCTTCAACCGCACTTGCATAATCAGAAGCAAAAGCAAATGACACTCTTTTTTTATATATACTTGTAACAAAATGCATAGCAAGCATAAAAAAAGTAAGGCATACTGCATATAACATCAATGCAAATGAATGGACCATTCCTGCAACATACCACGAAATAACAACAAAAAAGATTAATAATACTTTAGACATCATATTCTTTCATCCTCAGTTTACGCTCTTTTCTCCAACAACTGGCCTTTTTACAGACTTTACAATATTATTTATTATGTCTGATTTTGACAACTTTTCCATACGTGCTGACATATCAGGTACTATTCTGTGTGAAATCACATACTCAAACTGTGTACCTACATCAGAAGGAATAACATAATCTCTTCCATTAAGCCATGCCCAAGCCTTTGACATTTTTACGAGTGCAATTGTTGCTCTTGGGCTTGCACCTCTTTCTATATATTCAGATTCCCTGGTTGCTTTAACAAGCTCAACTATGTACTTATATATGCTTTTATTCATATATACCTCATATATCTCTTCCTGCATTTCCTTAACATCTTCTGCTGTTATAACCGGCTCCACCATATCTGTCCGTCCTGTTTTTCCAATTGACATTGCCATATCCATCTCACTTTCAAAATCAGGATATCCTATAGACATCGTTATCATAAACCTGTCCATCTGTGCCTCTGGAAGGCTCTGCGTACCTGCATTGCCATACGGATTCTGTGTTGCTATTACTATAAAAGGATCAGGAACATCTCTTGTTATCCCCTCAACTGATACCTTTCTTTCCTCCATAACCTCAAGGAGGGCTGACTGTGTTTTGGGTGATGTTCTGTTTATCTCATCAGCAAGCAGCAGGTTACAGAATACACTGCCTGGCTGATATACGAACTGTCCAAGATCACTTCTGTATACAGAATATCCAGTAAGATCTGATGGCATAACATCAGGTGTGAACTGAACTCTTTTACAGTCCAGCTTCATAGCTTTTGAAAATGCAGTTGCAAGGGTTGTTTTACCGACTCCTGGTATATCCTCAAGAAGTATATGTCCACCAGCAAGAAATGCTGTCATAATCTCCTTGACCTTCCTGTCTTTTCCAAGTATAACTTTATTAACCTGTTCTATAACTTTAGCTGCCTTCCCTACATTATTATCCAATCAAGTTTCCTCCAATATCATAAATATTTATGTCGGGGGCTTTTGACCACGACATCTATACATCTGTATAATATGTTTTTATTCTTCTGTATAATTAATAGCGCATTTAACAGCTCTTCTCCAACCCATAAGAAGGCTGTCTCTTTTAGCAGGTGATATGCTGCTTTCAAATGTAGTATCAAGCTGCCAGTTATCTTTTATCTCATCTTCATTCTTAAAAAAGCCAACTGATAACCCCGCAAGATAAGCAGCTCCAAGTGCTGTTGTTTCTATGCATCTTGGTCTTCTGATAGATGCATCCAGTATATCTGACTGAAATTCCATAAGAAAATCGTTAGCACTTGCACCTCCATCAACCTTTAATTCACTTACAACATGTCCGGTATCACTTTCCATAGCTTTAAGTACATCATATGTCTGGTAAGCTATAGATTCTAATGATGCTCTAATAAAATGTTCCTTGCCTGCTCCCCTTGTAACTCCTACTATTGTGCCTCTCGCATATGGATTCCAGTATGGTGCACCTAATCCTGAGAATGCCGGAACTATATATACACCATTAGTATCCTCAACCATTCTTGCATAATTCTCCGATTGCGAAGAATTCTTAATCATACGCATTTCATCCCTGAGCCACTGTATAACAGCTCCACCTGTAAACACACTGCCTTCAAGTGCGTACTTAACACAGTCATTGGTACTAGCTGCAATAGTTGTTATTAGTCCATGTTCTGATATAACCGGTTCTTTTCCGGTATTCATAAGGAGAAAGCAGCCAGTTCCATATGTATTCTTTACTTCACCAGCATTAAAACAGCACTGTCCAAAAAGTGCTGCCTGCTGGTCACCAGCTGCACCTGCTATAGGTATACTGCCTGCTATGACTGAACTGTCTGTATATCCATATATACAGCTTGATGGTTTTACCTCAGGAAGCATTGATTCAGGTATATTAAGCTTATTAATAAGCTCTTTATCCCAGCACAGCTTATGTATATCAAAAAGCATTGTTCTTGATGCATTAGTGTAATCTGTTACATGTATGGCTCCACCTGTAAGCTTCCATATAAGCCATGTGTCAACCGTACCAAAAAGCAGTTTGCCTTCTTCGGCTCTTTTCCTTGCGCCTTCTACATTATTCAGGATCCAGGCTATCTTAGTCGCGCTAAAGTACGCATCTGGAACAAGTCCCGTCTTTGCCTTTATGACTTCACCATAGCCATCTCTTATAAGTGCTTTTACATCCTTTGCTGTTCTTCTGCACTGCCATACTATAGCATTATATACAGGTTCTCCTGTTTCTTTATCCCATACGATTGTTGTTTCTCTCTGATTAGTTATTCCAATTCCAGCTATATCCTTTGCTTTAGCACCAAGTAATGCCATAGCTTCAGATATAACTGCGTACTGTGAGGACCATATTTCCATAGGATTATGTTCAACCCACCCTGGTCTTGGATATATCTGTTCAAACTCTTTCTGTGCCATACTGCATATGTTTCCAGCCTTATCAAAAAGAATACATCTTGAACTTGTTGTCCCCTGATCTAAAGCCATAATATATTTTGCCATAATATCCTTACACTCTCCTTACAAAATACTAATCTGCCAGATATTTATATATCTGTTTCTTTTTTATTTAATTCCTGTTTTTCTGTGTTTTTATTTTTCGTGCTGCAATTCAGCATTGCTAACAGACAGAAAAATATTGGAAATGTAATAACCTCCAGCATTTCAGCCGTTCCCTGGATTGAATATACCATAACAGCAAAACCTGCACCTGCAAGCATATATCTTGATTTGTGCATATGGCAGACTTCACTTGAACCTTTAAGGTGCCTCTTTATATTGCTGATTGCTGCTACAAGAAGTAAAACATATACTATAAGACCGGCAATACCAAGTGTTATAAGCATATTAATCCATATATTGTGAGCATTGTCTACTCTTCCTCTGTTAAATATGTTGTTGGCAGCAGCAGAATAATCACTTAAAACCCATGCTGTAGAAGCCTCTCCTGCACCGAATATTTTATTTATGAATGGAAGGTTTTTAAATCCATCCAGCGAGTTTTTCCATATGTATCCACGTCCTGAGCCCCAGTCATCAGTAATAGCAAGCGGACCTCTCTGTACAGCTGTACATATAATAACCATCAGACAGGCAGCTGCTGCAAATACAACACATATGAT
>ERZ1034691.2050-NODE-2050-length-11711-cov-28.349091_pt1 | contig 11711 bp, 9 predicted proteins | sample MGYA00520638_ERZ1034691 | MGnify/ENA primary metagenome ERZ1034691 (study PRJEB33766, sample SAMN09781763) | gut metagenome | biome: gut microbiome | host: Homo sapiens | place: Madagascar | study: EMG produced TPA metagenomics assembly of the PRJNA485056 data...
CGTGACAGCCCCCGGTGGGGGCACTGGGGACCGGATTCCCCAGACCCCTTGCGTCGCTACGCTCCGAACCTTAATTAACCTTAATTACCTTAATTAGGGTTGTGACTTTTTGGCACGGCGGCTGGCAGGCTTCAACGATTGGCGGGAGAGACAGAAAGTCACTACTCGGCGGCTTCCTTTAGGCGCTCGGCGTTCTCGGCTATCTGGAGCTGATTGATGCACTCCTGGATGTCACCGTCCATGAAGACTGGAAGGTTGTACATCGACCAGTTGATGCGGTGGTCGGTCACACGTCCCTGCGGATAGTTGTAGGTGCGGATCTTCGCGGAACGGTCGCCCGTGGAGACCATAGTCTTACGCTTCGCGCCGATCTCATCGAGATACTTCTGATGCTCAAGGTTGTAAAGACGGGTCCTGAGTTCCTCGAAAGCCCTGTCCTTGTTCTTCAGCTGGGAACGCTCCTCCTGACACTGAACCACAAGACCGGTCGGAAGGTGGGTCAGGCGCACGGCCGAATAGGTCGTGTTGACACCCTGGCCACCAGGACCTGAGGAGCAGAAGAGGTCAAGGCGGATGTCATCCCATTTGAGATCCACATCGAACTCGCCGGCCTCCGGGAAAACGGCCACGGAAGCTGCCGAAGTCTGGATCCTGCCCTGCGTCTCGGTCTGCGGGACCCTCTGCACACGATGCACGCCGGACTCATATTTCATGATTCCATAGACACCCTCGTCGTTGGAGGAAAGCTTGAAGACTATCTGCTTGTAGCCTCCGGCGGTGCCAGGAGTCTCGTCGTTCACCTCAAGCTTCCATCCGCGCTTCTCGGCGTATTTCGAATACATGCGGAAAAGATCACCGGCGAATATGGCAGCCTCGTCACCGCCTGTGCCGCCACGGATCTCGATGATGGCGTTCTTGCTGTCATCCGGATCGGCAGGGATCAGAAGGATCTTGATCTGTTCCTCCATGTCAGGAAGCTTAGGCTCGATCTCCGCGATCTCGGCCTTGGCCATGTCCCTGAGATCCTCATCCTTCTCGTTGATCATAATGTCCTTGGCCTCAGCCAGTTCATCGACCATTTTCTTGTACTCAAGACCAGCCTTGATGATCGGCTCCAGCTCCTTGTAGTCCTTGTTGAGCTGGACGTATCTCTTCATGTCAGCGATCACCTCAGGATCAGCAAGCTGTTTCTGAAGCGACTCGTATTTGTCCCGGAGAGCCAGGATCTTATCGACTAATGTGTTCTCTGCCATATTCTTAAAATATTCCTAAATCGACTTGAGGTAGCAGCGGCGGCGCATGAAAAGCTCATGCTCGTACTTGCCCCAGACGTTGACCGCCCCGTTGGATTCGATCTGCGGATTGGTAATCGCCCACTTCGTGCCGGCCTTCCTGTACTTCTCCGACATCGTGCAGTGGTAGATCGATGAGACTCCCGTGTTCTGCCATTTCGGCACGGCTCCGTTGATCATCAGATCGACGGTGTCATACCTGAACATCGCCATCAGAAGATGGAACCAGCCGAACGGGAACAAGCGCCCCCTCGCCTTCTGAAGAGCCTTCGAGATGGAAGGGAAAGTGATTCCGAATCCCACAAGTTCCTCATTGTCATCGAATATGATGCTGCTCGTCTTGTCCGAGACATAGGTCAGCACCTCTCTCGCCTCCTCCTCGATCTCCTCCTTGGTGAAAGGGATGAAGTTGTAGACGGACTTCGCGAAACTCTCGTTGTAGACATCGAAGAAATAGCGCACCATCTTCTTGTCCTTCTTGAGCTTGTCGAGACTGCCCTCGTGAAGGTTGTACCTCTGCTTCAAAAGTCCGGCTATCCTTGTGATCTTGTCCTGGAGAGGCTGGTCCGCCGCCACCTTGTACTGAAGCCAGTCACATTCCTTCACATAGCCAAGGGCGGTGACGAAGTCATTGTAGTAAGGGTAGTTGTACAGACAGTTGAACGGCGGGATGTTCTCGAATCCCTCCACAAGCATTCCCTGTTTTCCCAACGTGTTGTAGTAGAGAGGGCCGTGGATCTCGTTCATGCCGTTCTCCTTCGCCCATGCCTCCGCCGTGCACAAGAGCAATTTGGCGACCTCGAAGTCATCGATTGTGTCGAACCATCCGAAACGGGCCCTTTTCTTGCCGTACAGCGCATTGTAGCGAGGATTGATCATCCCGCAGATCCGTCCTACCACGGTCTTGCCGTCCATCACCATCCACATCTTCCTCTTGCAATAGGAAAGCGTGGAGACCTTGGTAAGGGACTTGACTTGGTCACTGTGAAGCGCAGGAACGTACTGGGGACAGTCCTTGTACAACTTGTCCGGGAACTTGATGAAATTCATCAGATCCCTTCTGCTCACAACCTCAACTACTTTATAATCAGGCATAAATATCCATTCTACTACGTTCCCCTCACGGGAAGACATCCACAAAATTAAGAAATTGTCTTGTTTTAGACAAATCTACCAGTGAAGTTTAGCAATAAGTTTATCGGCGGTCATTCATTTTCCTACTCACAAACTGCCTCCGGAGCCGCTTCTCCATTGTCACAGCCCCTTGGCCTTCCCCTCGTCCCAGATCTCGTCCATCTCCTTCAGGGTCATGTCGTGAAGATCACGTCCCTTGCGCAGGGTGTTCTCCTCCAGATAGGTGAACCGGCGGCGGAACTTGTCGCAAGCGCGGTTCAGAGCCGTGTCCGGATTGAGTCCGTAGAGCCTTGCCGCATTGATTGTGGCGAACATGAAATCGCCCAGCTCCTCCTCGGCCCTGTCAGCGGCGGCGGCGCGATCCTCCCCGGTGACGGCGGCGTCCATCGCCTCCATCTCGGCCTGCAACTCCTGCTGCTCCTCCTTGACCTTGTCCCAGACCTGACGCTTCTCCTCCCAGTCAAAGCCCACCCCGCGGGCCTTGTCCTGCATCGAGAAAGCCTTCAGGATCGGCGGCATGGCGTCCGGGATTCCGGACAGGATGCGCTTGTTGCCTCCTTTCTCCTTGGCCTTCAGCATCTCCCAGTTCTCGGAGACCTGCACGGCGTCAGCTACCTTGGTGGTAGAGAACACGTGGGGATGGCGGTAGATCATCTTCTCGCAGAGCTTGTTCATCACGTCGGCGATGTCGTAGCGCCCCTCCTCCTCGGCAATCTTGGCATAGAAGATCACGTGCAGGAACACGTCTCCCAACTCCTTCTCAAGGGCGGTGTCGTCCTTCTTCATCACAGCGTCACTAAGCTCATAGACCTCTTCCACGGTCATAGGGCGCAGAGTGTCAATCGTCTGCGCATGGTTCCAAGGGCATTCCGCCCGAAGCCTGTCCATCACGTCCAGCGCCCGCTCGAACGCCTCGACTTTCTTTTCCTTATTAATCATATCCTGCAAAATTACTAAATTCTTTGAATATGTCAGTGAATATGCCAGCGGCGGAGTTAAGGGCGGAGTTAAGGGCGGAGTTAAGGGCGGAGTAAAGGGCGGAGTAAAGGGCGGAGTAAAGGGTGAAAGAAAAGGATGAAAGAAAGAGTGGAAGAAAAGGATGAAAGAAAAGGATGAAAGAAAAGGGTGGAAGAAAAGGGTGGAAGAAAAGGATGGAAGAAAAGGAAGGAAGAAAGGGTGGAAGAAAAGGATGGAAGAAAAAGGGTGGAAGAAAGGGTGGAAGGAAACTGCGGAGTAAAGCGGCGGAGTAAAGTGTCAAAACGGCTGAAAATTTGAATAACCATTCAAAAGCACTATCTTTGCCGCCACAAATATATTTAATAACAATGAAGGAGATTCGTTACGTTTCCGCTGACGAGGCGGTGAAGGCCATAAAGTCAGGCGACCATATTCATTTAAGCAGCGTCGCAAGCGTGCCGCACATTCTGATTGACGCTCTGGTGCGCAGAGCCGAGGCCCGGGAGGTTGAGGATCTGCATTTCCACCACTTCCACACCGAAGGGCCGGCGCCATATTCAGACCCTAAATATTCAGGCATCTTCTTCGAGCAGGGGTTCTTTGTGGGACCGAACGTGCGCCCGAACGTGAATTCCGGGTACGCCGACTATCTGCCGGTGCATCTTGGTGAGTCTCAGAGACTTTACCGCTGCGGCGCCATCAAGCTCGGAGCCGCTCTGGTGCAGGTGTCGCTGCCTGACGAGAACGGCATGGTCTCGCTTGGCACGTCGGTGGACTGCTCGCTCGCGGCCGTCGAGACAGCCCGCGTGAAGATCGCCGTGGTGAATCCGCACGTGCCTTTCGCCTACGGTGACCTCGTCCCGCTGGACACTTTCGACTATCTCGTGAAGGACGACACTCCATTGGTTTCCAAGGATTTCGCCGAGCCGACCCCGACCGAGGTGCTGATAGGTAAGAACTGCGCCGAACTCGTTCCGGACGGAGCCTGCATACAGATGGGCATCGGAGCCCTGCCTAACGCCCTCGCCGCGCAGCTGGTAGACCACAAGAACCTTGGCGTCCACACCGAGATGTTCGCCGACGGAGTGCTGCGCCTTATAAAGAAAGGTGTCGTGAACGGAGCCAACAAGAAGATCGACAAGGGCAAGATCGTCGCTTCCTTCCTTCTGGGATCGCAGGAGGTATATTCATTCATCGACCACAACCCGGACGTGCTGATGAAGGACATCAAGTACGTCAACGACCCGTGGGTGATCCGCCAGAACCCTAACATGATGGCGATCAACTCCGCCACGGAGGTCGATCTGACAGGACAGATCTGCGCCGACTCCATCGGCACGAGGATATTCTCAGGCACCGGCGGCCAGCTGGATTTTGTGAAGGGAGCCTCGATGTCCGAAGGCGGCGTGTCCATGACGGCGTTCGCGTCCCGCACCAACAAAGGCAAGGCGAAGATCGTTCCGTTCCTCAACCCTGGGGCCGGAGTTGTCACCCCGAGAGCCGACGCGCATTGGATCATCACTGAATATGGCGCCGTGGATCTGTACGGCAAATCGCTTCAGGAGCGCGCCAAACTTCTCATCAGCATCGCGCACCCGGACGACCGCGAGATGCTTGACAAGGCGGCCTTCGAGCGCTTCGGGCCACACTGGCACGTGGTGAAGATCTAAGGATTGTCTTTCTGACTTTGACAGGGTAGCGCGCCCTGGCGGACAAGTCGCCGCCAGGCGCGCTTCGGCGTTTCTACGATACCAACTCCTCTAACAGGCTCGGTGGCTGAATGTGTCGGTCACCGGGCCTGTCAAAGTGAATGACGAGAACTGAGCGACCGGACCCGGGAATGCGCTACCTTCTTCGGACTCGGGAATGCGCTACCTTCTTCGCAGCGATTTCCAGGAAACAAGCGGAATAAGGAAGCACAGAAGGCAGGACACTATCCAGAAGACAGAGACCGGAGCGAAATTGAAGTCATTTTCCCCGATCATGACCCCGCTGACGATGTTCTGCACTCCCGCGGCGGCGTAACTGGCCAGACCGACCACCCCGAGAGCCGCCCCGGTTGCCTTGCGCGGCACAATGTCAAGAGCCATCAGACCGGCCACGATGCAATAGACCACTCCGATGGCAAGGCTGAAGACCGAGACATAGATGATGTTCAATGAATATCCTCCCGCAGTGAACAGGAAAGCTCCCAGCGAGAGCAGGCACAGCAGACCCGAAATCAGAACCGGCACGAAACGGTTGCCTCTGAACACCTTGTCCGAAAGCCAGCCGGCCAGCACAGTCCCCGCTATACCAAAAGCCTCCGAGAACGCGATGATCTGCGTCGCCCCCGCAAGGGAAAACCCCTTACCCTTCTGCAGGAACAGCACCCCCCACTCGCTGACAGCATGCTGGGTGATATAGACAAACGCGCTGGAAACCGCGATTATCCAGATTCCGGGATGGCGCACCACCCTCTTATGCAACTCCTTGGTAGGCATCGAGTCGGTCTTCTGAGGCGTCTCTCCCGTCAGCTTCTGCACAGAAGGCAGCCCCTTGCTCTCCGGAGTGTCGGAAACCATCAGAAGGATCATCGCCGAGCCGATCACTCCCGCGACCGCGGAGAAGATGAACCCATACTCCCAGCCGATCCACCCCACAATCAAGCCCAACGCAAACACAGACAACGCCTTGCCAAGGTACGGCGTAGCGCTGAGGATGCTGTAGTAGGTGCCGCGCCTGTCCAGCGGAAACCACCGCGAGAGACTGATCACCCCCGGAGGCGCACCCATAGACTGACAGTACCCGTTGACTCCCCAGATGACGGCAAAGACCACGAACAGCAGCATGGTAGGAAATCCCATCCACCCATGCACCAGCCCCAGAACCCCCATCAGAAGATTGACCACCGTAGAGATCAGCAGCCCCGTAGCCATGAAGCGGCGCACGTTGCAGTAGTCCGCGATGAAGCCGTTGGCGAACTTCCCGAAAGCATAGACAAAATAGAAAGCCGAGCCAATGATTCCCAGCTGTGCGGCCGTAAATATCCCCCCGTCGATCAGCGGCTGCTTAACCACGCTCATAGCCATCCTGCACACGTAGTACAAGGCATAAGCCCCCGTCACGCCCCAGAACGTACAGTTCCTCAGATGCCGGTACTCCCCCTCCACCGCCTCCGGAGCGACCTTCCCCTCCGACGGTTTAGAGATCCTATAGAATGAATATAGACTCATAATATTTCGCCCCACAAAGATAGTCAAAACAAACAAGGAGCACCAAAAAAAGATCCCGGAAAAGATCTCGGAAAAGATCGCCCCGCAATCAGAAGAAATGAGTCCGCACAAAACCCGCACACACCACATCATGCAATCACATTACACCATCGCATTATACCACTGCATTATACCACCGCATTACGTCACCGCATTACACCATCGCATTACGTCACTGCATTACACCATCGCATTACGTCACTGCATTACACCACTGCGTCATAACACACGAAGCACCCAAAGCACCGCCTACACCCTTGGGCGACGTTACAAGCCTATATCGTCTCCCAACAGTTCTGCGCGACACCCTTGGGCGACACTTTGCCACTTTTTCGTCGCCGAAACGCACGCATTGATCCCGTCATGAATAAGCCCGGAGACTCCTTCGGCACCCTTGGGCGACATTACAAGCCTATATCGTCCCACAACAGAGCCGCGCGACACTCTCGGGCGACGTTACAGCCCCAAAGTGTTCCCCAACAGTGCCATGCGACACTCTCGGGCAACATTACTGCCCCTAAAACGTTCCCCAACAGTTCTGCGCGGCACCCTTGGGCAACATTACAAGCCTATATCGTTCCCCAACAGTTCTGCGCGACACCCTTGGGCGACGTTACAGCCCCTAAAACGTTCCCCAACAGTTCTGCGCGGCACCCTTGGGCAACATTACAAGCCTATATCGTTCCCCAACAGTTCTGCGCGACACCCTTGGGCGACGTTACAGCCCCTAAACGTTCCCCAACAGTTCTGCGCGGCACCCTCGGGCAACGCTTTGCCCCTTTTTCGTCGCTGGAGAGTCCGCATTGATCCCGTCTCGAATAAGCCCGGAGACACCTTCGGCACTGCCCACACCCTTGGGCGACGTTACAAGCCTATATCGTTCCACAACAGAGCCATGCGACATTCTCGGGCGACATTACTGCCCCTAAACGTTCCACAACAGTTCTGCGCGACACCCTCGGGCAACACTTTGCCACTTTTTCGTCGCCGAAACGTACGCATTGATCCCGTCATGAATATGCTCCGAGACTCCTTCGGCACTGCCTACACCCTTGGGAGACGTTTCAAGCCCACATCGTTCCACAACAGGGCCGTGCGACACTCTCAGGCGACATTAAAGCCCCAAAGTGTTCCCTAACAGTGCTGCGCGACACCCTTGGGCGACATTACAAGCCAAAAACGTTCCCCAACAGAACAGCACTGCACCTTCGGGCAACACTTTGCCACTTTTTCGTCGCCGAAACGTACGCATTAATCCCCTCTTGAATAAGCCCGGAGACTCCTTCAGCACCCTTGGGAGACGTTTCAAGCCCACATCGTTCCACAACAGGGCCATGCGACACTCTCGGGCGACATTACAGCCCCTAAACGTTCCACAACAGGGCTGCGCGACACCCTTGGGCAACACTTTGCCACTTTTTCGTCGCCGAAACGTACGCATTGATCCCGTCATGAATATGCTCGGAGACTCCTTCGGCACCCCTTGGGCAACGATACAAGCCCACATCGCAACCCCAACAGAACCGCACTGCACCTTCGGGCGAGATTATTATGTTCCGGAACGAGTTGTTGACGATGGAGCCGCTGGCTGTAATTGCAGCCCTAAAAAAGGCTAATAATACATGTAATTGATTGAAAAACAACACATATAAAAAATATTTTATATTCATAAAGATTATTTTTTGCAGCCTTTCTTTTGCAAAGAAACATATATTCATTTTTTTGAATAGAATGTTTTTCTGTTTTTGAATATGAGTCTGCGATAAAGGTGTTATATTGCGGCAATCCTAAATTTAAATTATTATGGGTAGAAACAAAATCAGAAAACTCCTGAAGGAGTACAGAAAACAACCGAAATGGTACTATCACGTCACTTTCGATGCGATTGAGACGGGGCAGTTATTCAACAATGATGATGAATATGTCTGCGGAATGAACAGCGTCGCGATCGGGCAATATGTCTTCGGACTGTCCGTGATCGCTTTCGTGCTTATGGTCAACCATTGTCATTTTCTTGTCTATGGATCAGGAGAGAGCATCGTTCGGTTTTTCCTATTTGTCAAGAGACGCATTAACCGGAAACTCAAGGAGGACGGTTTTCCTCCGCTTCCGAAGGATTACGGATTCAAGATGGTGAAGGTCGAAGATGAGCGGCAACTGGCGGACACGATAGTCTACATTGCGAGAAATCCTTTGAAGGCGAGGCCGGATGTCACGGCGGAAGGGTACATCTGGGGATCCGCCAGGTTGATTTTCAACGAGTGCGGGCGGCTGTATGACAAAGCAAGGGTAGCCGACGTTTCGTACAGGGAGTCGGTAAGACTATTCAAAACCAAAACCAGACTGCCCGAGAACTATCTTTTCAACCGGCCTTTGGGATTCATTCTTCCTGAATCCTATGTACTTAATGACAAGGCTGAGCGGGTGCTTCTGAGTTCATGGAGGTACAGTTCCGGTCTCGTCAAGAATTTCGACGCTTATCTCAGGATCGCTGAGGGTGTCGGAGAGTTGATCGTCTTTTCCGATAATGAACTGAATGAGATTGTTTATCAGATTCTTAGAGATCAGTTCAAGGTAGGTTCCGTAAAGGATCTTGGCGTGGACGACAAGTGCCGTCTCGCGTTGATCCTGAAAAGAAAGTACCGCATTGACACGAAGCGCATAGCCCGCAAGATCCAAGTTGAAGTCTCTGTACTCAACAAGTTGTTCGAATAGTGTACCTACAGCATCCCGGGAGCGTTTCGAACAGCTCATGGGCGACGAAAAATCTTGAATATGTTGCCGAAGGAACCGTGCGCCACCATTGGGCGGCACTATAACTCTTTATTGTTCCAGAAGGGTATTGCCTGACACTCTCGGGGAACATTTCACGCCCTAATTGTTCCCCAAGCATACTGTGTGGCACCCTTGAGCGACGTTTTATACCTTTATCGTTCCCCGAGCGTGTCGTGCGGTGCTTTTAAGCAACATTCCAGATAGATTCCGTAGCCAAAGGTTCTTACTTGAATCCACCTTGAATCCACCTTGAATCCGCCTTGAATCCACCTTGAGTCCGTCCTGCAGGCGCTATAATCCTTGGGCAAGTTTCAAAGGCTTCCAGGGCTTGCCCCGGGATATTCATAGAGTCAATAAAAAATGACAGCCACTTAGAACGTAAGCCTGAACAAGTCGCCTTGGGCGTGGATGATGAGGTCGCCTTTGTAGTAGGCGCAGTCCTCCAGCTCGCCGAATGTGGCCTTTGTCAAGTCAATCACATTCTGCATGGTACGGGTCCCAAGGTTCCAGACATAAAGGATCGATGGACACTTCTCATTGCCAAAGCCGGTAGGCATGAAGAGTTGCCCGTTCTTGATGAACAGCCCTTGTCCGATCGGGTTGAAAGGAGCCGCGTAGGTGTCCTCGATAAGATAGTTCTCCAACAGATCGTCATTTGTCAAAGTCACGATACCGTCCGTGGACTCGTTCAGTTTCGGGATGCGGAACTTGACGATGCGGTGATGGTTCAGAGGATTGGTATTGTCAACGGTGTTGCCGTAGCCGTAAAGGTAGTTGTTGTCGGAATCGATAACCCACTGAAGCGCATAGCCGAAAAGATGGTCGGTGTCCTTGAAGTAAATAGTCTGCACCAGTTCGGAAGACTTCAGGTCATTGGCCACCCGCTCGACATAAAGCACGTCCTTACGCCCGTTGATAGGCTCACGGTTGCACTGGCTGACATACAGAAGCGGGAAACGATCCTCCTTGCTGTAGAATGTGCGTCCGAAAGTGGCCACATTGGCATGGTTCACCTTGTCATAACTGGCCAGTTTAAACGGCTTACACTCCCGTTCAATCAGGCCGCCGTCAATCCTATAGACTGTCAGCCAACCCGAATTCTGACAACTGAATATGTAGTCTTCCCAAATGTCCATCCCCTGATAGCCCTCCTTCTCAACTCCCTGAAGCTTAAGAATATGTTCGCACCTGAACGTGTGTTCAGCAAGATTGACCGGCACCCCCGCGTAGGAATATTCCCCACCTCCCTTCGCCATGCCCAAGGAGCGGCTGAGAGTTGTAATGCCTGTAGGTTCAGTCGCCGACCCGGTCGTTGATCGCGATGCGGCGCCACTAGTCTGCGCCACCATCGAAGCCGGAACCAGCAATGATGCCAAAAGAATATACCATTTCATTTTGAATAATAATTTTCGCACAAATCCGTTATTGGAATAATGCCCACATTTATAGTACTAATAATAAACGAATTATCTCGGCCTGACTTCCGCATTGACTCCTGCAAACTCAAAACAGACAAAGTAACAAAATCCAAGATCGGCCTGCAAAAATAATGATTATTTGTCAGTTCACCTACTCCTCCCCACAACCATTCCGACCGCAGCACCATCTCCGAGGAACAAAAAAGGGTCTAAACGTCGCTCAAGAATTCCGCACAACACGCTTGGGGAACAATTTTGACATGAAACGTACCCCGAGAGTGTCGGGCAATACCCTTGAGGAACGATAATGGTATAAAATGTCGCTCAAGGGTGTCACACGGTATACTTGGGGAACAATTAAAGCATGAAATGTCGCCCGAGGGTGCCACACGACACGCTTGGGGAACAATTAAGGCATGAAATGTCGCCCGAGGGTGCCACACGACACGCTTGGGAAACAATTAAGGCATGAAACGTCGCCCGAGGGAGCGGCGCGGCAATGTCGGGGAACAACATGGGGACGGAATGTAGCCTTAGGAGACGGACGGATCACTGGAGAATTACAGGACAGATTCATGGAAGGATCTTCGGCTACGGAATCTTGCTGGAATGTCGCTCAAGGGTTCCGCACGGCACGCTTGGGGAACAATTAAGGCATGAAACGTCGCCCAAGAGTTCCATACGACACCCCCGGGGAACAATTAAGGCATGAAACGTCACCCGATGGTGTCACACGACACGCTTGGGGAACAATTAAGGCATGAAACGTCGCCCAAGGGTTCCGCACGGCACGCTTGGGGAACGATAAAGGCATGAAACGTCGCCTGAGGGTGTCACACGACACCCTTGGGGAACAATTAGGGCATGGAATGTCGCCCGAG
>ERZ1034691.2059-NODE-2059-length-11661-cov-16.058763_pt1 | contig 11661 bp, 9 predicted proteins | sample MGYA00520638_ERZ1034691 | MGnify/ENA primary metagenome ERZ1034691 (study PRJEB33766, sample SAMN09781763) | gut metagenome | biome: gut microbiome | host: Homo sapiens | place: Madagascar | study: EMG produced TPA metagenomics assembly of the PRJNA485056 data...
GACATATTATTCTCCTTTTTGATGTTGAAATTGTCGTAATTGTATGAAAACTTCACTACAATTGCTAAGCGTTCAGAACAGTTATATTCTGACATATATTCTACAACAAAAAAGTGTAAAAGCCAACTTGAATATTGCGCTAAGTTATTATATGATAGAAAAAATGTAATAAAAATTGTTACGCGAAAAAGAATGGAGGCAAATTATGCGTCACTTAATGAGTCCGTTGGATTTTTCTGTAGAAGAGTTGGACAAGCTTCTGGATCTTGCAAATGATATAGAGGCTCATCCTGAGAAATATGCACACAAGTGCGATGGAAAGAAGCTTGCAACCTGTTTTTATGAGCCAAGCACGAGAACCAGGCTTAGCTTTGAGGCTGCCATGCTTAATCTGGGAGGCTCGGTGTTAGGCTTTCACAGTGCTGATTCGTCATCTGCGGCAAAGGGCGAGAGCGTTTCAGATACTATCAGGGTTATTTCCTGCTATGCGGATATCTGTGCCATGCGTCATCCTAAGGAGGGTGCACCGCTTGTGGCTTCAGAGAAATCGCGTATCCCTGTGATCAATGCAGGCGATGGAGGTCATCAGCATCCTACCCAGACACTTGCTGATCTCCTTACAATCCGTTCCATCAAGGGCAGATTGAATAATATCACAATCGGCTTTTGCGGAGATTTAAAGTTTGGACGTACAGTGCATTCACTGATCAATGCACTCATCAGATATGACAATGTGAGGATTGTGCTTATCTCGCCTGAGGAGCTTAAGGTGCCTGACTATGTGCGCGATGATGTGCTTCGTGCCAACAATATCGAGTTCAAGGAGGTAGAAAAGCTCGAGGATGCCATGGGAGAGCTTGATGTGCTCTACATGACACGTGTCCAGAAGGAGCGTTTCTTCAATGAGGAGGACTATGTGCGTCTGAAGGATTTCTACATTCTGACAAAGGAGAAGATGGAGCTTGCAAAGGATGATATGATTGTACTTCATCCGCTCCCACGTGTGAATGAGATTTCTGTTGATGTGGATGATGACCCGAGAGCATGCTATTTCAGGCAGGCACAGTATGCGGTTTACGTGCGTATGGCACTGATTCTGACACTGCTTGGACTGGCTGAGGACTAAAGGAGGATAATATGCTGAATATTAGTGGAATACATGAGGGCTTTGTGCTCGATCATATCAAGGCTGGTATGAGTCTTCAGATTTACAGGGATTTAAAGCTTGACAAGCTCGACTGCACAGTTGCAATCATAAAGAATGCAAAGAGCAGCAAGATGGGCAAGAAGGATATCATCAAGGTAGAGTGTCCGATAGAGTCATTAGACCTCGATATCCTTGGATTTATCGACCACAATATCACTGTAAATGTGATAAAGGGTGACAAGATTGTGGACAAGATGGAGCTTAAGCTGCCTCATCAGGTGAAAAATGTCATCAAGTGCAAAAATCCAAGATGCATCACTTCAATTGAGCAGGAGCTTGACCAGATTTTCGTGCTTTCCGATGAGAAAAACGAAATCTACCGCTGCAAGTACTGCGAGGAGAAATACGAAGGAGTTAAATAGTATCAGTTATGTATGCCAACGTGATTGTGGATATATCCCACGAAAAACTGGATAAGACATTTCAGTACAGCATCCCGGATGAGCTTTTATGCGACATCCGTCCGGGTGTGTGCGTGGATATTCCATTTGGCAGCCGCACTATCACAGGCTATGTGATTGAGGTCACGGATAAGCCTGAGTACGACCCGGCAAGGACAAAGCCTCTTATCGGGATAAAGGCTGACTCTGTGGCTGTGGAGGCAAAGCTCATCGCACTTGCGGCTTGGATACGGCGCAATTACGGCTCTACCATGAATCAGGCGCTTAAGACTGTTATACCTGTAAAGAAGCAGGCTAAGGAGAAGGTGAGCCGCAGTATTGCACTGAAAATAGACAAGGTAAAGGCAAGGGCGCAGCTTGCGCTTTGCGAGGCAAAAAAACAAAAGGCAAAGGCCAGGCTTTTTCGTGCGCTGATTGATGCTGATGATGGGGCGCGCCTTGAGTATTCCTTTGTGACAGGCAAGCTGTCGGTGTCGGCTGCCACTATAAGAGCGCTTGAACAGAGCGGTTTTATCGAGGTCATCACACAGAGCGGCTACAGAAATCCTATGGAGCATATGAGTGTTGACACCTATGATAAGGTACTGAATGCCGCGCAGCAGAGTGTGGTTGATGCGATAGAAGGCGACATTGCCGCTGGCCTTAGAAATACTTATCTGATTAAGGGTGTTACCGGAAGCGGCAAGACAGAGGTGTACATGGAGCTTATCGCACACTGTATACAGTCCGCTCGTCAGGCGATTGTGCTGATTCCCGAGATTGCCCTCACTTACCAGACCGTGATGCGTTTTTTTGCCAGATTTGGGAACAGGGTTTCGATAATCAATTCAAGACTTTCAAATGGTGAGCGTTATGACCAGTTTGAGAGAGCTAAGAATGGTGATATTGACATCATGATTGGCCCGCGGTCGGCGCTGTTCACCCCTTTTTCAAATTTAGGACTTATCATAATAGATGAAGAGCACGAGAATTCATACAAGAGCGAGTCGGTGCCGCGCTATCACGCCAGGGAGGTGGCGATAGAGTACGCGCGCATGTCCGATGCTATTGTGGTACTTGGCTCTGCAACACCGTCGGTGGATAGCTATTACAAGGCGAAGACAGGCGTTTACAGGCTTTTGGAGCTGGATAAGCGTGTGGACAACAGACCTCTTCCAAAGTGTGAGGTTGTCGATTTGAGGCAGGAGCTTCGTGAGGGAAACCGCTCGATTCTTTCCACCAGGCTTCAGGAGCTTATGGAGGAGAGGCTTCTAAATGGCCAGCAGACCATGCTTTTTTTAAATAGAAGGGGCAAATCGGCATTTATGTCGTGCAGAGAGTGTGGTTTTGTGGTAAAATGTCCTCATTGCGATGTATCACTCAGTGAACATAGCGGCGGAGTGATGGTCTGTCACTACTGCGGCTACAGACAGCCGGTGCCTAAGGTGTGTCCGAGCTGTGGCTCGAAGTACATTAGCGGCTTTAAGGCCGGCACACAGAAGATAGAAGCGATGGTGGCAAAGCGTTTTCCGCAGGCGCGTATACTGCGCATGGATTATGACACCACGAGGGCGAAGGATGCGTATGAGAAGATTCTGCAGGCATTTTCCAATCATGAGGCCGATATACTTATCGGTACGCAGATGATTGTAAAGGGGCATGATTTTTCAAATGTCACGCTGGTTGGTGTGCTGGCGGCGGATATGTCACTGCATGTGAATGATTTTCATGCGGCGGAGCGCACCTTTGCTCTGCTGACCCAGGCGGCAGGGCGCGCCGGCAGAGGAAAGCTTCCGGGCAATGTGGTTATCCAGACCTACGACCCTGACCACTATGCCATCCGGACTGCCAAAGAGCAGGATTATGAGGCTTTTTACGATAAGGAGATAGAGTACAGGAGGCTTATGAACTATCCGCCTGTATGGAATATGCTTTTAGTACATGTCACATCACCTGATGAGAGTGAGTGTGGCAGCATGGCACAGCAAGTGTACGATATAGCGTCGCAAATGATATCGCATACAGATGAAAATCAGAGTCTGGATGATAGGCATCTGATTCAGCTTATCGGTCCTGCAGATGCTACTATCGCCAAGGTAAATGACATATACCGCAAGGTGATTTACATGAAGACATCTGACTATGCGGCGCTCATTTCCATAAAGGATGGAATAGAGCAGGCTGTGAAAGCTGATACGGCAATGAAACATGCTAATATCTCATTTGATTTCAATCCGATGAGTGGATTTTGACAGATATAGAAGGAGGCAATTATGGCACTTAGAACTATTAGAATGGAGGGAGACCCTGTACTTGGCAAGGTCTGCAGAGAGGTTACGGAGGTGACTCCAAAGATAGTAACACTTATTGATGATATGCTTGAGACTATGTATGAGGCTAATGGTGTAGGACTTGCCGCACCACAGGTTGGCATATTAAAGAGGATCGTTGTTATCGATGTGGGCGAGGGTCCAATCGTGATGATTAATCCTGAAATTATCGAGTCTGACGGAGAGCAGACCGGCGATGAGGGCTGTCTTTCAGTACCGGGAAAGGCCGGACAGGTGACACGCCCGAATTATGTAAAGGCTCGCTTCATGGGCGAGGATATGAATGAGTATGAGATAGAGGGAGAAGAGCTTTTGGCCAGATGTATCTGCCACGAGCTTGACCATCTCGACGGACATCTCTATGTGGAGAAGGTTGAGGGCGCACTTCACGATGTGACATATGAGGATACACAGGAGTAATCATTAGGATGACATTTGTTATCTGAGCTTGGAAAATATCTGGGAGGCAGTAAGATGAGAGTAATTTTCATGGGAACACCGGACTTTTCGGTGGGAACACTTGAGGCAATTATAGAGGCAGGACACGAGGTGGCACTGGTTGTCACACAGCCCGACAAGCCAAAGGGCCGCGGCAAGACAATGCAGTATACACCGGTCAAGGAGTGTGCGCTTTCGCACGGTATTGAGGTATTCCAGCCGGTTAAAATAAGAGAGACTGCTAATATAGAGTATCTCAGAAAGTTTAATGCAGATATAATAATTGTGGTTGCTTTTGGACAGATTCTGTCAAAGAGTATTCTTGATATGCCTCGATACGGCTGTATCAATGTGCATGCTTCACTTTTGCCAAAGTACAGAGGTGCGGCTCCTATCCAGTGGGCTGTGATTAACGGTGACGAGTTTACAGGTGTCACTACCATGAGGATGGATGAGGGTGTCGATACCGGCGATATGATTGCAAAGAGTACAGTCAGACTCGCACCTGATGAGACCGGTGGCAGCCTGTTTGATAAGCTCTCAGCAGAGGGAGCAAAGCTGTGTGTGGAGACCATGAAGATGATAGAGGATGGCACTGCAGAGTATACTCCTCAAAACAGCGAGGAGGCCACACATACATCAATGATCAGTAAGGAGCTTGGCTTTATCGACTGGACAAAGCCGGCTGTTGAGATTGAGAGGCTTATAAGGGGGCTTAATCCATGGCCGAGCGCATACACCCACCTAAACGGTAAGACATTTAAGGTGTGGAGTGCAAAGGTGATTGACGGCAGCGATGATTATGAGCCGGGCTGTATTTATCATATCGGAAAAAATGATATGTATGTACAGACAGGAAAAGGAGCATTATCTTTAGTAGAGGTACAGCTCCAGGGCAAGAAGCGCATGGATACAGGCTCATTTTTGAGAGGCTGTCATGTGGAAGAGGGCTCGTTCTTCACATTATAGTTATTCATTATAAGTAACTATTGACAAACTACTACACGCATTATAATAAGCAGCAAGGAGAGATGATACATGGGATATTATTACTGGGATCCGACATATATACTCGTTGTGATAGGTGCAGTGATATGTATGATTGCATCGGCAAGAGTTAAAGGTACATTTAATAAATACTCGCAGCTAAGAAGCATGTCAGGCATGAATGGAGCACAGGTAGCTCAGAGAGTGCTTCAGGCGGCAGGCATATATGATGTGCAGGTGCGTCATGTGTCCGGCAGTCTGACGGACCACTATGATCCGCGCACCAAAACAGTGAATTTATCTGATCCTGTGTACAATGCCACATCGGTCGCAGCACTTGGCGTCGCAGCCCATGAGTGTGGACACGCTATACAGCATGCAAAAAGCTATGCACCTCTTTCAATCAGGAGTGCACTTGTGCCTATAGCTAATTTTGGCTCCATGCTTGCATGGCCGGTCATTCTTATTGGCTTGTTATTTAATACACGCTCGTCAGGGCTTATTATTGATATAGGCATATTGCTGTTTTCGGCAGCAGTGCTTTTCCAGCTCGTGACATTGCCGGTAGAGTTTGATGCTTCAAGACGTGCGCTTGTCATGCTTCGTACACAGGGCATACTTGCAGATGACGAGCTTAAGTACACAAGAAGGGTGCTCAAGTCAGCGGCACTTACCTATGTAGCCAGTGCGGCGGCTGCTATTTTACAGCTCCTTCGTATAATACTTATCACAAACGGACGCAGACGGGACGACTGATATTGTTTTAGCTGCTGTTTGCCTGTGATTTTACAGGGTAGCAGTTCAAATTGGATATATTAGTCAGAAAATTAAATGTATATGTAACTATTCGGAAACATCATCATGATAAATAATCATAGTAAAAATAATCATAATAATAAAAATAGCCAAATAAACAAAAATAATATACCGGGCAGACCGGCAAAATCAAACATGGCAGCGCATAATGAGCACTCTGTAGATACGCGTGAGCTTGCCCTTGAGATGCTTATTGAGATTAATGAGCGTGGAGCATTTTCACATATCGTGCTTCGTAGTGTGCTTGACAAGTATCAGTATCTGTCAAAGCAGGACAGGGCCTTTATGACGAGGCTTGTTGACGGCACTATCGAGTATATGCTGCAGCTTGACTACATCATAGACTCTTTTTCAAAGACAAAGGTAAGGAAGATGAAGCCCTTCATCAGAAACCTTCTTCGCATGAGCGTCTACCAGATAAAGTACATGGACGCGGTGCCGGATTCAGCTGTATGCAATGAGGCGGTGAAGCTTGCAAAGAGGCATAAGTTTGCACAGCTTTCGGGCTTTGTAAATGGTGTACTCAGAAATATTGCAAGAAATATAGATTCAGTACAGCTTGATACCTTAAGCATCCGATACTCCATGCCACAGTGGATAGTGGACAGATTTGTTGCTGCATACGGAGAGAAGAAGGCAGAGGAGATTTTCAAGGCCTTTCACAGTAAGAGCACAATAAGCATCAGGACAAACCTGACCAGGTGTACTCCGGATGAGCTTCGTGCAATGCTTGAGGCAGAGGGTGTGACGGTCACAGCAGTTGATGAACTTAATTATGCATTTGTTATATCTGGATTTGATTATTTGAATGGCTTGCAGAGCTTCAGAGACGGACTTTTCTATGTGCAGGATATAAGCTCCATGCTTGTCGCACAGACGGCTGCTCCAAAGAAGGGCGACTATGTGATAGATGTATGCGCAGCACCGGGTGGCAAGAGCACCCATATAGCTGAGCTTTTGCAGGGAAGCGGCCATGTGCTCGCGCGTGACCTGACCGATAACAAGGTCGATATGATTGAGGAAAATATAGAAAGGCATGGCCTTAACAATATGTCGGCAGAGGTGTGGGATGCCACAGTGCCTGATGCTGATTCTGCGGGAAAGGCAGATATACTCATTTGTGATCTGCCGTGCTCAGGGCTTGGAGTGCTCGGAAGAAAGAAGGACATACGCTACAAGATGACGCCTGAGTCTGTAGATGAGCTTGCCGCTCTTCAAAGACAGATACTTGATACCGTGCATACATACGTAAAGCCAAACGGAGTGCTCGTGTACAGTACATGTACGATAGATGAGGCTGAGAATGAGGACAATGTGAGGTGGTTTATTGAAAAGCATCCGGAGTTTGAGCTGGATAAGAGCTTTGCTGAGGGCACAGGAATGAAACAGATACTGCCCGGTGAGCATGGAAGTGACGGATTCTTTATTGCGAGATTCATAAAAAGCAAATTATGATATTATAATAAATCATGAATTAATAAATATAAATTGGTTTAAAAACAATAGTTAAATGCAGATTTAATAAAAACGATATGGAACAGATAAAAGAACAACTAACTGACATCAAATCAATGAATATGGACGAGCTTACAGAGTTTATCATATCGCTCGGAGAGAAGAAATTCCGTGCGAAGCAGATATATGAGTGGATTCATGTGAAGCATGTGGACAGCTTTGATGAGATGACCAATATTTCAAAAAAGTTCATACAGGTATTAAAGGACAATGCAATACTCATCTCGCTAAAAAAAGAGGAGGTGCAGGTGTCAAAGCTCGATGGCACGAGAAAATATCTCTTTGCACTCGACGATGGCAATGTCATAGAGAGTGTGCTTATGAAGTACAAGCATGGAAACTCTGTATGCATATCTTCGCAGGTTGGCTGCAGGATGGGGTGCAGATTCTGTGCATCCACTCTTGATGGTCTCGTCAGGGGGCTTAGGCCGTCTGAGATGATTGACCAGATTTATCAGATAGGCAAGGACATAGGAGAGCGCATCTCAAATGTAGTTGTCATGGGGACAGGTGAGCCGCTTGACAATTACGACAATCTGCTGCGCTTTATAGAGCTTCTCACTGATGAAAACGGAATCAATATCAGCCAGCGCAATCTGACAGTTTCCACATGTGGTCTCGTACCGCGCATGAGACAGCTTGCAGATGAAAAGCTTTCTATCACGCTGGCGCTTTCACTGCATGCCTCCAACCAGGAAAAGAGAAAAGCTCTCATGCCAGTTGCAAACAGCTATGATATACATGATGTGGTCGATGCATGCAAATATTATTTTGCACAGACAGGCCGCAGAGTCACCTTTGAGTATAGCCTGGTAGGCGGAGTGAACGATACAGCCGAGGATGCAGCAGAGCTTTCGGCACTCGTACATGGCATGAACTGCCATATAAATCTGATTCCGGTAAACCCGATAAAGGAGCGCGATTACGTGCAGTCCAACAAGGGTGTTATAGAGGCTTTTAAAAATAGGCTTGAAAAAAACGGAATTAATGTTACTATTAGAAGGGAAATGGGCAGAGATATAGACGGTGCCTGTGGACAGCTTCGCAAGAAGCATATAGATAAAGAGAGAGGAATAAACTAGATGAAGACGTTTTCCATTACGGATGCAGGTGCTATTCGTGAGATGAATCAGGATTTTTATTTCTCGTCTGACACTGCAGTAGGAAATCTTCCGAATCTTTTCATCGTAGCAGATGGAATGGGAGGACACAAAGCCGGTGACTATGCTTCCAGATACACTATAGAGCGTGTGGTTGCATCGGTATCGAGAAATGCCGGGGATGAACCGGTATCCATCATCAAAGAGGCTATCAACAAGGCAAATGAGCTTTTGGTGGCTGAGTCTCGTGAGGATGAAGCTAAGCGTGGAATGGGTACCACCTTAGTCATAGGAACTATTATAGGAAACAAGCTTTTTGTGGCCAATATAGGTGACAGCAGGCTTTATATTGTAGGTGGCACAGAGCAGATCAGACAAATTACCAGGGATCATTCACTGGTTGATGAGATGGTCAGGATGGGTGAGATAAATGCCGACGAGGCGAGAGTTCATCCGGACAAGAATATCATCACGAGAGCTGTCGGGGCAGCAGATCATGTGGAGGCAGACTTCTTTGAGGTCGAGCTATGTGAGGACGACAGGATTCTTCTGTGTACAGACGGACTTACCAATATGGTGAGAGATGAAGAAATATGCGATACTATTAGGCAAAATGATAATATCGAGACAGCAGCGTCACAGCTTGTCGCCATGGCCAATGCAAACGGTGGCCGCGATAATATCACTGTAATGATTATTAAACCATTTTAAGACGAGGTAATAACAGATGTTAGAGATAGGAAGTTTTTTATCGGATCGATATGAGATCCTAAGCAAGGTTGGCGCAGGCGGCATGTCAGATGTATACAAGGCAAAAGACCATATACTGAGCCGTTTTGTAGCTATAAAGGTTTTAAAGCAGGAGTTTTCGGAGGATAGTTCATTTGTGACCAAGTTCCGTGCTGAGGCACAGTCAGCAGCAGGACTTGAGCATCCGAATATCGTAAATATCTATGATGTAGGCAGCGAGAATGGTCTGTACTACATTGTCATGGAGTATGTCGAGGGCATCACACTTAAGACTTATATCGAGAAAAAGGGCCAGCTGTCATTCAAGGAGTCTGCAAGTATTGCAATCCAGGTGGCAAGGGGCATAGAGGCCGCTCACAATAAAAATATCATCCACCGTGATATCAAGCCGCAGAATATCATTATTTCTACAGATGGCAAGGTAAAGGTGACAGACTTTGGAATTGCAAAGGCTACATCTTCAAATACAATAAGCTCAGATGTGATGGGCTCAGTACACTATGCATCTCCGGAGCAGGCAAGAAACGGCTTCGTCGATGGCAGAAGTGATATTTACTCACTGGGAATCGTAATGTTTGAGATGGTTACAGGCCGTGTGCCGTTTGACGGTGATACCACAGTGGCAGTTGCACTGCAGCACTTACAGGAGGAGATTGCAAGGCCAAGCATCTACGCACCGGATCTGCCAATCAGCTTTGAGAAAATCATCTTAAAGTGTACACAAAAGACACCGGACCGCAGATACCAGACTATTGAGGAGCTTCTCACAGACATAAGGCGCTCTCTTGCGCATCCTGATGAGGATTTCGTCACAATAGCACCACTCGTTGACGGTGGCAAGACCAAGGTTATAAGCCCGGAGGAGCTTGACAAGATAAAAGAGGGCAGAGGTGTCGCAGAGGACTTAAACGATGATGATACCGATGCAGATAATGATGATGAGTATGCTGACGATGAAGACGATGATGAATATGATGAGTCACTCTTAGACGACGATGATGACGAAGAAGACGATGACGATGATGATGACGGCAAGCTTTTAAATCCAAAGATGGATAAAGCAATCACAATCATGGGTATAGTAACAGCCGTAATCATTGTAATAGTTATCATATATCTTGCACTTTCAGTGGCAGGAGTGTTTAAGTTTGGCGGCAAAAAGAACTCAGAGTCACAGCAGACAGAGTCACAGACACAGACCGAGTCTGAATCAGAGTCAGAGACACAGACTGAGACAGAGGGCCAGATGATTGACATCAGAGGCATGTCAGTGGAGGATGCTCAGAAGGCAGTAGACCGCTTAAAGCTTGACCTCACAGTATTTGCATTTGAGACAAAGCAGTCAGATAAAAAGGACGGCACAATCCTTGAGCAGGATGTCAAGGCCGGAGATACAGTAAAACGTGGCTCACAGATTAATGTAGTTATCGCAGGAAAAGGTGATAGCACATCTGAGATGGTCAAGGTACCAAGTGTAATCGGAAAGACCAAGAGCTCAGCAAAGAGTACACTCGAATCAGCAGGCTTTAGTGTCACCTTCGAGTATGGAGATTACAATGACAGTGTAGCAGCAGACGTAGTAACAGCACAGTCACCATCAGCAAAGAAACAGGCCGCAAAGGGCAGCACAGTAACAGTCACCCTCTCACCGGGCCAGAAGCCAATCACCGTGCCAAACGTAGTAGGCGCCTCACAGTCACATGCAGAAAGCGCTCTCGCAGGAGCAGGGCTCAAGTATACCTATGCTGACTCCCAGTACAGCGACACAGTACCAGCCGGCAGCGTAATCAGCCAGACCAAATCCGGTGAAACCGTAGCCGCAGGCACCACAATCACGCTGACACTCAGTAAGGGTAAGCAGGAGATATCAACTAACGTAAGTAAGACAGTTAAGCTTGATATCGGAGAAGTTAATATTACAGGTGGTTCATATTCACTTGTGGGTTCTGACGGAAAAACTTATGCAAGCGGAAGTGATGTAACATCAGCTTCAGTTACAGTAAGTGGAACAATGAACTGTAAAACAGGTACAGTAACGGTTACATGGCAGTATACAGAGCCTGTCAAGGATGAGAATGGAAATGTAACAGGTGAAAAGCCGGGAGAAAAAACGATTTCTGTACAAGTACCATAATTTG
>ERZ1034691.2061-NODE-2061-length-11640-cov-4.595252_pt1 | contig 11640 bp, 10 predicted proteins | sample MGYA00520638_ERZ1034691 | MGnify/ENA primary metagenome ERZ1034691 (study PRJEB33766, sample SAMN09781763) | gut metagenome | biome: gut microbiome | host: Homo sapiens | place: Madagascar | study: EMG produced TPA metagenomics assembly of the PRJNA485056 data...
CGGGCAGCCCAGAAGTTATTTGCTCAGCTTCTGCCATGCTCGAAGCCGGGAAAGGGTCAGGCGACAGCTGCCCTTGCGGGGAATCCGGCGAGAATCCCTGAGCCCCCGGCGGTAGGTACCCAGCCACCCCAGACAGACCGCCTGCCGGAGGTATTTCAAGCCATAGTACAGCCGATAGCAAAGGCTGATTCCGGCGGGAAAACGGATTTTCAGAATGTACATCCGGTTTCTGACCTGATAGTAGAACCGGTCTTCGCTTTTGACCCGGCCGTTGCCTTGTACCCGGTGGAGCACCGCCACAGAGCCGTCGTAGAATACGCCTTCGCCGCCGAGAGCCAGAGATTTCAGCACCAGATCCGTTTCCTCGCCCCAGAAAAACAGCTGGGAGGAGAAGCCGCCAAGCGCCCAGAACCAGGCGGCCCGGATGGCAAAGCCTCCGGCGATAAAGTACTTTGTCCGGAAGGTGTTGTCCTTCCGAGGCAGACGATGCTTCCCGTGGGGCCAGTTGTAAAGCCCGCCCTCCAGATTCCGTACCTGAAAAGCGAAGATGGCAAAGCCCGGCTCCCGGTTCATCCGATCGTAGATCCGGACGAGGGCATCTTCCCCTATAAAATTGGCGTCGTCATCCAGAAATACCAGATATTCGTACCGGGCCTGGGATGCGCCGAAGTTCCGGCCGCCGGGAGGCCCCAGGTTTTCTTCCGCCCGGAAAAAACGCAGATTTTCAAGGCCGCTGACCTTGCAGACCCGGGACATATCCGTATCCGAGGCGTTGTCCACCAGAATGATCTCCCAGGGGCAGGGACAGAGCGCGCCTTTCAGCGTTTCCAGCGTCCGGGCCAGGTCACTTTCCCGGTTGCGGGTGACGAGAACCAGGGAAATCCCCGTATCTCTTGGCTCCATGGCATCGAATCTCCTTTGGGATACACGATTATTTCGACAAATTGCCGATTTGTTCGGCATGACAATTATACCTTCCCCCGCCGGATTCGTCAATGAAAAAGCGTATTCGGCCTGTTTCTGCTTGGTATCCAAAAGGAAAGGGGCATGTCCGGGGCAAATGTGGATTGACGGACATCCCCGATTGCGCTATGATACGGGGAGAAACCAACAAGGAGGATATGGCAATGAAAAGCCTTTTGATTCAGGACACCACCCAGGAGGAGCGGCAGAAAATCGTGGAGGAGGCTCTGGGCTTTCTGGGCGCCTGCGACGACTGCCAGGGCGGCCTGGCGGATATGTACGACGACTATATTTATGGGTTCCGGGAGCTGGACGAGATCAACATGTCCTTCCGGACAACCTTTGTCCGGGACATGAAGGGCCCGGAGCGTACCGGCTGCGGTTATTGATCATTGACGAAAACGGACAAATGTAGTATAATATTTGTCCGCTTACGAAGATGAGACCTGCCCGGTAAGAAGAGCGGCAGGATAAGGAGATAAGACATGAAAAAACGCAATTTCCGCTGGCAGCTGGCCCTGTATGACCTGCTGGTTCTGCTGGCGGTGGATTTGCTGCTGCTGGTGTTCTACCGAAGCAACGAGGAGCTGTCCCTGGGCGCCTGCCTGATGCACGGCAGCATCAGCTTCGTGTGCATCTTTGCCGCCCGGATTTTGGGCAGCATCTACCAGCAGATCTGGCGGTACGGCGGTATTCAGTGCTACATCCGGCTGCTGCTGGTGGACGCGGTGGCCTTCGCGGCGACCCTGGCCATTGAACTGACCCTGCCTCTTTTCGTACCCATCGAGAAGGTGACCTTCTCCCGACTTTTGAGCATTGCCAGCATGAACCTTCTGGGGGCTCTGGCTATCCGGATGATCTACCGCTACTGCTTCAAATGCGGCACGGCGGATACCACCTACGGCAAGTTCCTGCGGCTGCTGCTGCGGATTTTCGCCGGGGACGAGCTGATCCATCCCAACCGGGAGGCAGCGCACAAAATCAAAATCGCCATCATCGGCGCGGGACGGGTGGGAGTGACCCTGGCCGAGGAGCTGTTGTCCAATCCGGCCTCCAATTTCCTGCCCCGGTGCTTCATCGATGTGAGCCAGGAGAAGGCGGGACGGGAAATCCATGGCCTGCCGGTGCTGCTGGAGGACGACTCCACTCTGGATGCCCTGCGCAGCCACGAGGTGCAGGAGGTGGTGTTCGCCATCCCCAATCTGTCCGACGAGAAGAAGCGGGAGCTTTACGCCGCCTATTCCGACGCGGGCTACAAGATCAAGGTCTACGACTATCCTATGATGCAGACCGCCGGAGGCAAGCGGTATGTCCGGGACTTTGACATTGAGGAGCTGCTCTTCCGCAAGCCCATTGTCATCGCCGACGAGAAAACCGGTGCTTTCTACCGGGACAAGGTGATTCTGATTACGGGAGGCGGCGGCTCCATCGGCTCGGAACTGTGCCGCCAGCTGGCGAAAATGGAGCCGAAGCAGATCATCATTCTGGATATTTATGAGAACGGGGCTTACGACATTCAGCAGGAGCTGAAAATCGCCTACGGCAGCAAGCTGGATTTGCAGCTGGAAATCTGCTCCGTCACCCACCGGAAGTCTCTGGAGCGGGTGTTCTCGACCTACCATCCCCAGATTGTCATCCACGCCGCCGCCCATAAGCATGTGCCTCTCATGGAGAAAAACTGCATTGAGGCGGTTTACAATAACGTATTTGGCACAAAGACCCTGGTGGAACTGTGCGAGGAGCACGCCGTGGAGCGGTTTATGATGGTCTCCACGGACAAGGCGGTGAACCCCACCAATGTGATGGGCGCCACCAAGCGGATGTGCGAGATGATCGTGGGCAGTGCCGGCGTCTGGGGCACCGCCTGCTACAGTGCTACCCGGTTCGGAAACGTTCTGGGTTCCGCAGGATCGGTGATTCCGCTTTTCAAGCGGCAGATCGCCAGCGGCGGGCCTATTACCCTTACCGACCGGCGGATTATCCGCTATTTCATGACCATCCCCGAGGCCTCCCAGCTGGTGCTGGAATCCGGGGCCATGGCGAAGAACGGGGAGCTGTTCGTGCTGGACATGGGTCAGCCGGTGAAGATTCTGGATCTGGCCCAGAGCATGATCCGCCTGTCCGGAGTCGGCGGCATTGAAATTGTAGAGACCGGTCTGCGGCCGGGGGAGAAACTCTATGAGGAGCTGCTGGTGAAAACCGAGGACCTGGACAAAACGGACAACAGCCTGATTTTCGTGGAGAAGGATACGCCCCTGCCCAAGGAAGAGCTGGAGCGGCGGCTGGCCATACTGGAGAAGGCCTGTGCCACCGGAGACGACGAGGCGGTGCGAAGAGCCCTCAAGCAGGTGGTTCCCACCTACCGCTCGCCGGAAGAGGTCAACGCCAACGCCGACCAGGCCGCGGAAATGCGGGAAATGGCAACGGTATAAAGTGTAAAAACGTTGCGGTGTGTTCAGCACCGCAACGTTTTTTCAGTGAATATCGAATTGTGAATAGGGAATAGAAACGGTGTCCCTTCGGGACGATTGTAATGCAAGGATAAGGTGACGGAAAACGCACTGGTGCGGGAGCACCCAGAGGCTCCCTTGTGTAAAGGGAGCTGGCAAAAATCTTTGATTTTTGACTGAGGGATTGTCAAAATATGAGAGTTCTGATCCCCTCAGCCCCAGTGTGCGCACTGGGGCAGCTCCCCTTGGTCAGCCAGGGGAGCCTTTGGCGCTCCCCTGGGGATTCCATCCCGTCACAATCCGTCCCCCTTGGCTCCCACTCTGGGGGAGCTGTCACGAAGTGACTGAGAGGGTAAAAACGCCCTCTCCGCCTCCGGCACCTCTCCCATAGGGAGAGGCAAGGCCCTCATCCGTCACGGCTGCGCCGTGCCACCTTCCCCCAAGGGAAGGCAGGGGGTACGGATTGCGAACCGGTGTGAACACTTGTTCGCAATGACATGTGTTATGTGGTAGCCATCAGAAGACTATTAGCGACCTCATCCGCCCTGCGGGCACCTTCCCCTCTCAGGGGAAGGCTGGATTAGTCCCGTCTGAAAATATCCCGGGTATAGACCTTGTCCTTCACGTCATCCAGGCAGCTGTCATACCGGTTGGCCAGGATGCAGCCGGAAAGCCGCTTGAATTTCCCCAGATCGTTGATTACCCGGGAGCCGAAGAAGGTTTCCCCGTCCGGAAGCGTCGGCTCGTAGATGATGACGGTGGCGCCCTTGGCCTTGATCCGCTTCATCACGCCCTGAATGGCAGACTGGCGGAAATTGTCGGAATTCGCCTTCATGGTCAGCCGGTACACGCCCACCACGGTCTCCTTCTCCTTCTTGGCGCTCCAGTCGTCGTTGGCTTTGTACCCGCCGGCAATTTCCAGCACCTGGTCGGCAATAAAGTCCTTCCGGGTGCGGTTTGACTCCACAATGGCGGTCATCATGTTCTGAGGCACGCTCTCGAAATTGGCAAGCAGCTGCTTGGTGTCCTTGGGCAGGCAGTAGCCGCCGTAGCCGAAGGAGGGGTTGTTATAGTGGCTGCCGATTCGGGGATCCAGACACACCCCTTCAATAATATCCTTGGTATTCAGTCCCTTTGCCAGGGCATAGGTGTCCAGCTCATTGAAATAGCTGACCCGCAGGGCAAGGTAGGTGTTGGCAAAGAGCTTCACGGCCTCCGCTTCGGTAAAGCCCATGACGAGCGTGGGAATGTTTTCCTTGATGGCACCCTGCTGCAAAAGGGAGGCGAAGATTTCGGCTTCCTCACGGGTTCCCTCATCGCAGGAGACAATAATCCGGCTGGGGTAGAGGTTGTCGTACAGAGCCTTGGATTCCCGGAGAAATTCCGGGCTGAACAGAATCCGGTCGGTGTGGTACCTTTCCCGGACGGAGGCAGTGTAGCCTACGGGAATGGTGGACTTGATGACCATGACGGCTCTGGGGTTCACCTTCAGCACCAGCTCGATGACCGCCTCCACCGCGGAGGTATCGAAGTAATTTTTCTTGCTGTCGTAGTTGGTGGGAGCGGCGATCACCACGAAATCCGCATCCCGGTAGGCACTCTCGCCGTCCAGGGTGGCGGTGAGATCCAGCTCCTTTTCCGCAAGATATTTTTCAATGCAGGCGTCCTGAATGGGGGACTTGCGCCGGTTGATAAGCGCCACCTTTTCCGCCAGAATGTCCACGGCGGTGACATGGTTGTGCTGAGCCAGAAGGGTGGCGATGGACAGCCCCACATAGCCGGTTCCGGCCACGGCCACGTTGTAACGCCTGGCGGGGACGGCCTTGGGCTTGATCTCCTCCCGGTACAGCTCGGGGATCTCAAATTCCAGAACCTGAGCCAGAGCCTCCAGCTGGTCGAGGGAAGGCTTGTAAGTTTCGTTTTCCAGCCTTCCCAGCATGGAGCGATTGATGCCGGTGATTTCCGACAGCTGGGCCTGGGTCAGATGTTTTGCCTTGCGGCGGGTGCGGACGGTTTCCGCAAGAAGGGCGAGGGACAGCTTTTTCATTCGAGTACCTCCCAAAAAAAGATATTATAAACAGAACAAGCGACGCAGACAAAATTAAATTCTCCTACATCCTAACATATACCTGATATAAATGCAATAGATTCTGGCGAATTCTGTTTATAATGGCATAAATGGGACGTATTTCGGTAAAGCCACCTACCGCATCCCGCTCCCGGTAAAACAGCTGGTTTGGAAGCCATGCGCAGAAATACGACAAAGTGCACATTTCACCTGGAAAAACCTGGCTACGTCCGATATTATTTTACAAATATTTCAGAAAGGTGTTGATTTCTCGGAAAGATATGGTATGATAACACGGTATGAGAGAGGGAATGGTGTGCCCTTTGAAAAATCACAAATCATCCTATAAAATGACGGAGAATTAGAAACTATGTGGGAAAACGAAACCAAGAAAACCTGGATACGCAATATTGTGATTTTTATTGTTCTGGTGATCGTGGCGGGGGCACTGCTTGTGACCATGCTGCTGGTGAAAAAGCAGATTGATGCCGAGGATGAGCTGCTGGAATCCCAGAGCTCCAGCCAGCGGCAGGAGCTCAGCGAGGTGCGTCAGGAGAATCTGGACGTGATTCAACAGGGCTATGACGCGGACATGCAGACGGCGGCGCAGTATCTTCCCGGCATTATCTGCTGGGGCGACAGCCTGACGGCCGGCTCCTCCGGCAACGTGTCCTTCCCGGCAATCTTGCAGAAGTACATCAATATCTATCTGTGCGACGTGTACGACTTCCGCTCCACGGTGGCCAATCCCCAGGATTACGATGCCCGGGTGGACTGGGAGGACTACACCCTGTCCGTTCCCGTGGTGAACATGGGCGCGGGCATGGAGGACAGCGCCACGGTGCTGGGGCGCAGCGGTGTAAGGCCTTACATCGTTTCCAAGGCCTTTACCATCCCGGCAGCCTGCGAGGCGGTGAGCCTGAGCATCAGTTCCATGGATAAGAAGCAGGTGAACCCCCTGACTGCCGGAAACGGCGGGCTGAACCCGGTGACCATCGCCGGTGTCCAGGGCACTCTGAGCCTGGTTTCCCAGTCCGGCGGTCAGTACAGCTATGAATTTGCCCGGCTGGAGGCCGGCAGTGAGGTGGAGGTGGAGGCCGGTACGCAGATCACCGCCGCCTGTACCGACGAATACCGGAACTACATCCATGTGATCTGGCTGGGCACCTACGGCGAGTATACCAGCTCCTCCAAGCTGGTGGAGGACACCAAGACCCTGCTTGCCCGGCAGAACGTGAACACCGACCGCTATCTGGTGCTGGGCCCCTGTACCCTCCGGGGCTCCTGGACCAACGCCGACAGCAACACCCTGGACACCCTGGATTCCGCCATGCTCCAGGCCTTCGGCAGCCACTACATCAACGTGCGCAAGTATCTGATGGTGGACGGTGCGGCCGACGCCAAGCTCTCCTTAAGCCGGGAGGACAAGCAGCTGATTCAGCAGGGCAAGGTGCCCTCCATCTTCCGCAGCAATGCCTCCGGCGCAGACCTGAACGGCGCGGCCTATCGGCTCATCGGAAAGCTGGTCTACGAGCGGATGGATCGGCTGGGCTACTTTGAGGAGGTTCGTCAGGAACTGGGGCTGGAAAAGTCCACCCAGGAGCTTTTGAAGGAAGATCCGGATTACTTCACCAAGCTCATCAACGCCAACTGATATCCGGGAAAGAAAGAGGATTTACTATGCAGTATACGGAAGAAGATACCATTGACCTTCTGGAGCTTGCCAAGGCGATCTGGAAAAACATCCTGATCATTGCCCTGGTTGCCGTGCTGCTGGGCTCCGCGGCCTTCGGCGTTTCCGCCTTTGTGATGGAGCCCACCTACCAGGCCACAGCCTCCATGTACGTCAACAACAGCTCCTTCAGCCTAGGACAGACCAGCTTCTCCATTTCTACCTCTGAGCTGTCCGCCTCCAATTCTCTGGTCAGCGTGTACATTTACATTCTGGAATCCAGAACCACCATGGAGGACGTGATCAAGGAGGCAAACCTCAGCTATACCCCCACGGAGCTGGGGGAGATGGTGACGGCCCAGGGCGTCAGCAATACCGGCGCCTTTGAGATCACCGTCACCAGCACCGACCCCGCCGAGGCGGAGCTGATTGCCAATACCATTGCCAAGCTTCTGCCTGACCGGATTGCGGAGATCGTGGACGGCAGCTCCGTGCGCATCGTGGACTACGCCATTATCCCTGCCCACCGCGCCGGCCCCAGTCTCGTGAAGAACACCGCTATGGGAATTCTGATCGGCGGCTTCCTGGCGGCCGCGGTGGTGGTGGTTAACTTCCTGCTCAACGATAAGAGCAAGGAAATGATCCAGTGCGCCGACGATTTGAAGGAAATGTATCCGGACATCCAGGTTCTGAGCATGATTCCGGATATGCGCCAGTCCGACAAGAAGAACGGCTATTATTCCGATTATTACGGCCCTGTAAAGAGCAAACAGAAGGGAGGCGCGGACAATGGCAGAAAACAAGGTGCTTAATCCCCCCGCGGCGGATAAGAAAAATCCCAACCGTACCGGCAAGGTCTGCGAATTTCTGACCTATTCCGGCCGGGAGGCCTTCAAGCGTCTGCGCACCAACGTGCTCATCAGCCTGGGGGACAAGACGGACAAAAAGGGACAGATCATCGGCATCACCAGTGCCCAGCCCTCCGAGGGCAAGAGCACCGTGTCCGTGAATCTGGCCTATACCCTGGCGGAGCTGGGCAAAACCGTTCTGCTCATCGACTGCGATATGCGCCGTCCCGCCATTCACGATATTGCGGGCGTGAAGATGTCGCCGGGTCTGGCGGATGTGCTGGACGGAGGCATCGCCCTGAATGACTCCGTCTCCCGCTATACCAGCTCCGCGGATAAGACCTTCTTTGATCTGATTCCCGGAGGCACCATCCCCGAAGACCCGGTGGAAAAGCTGAACTCCGGCCGGTTCCAGAAGCTGCTGGATGCCGCCGCCAGCGCCTTTGACTATGTGGTGCTGGATTTGCCGCCGGTCAACGCGGTGGTGGACGCGGTGAACGTGTCCCGGTATGTGGACGGTATGCTGGTTGTCCTGCGAGAGGGTCACTGCCCCCGGTATGTGCTGGACGAGTGCATGGAGCAGCTGCGCTACGCGAAGGCCAACGTGCTGGGCTTCGTGATGAACGGCTGCGTGGAGGGCGCCTCCAAGCACTATCAGTACGGCAGCCGCTATGGCTATGGCTACGGCTACCGGTACGAGAACAAACAAAAATAATTGAGATTGTCAAAGAACCATGTCATTGCGAGCCAGTGCTCACACTGGCGTGGCAATCCCCCTGATATTCAAATATTTTCAATCCTAAACCAGTAGCTTTTACGTTCAACCGGGGGATTCCCACACCAGTCTGCGATATATTACGGTATGATTGCCACTGGCAATCATCACTATTTTAATTCGCTGCGCGGAGCACCACTGGTTCGGAATGACACCGTATCTTTCGGACTTTTATGACACGCTGAATAATTGGCATTCCCTGCCTTCCGGCAGTCGAATACAAATCTCAGGGAAAGGAGGAATGTATTATGAAGAAGGCACTTGTAATGCTTCTGGCCGTGGTTCTTGTCATCGGCATGGCGGTTCCCGCTTACGCAGTTTCCAGCCCTGTAGGTGATAAGACCAGCTCTACGGCTACTGCCGATCTTCCCAAACTGACGGACGAGAGCAAGGGCTACGTTGAGCTGGTTGCCACCGAGGATGCCGAGGAGCTGTCCAAGGAGTCCCAGGCGATCTTTGCTGAGGCGCAGGCTTCCCTGAAGGATGCCGCTCCTGCCGGTATGAAGACCCAGTATTTCTTCTGGTGCCACATCGTGGGTGAGAAGAGCCCTGTAGATGTGACCGTGGAACTCAAGGGGATCACCGAGCTGGTCGTGAAGCAGTACCTGGACGGCAAGTGGGTGGAGCTGAAGTCTGCGATTAACGCGGATGGCACCGTTTCCATCTACGGCCTGGTGGAAGGCCCTGTGGCTATTTTCACCAAGTAATCCAATCCATCCCAAAGCGGGCCGGTCCGAAAGGACTGGCTCGCTTTCTGCTTTGGCAGCTAAGCCGGATTCTGCTTGCAAAGTGACAATTTCTGTGATATGCTGTTACCGAAAGATTTCGCTTTGCGGTAACGAACCGCAGGGCAGACCGGAATTGCGGCAAGGAGGGTCATCCATGATTGATTTCCATAGCCATGTGCTGCCCAAAATGGACGACGGGCCCAAAAGCCTCCGGGAGAGCCTGGAAATGCTGAGCCTGTGCTTTCAGCAGGGAGTGGACGCGGTGGTGAGCACCTCCCATTTTTACGCCGACCGGGAGGATCCCAGGACCTTTCTCCTGCGCAGAAATCGGCGGCTTCAAGCCCTTCAGGAGGCCATGCTTTGCAGCACCGAGGTGTATCCCCGGATGATCCCCGGAGCGGAGGTACTGTACTTTCCGGGCATCAGCCAGGCGCGGGAGGTGGCGGAGCTGTCCATTGCCGGGCGAGCCATTCTGATTGAGCCGCCGATGGCTCCCTGGTCGGATGATATGCTGGATGAAATCGTCTGCCTGGGGGAGAATTTTGGCAGAAGGCCTGTGGTCGCCCATGTGGACAGGTATATGAGAATGCTGGGGGACAACGGCCTGATAGACCGGGTGCTGGAGCGGGGACTGCTGGTGCAGGTCAACGGCAGCTATTTTCTGGACGAAAAGCGGCAGAAGGCCGCTATCCGCAATCTGAAAAAAGGAAAAATCCATCTGCTTGGCTCAGACTGCCACAATCTGTTCGACCGGGCACCCAATCTGGGGCCGGTTCGCCGGGTGATTCGGGGGGCGGGAGCCGAGGCGGAATTCCGCAGGCTCCAGGAAAATGCGCTGGAGCTTCTGGGACTGGAAGGAGAATTGGTATGAAAAAAGGAATTCTGTTGCTGCTGTGCGTGGCATTGTTGGGGGCGCTGCTGCTGGGAGCACTGTTTGCCCACAGGCAGGCGGAGCAGACCCCTGTTGAAAATGCGGGTACGGCCCAAAATGCCGTCGTGAAGACAAAGACCCTGACCTATCAGGGTCAGGAATATCCCCTGAAGGCACACTTGCAGACCGTGCTGCTCATCGGCACGGACACTCTGGAAAAATACGAGGAGCAAACCGAGGGGCTCAAGCGGTTCTATAACCACAACCAGGCGGATTTTCTCATGCTGCTGGCCATTGACCAGGACGCAAATACGGCTCAGCTGATTCAGCTGAACCGGGACACCATGACCGAGGTGCCCTGGCTGGATGTGCTGGGAGACTACGGCGGCACCGAGGTCAAGCAGCTGTGCCTGGCCTTCAACTACGGCGACGGCGGCAGAAAAAGCTGCAAGAATACCGCGGACGCGGTGTCGGCGCTGCTCTTTGACCTGCCCATTGACAATTATATCCAGATTCCCATGACCGCTGTGGGGCCTCTGAATGACCTGGTCGGAGGGGTTCCCGTGACCATTGAGGAGGATCTGACGGCGGTGGACCCGGCCTTCCAGGCGGGGCAGACCATCCGGCTCACCGGTAGCCAGGCGGAAAAATTCGTCCGTGCCCGGATGGTGCTGGAAAACGATACGAACCTGGCGCGGATGAAGCGTCAGCGAGCCTATATGGACAGCTTCCAGGCCTGCGCCCGGGCGGCCATCAACACGGATTCGGAATTTACCATGAAGCTGCTGGAAAAACTCGGCGATTTTTTGCAGTCCGATATGACCGCTCAGCAGCTGTCCGACCTGGTGACCCGGCTGGACAAGGGCACCGTTTCGCCCATCCGCTATGCCGACGGCGAACTGCTCCTGGGGGAAAAGTACTATGAGTTCTATCCCGACGAGGCCTCCCTCTGGGAAATTGTCAAAGCTGCCTGCTGTGAATAAAAATGTGCGCCGCATCGTCATGCGGCGCACGTTTTTGCGGTTGTCGAAAGCCTATTCAAAATAGCACTGTGATTTTCTTCAAGTGTTTGACAACCATCGTACAATGCACTGGTGCGGGAGCACCCACGGCTCCCTTGTGTAAAGGGAGCTGGTACAGCCGTCTCACGGAAGGCTGTGACTGAGGGATTGTAAAGTGTCGTCTATCTGAGGTGCTCATAATGTAGTAATTCTGATCCCCTCAGCCCCAGTGTGCGCACTGGGGCAGCTCCCCTTGGTCAGCAA
>ERZ1034691.2062-NODE-2062-length-11638-cov-13.188552_pt1 | contig 11638 bp, 11 predicted proteins | sample MGYA00520638_ERZ1034691 | MGnify/ENA primary metagenome ERZ1034691 (study PRJEB33766, sample SAMN09781763) | gut metagenome | biome: gut microbiome | host: Homo sapiens | place: Madagascar | study: EMG produced TPA metagenomics assembly of the PRJNA485056 data...
ATTATCTATTATCTATTATCTATAGTTCCTCCCGCATCCCCGATGCCCAGAATTTCTCTTGCCGTATCGTCCTCCAGCTGCTGCACCGATTCCAGCTTGCGGGTGATAGCGCGGCTGCGCGTGCCGATCAGCTCCTCCAGATCGGAGCCGGTCTGGTTCAGGTGCCGCTGCATCTGCGCCAGCCCTGTGCCAAACTTCTCAAACTCGGTCTTTACCGCGCCCAGCACCGTCCAGACCTCGCCGCTGCGCTTTTGGATCGCCAGCGTGCGGAAGCCCATCTGCAGCGCGTTCAGCAGCGCCGCCATGGTGGAGGGACCCGCCACAGTAATTTGGTAATCCCGCTGCAGGGTTTCGGTCACGCCGCCGGACACCACCTCGGCATACAGCCCCTCAAACGGCAAAAACAGGATGCCGAAATTCGTTGTGTAGGGTACCTCGATATACTTGTCGTGGATATCCTTTGCCTCCTGCCGCAGCACATTGTACAGTGCCTTGCGCATGGCAGCAGCCGCCGCGGCATCGCCCTGCTGCAACGCCGCCTGCAGATGCTGGTAGGTATCACCGGGGAATTTTGCGTCAATGGGCAGCCAGACCGCACCCTCCTGCCCCGGCAGCTTGATGGCGTACTCCACACGGTTGGCGCTGCCGGGTACCGTGGCAACGTTTTCCTCGTACTGACCGGGCGCAAGGATCTGCTCCAGAATTGCGCCCAGCTGCACCTCGCCCAGAATACCGCGCGTTTTCACGCCCGAAAGCACCTGCTTCAGGCTGCCGACATCGGCGGCCAGGCTCTGCATCTCGCCAAGACCCTTGTATACCTGCTCCAGCTGGGTGCTGACGGCGCGGAAGGAATCGGTGATGCGCTTTTGCAGCGCATCCTGCAATTTTTCCTCCACCGTTCCGCGGATCTCCTCCAATTTCTGGTTATTGTCGGCGCGGATGGTATTCAGCCCCTGCACCACCGCCCCGCGCACGCCCTCCAGCCGGACGGCGTTGGAATCCTCCAGATTTTTTAAGCGGGTTTCCATCATCGTCAGCTGCGCCAGCATAGCGTCGTTGGCAGCCTTCTGCCGCGCCGCCCCGGCACGGTCGATGGATTCCAGCCGGGCGGTGTTCGCCGCTGCCGCCTGACGCTGGTTTTCGCTCAGCACGGCGGAAAAATCCCGCAGCGACGACGAGGTCGTGCGCAGGCTTTCCCCCTGCATCGCCCGCAGCTGCTCCGACAAAAGGTCGGTTTCGCCCTGCAAAACAGGGGTCATCGCGTCCACATAGTCCTGCGCCGTGGGGGCGTCCGCCGTTTTTTTGCCGCTGCGCCGCAGCAGCACCGCCAAAAGCACATCCCCCGCCAGTGCCAGCACCAGCAGGACGAATAACAAAATTTCCGTAATTCCCATAGTTTCCTGTCCGCCTTTGTAGAATAGATTCATTTTACACTTTTTCGGGATATTGCGCAACCCGTTTTATCGTACTTTTACGGTTTAAACTATTGACTATGTTGGGCAAATTTGCTAAAATATAGATAAACTATACCCCTGCTGCAAACAAAATTCACAAGACAAGGAGGCGCCCCTCTATGCGCCCTGCACCCTTTGACCCCAATGACCGCAATCTTGCCATGTACGAAGCCATTTTGCGCTTGGACAATCTGGAGGATTGCCTGCGATTTTTCGATGATCTTTGCGCCGTGACCGAGCTGCACACCATGGAACAGCGCTACGCCGTGGCAGGCTGCCTGCTGCAAGGCAAGGTCTACAGTGAGATCCGCCGCGAAACCGGCGCATCCAGCGCCACGGTCAGCCGCGTAAACCGTATGCTGAACTATGGCACCGGCAAGCTCGCTGACAGCGTAAAGGAAGATTTGGCAGCACAAGAACCAAAAGAGCCGTAAGGCCGGGAGGTATGTTCAATGTCTGTTCTGATCCGCGATTTCGGCAAAACCGCCGACGGCAAGCCCGTCAAGGTCGCCGTGCTGAAAAACGACTTTATCGAGGTACATATCCTGAACTACGGTGCCATCATCCACCGCATTGTGGTGCCTGACCGCAGCGGCAGCCCCGTGGACGTGGCACTGGGCTATGACTCCGCCACCGATTACGAGCTGAACGGCGACAGCATGGGTGCCGCCGTGGGGCGCTTTGCCAACCGCATCGGCGGGGCGCAGTTCCCCCTGTACGAAAAAATCGTACACGTCACCCCCAACGAGAACGGCAACTGCCTGCACAGCGGGCTGCACGGGTTCCGCAGCAGCCTGTTTACAATGGAACCCACCCCCGACACCGCCGACAGTGTGACGCTGACCGCCCTGAGTGCCGACGGCACGGACGGGTTCCCCGGCAATCTGGAGCTGGAGATCCAGTACAGCCTTGCCAAGAGCGGGCTGGTCATCCGCTACGCCGCCACCACCGATGCGCCGACCGTCTGCAATATGACGAACCACAGCTATTTCAACCTGAACGGTCACGGCAGCGGCACCGCGCTGGGGCATCGGCTGACCATCGACGCCGACCAGTATCTGGAATGCGACGCCCACAACATCCCCACCGGGCGCAAGCTGCCCGTAGCAGGTACGCCGCTGGACTTCAACGAAGAAAAGACCATCGGGCGCGACATCGAGGCTGACTACACAGCCCTGAAAAACTGCCTGGGCTACGACCAGTGCTTCATCATCCGCGACAGCGGGCTGCGCCACGCCGCATGGGTCACCGGTCCGCTGACCGGCATCCGTATGGAGGTATTGACCACCCTGCCCGGTATGCACCTGTACAGCGCCAACTATCTGGAGCCGCAGACCCCCGGCAAGGACGGCGCGGCGTACCACAAGCGGGATGCCGTCTGCTTTGAAACCGAGGATTTCCCCGATGCACCGAACCACCCGGATTTCCCCGACACCACCGTTCTGCCCGACCAGCCGTACAGCAGCACGACCATCTACCGCTTTGACCTTGCTCCCCTGTAACCCACACAAAAAAGTCCCGCGCCGCCCGGAAATCTTCGGGCGGCGCGGTTTTTTCTACCTTATTATATAAGCGTAAGCGCGTACAGCACGCCGCTGAAGGGCGGCAGGTTCAGCGTCAGCTTGTCGGCGGCGGGCAGGGCTTTGCCCTTGGCGGGCTTGGTTGTGCTGCCGCCGAAATCCGTCCAGTCGGTGTCCAGCAGCAGGGTCAGCTTGCCCTTTTGGGGCAGCGTCAGCTCGTAGTCGGTCAGCTCGCTGTCGCCGAAATTGAACGCCGCCAGCACGCCGCCCTCGCTCCCCTGCCGCCAGATGGCGCAGGCGTTCTTTTCGGGGTGGGCGCAGTCCAGCCAGCGGAAGGCGGCGGGGTCGTACTCCCGCAGCCAGAAGCCATCGTTTTGCAGGTACGCCTCGTTCAGTGCCTTGCGGAACACCCGGAAGCTGTCGTGGTTGGGGTATTTCAGCACCGACCAGTCCTGCTCGCGGCTTTCGTCCCATTCGCGCAGCTGGGCAAACTCGTTGCCCATAAAGTCCAGCTTTTTGCCGGGGTGGATCGCCATATACAGGTACAGCGCGCGCGCCTGCGGGAATTTTCCCTCGTACTCGCCGTACATTTTTTGCACGATCGTCGCCTTGCCGTGAACGTTTTCGTCGTGGCTGAAGGGCAGGATGTAATGTTCGTTCCACGCATACATCATCGAGAAGGTCAGCTTGCTCAGGTTATGCTTGCGCTCCTCCGGCGTTTTTTTGAAGTAGTCCAGCGTGTCATTCATCCAGCCAAGGTCCCACTTGTAGTCAAAGCCCAGACCGCCGTACTCGACGGGCGCGGTGACCTTGGGGAAGTTGGTGGAATCCTCGGCAATCAGCATGGCGGTGGGGTGGCGCTGCTGCAAGCCGGCGTTCATCCCCTTTAAAAATTCCAGCGTGCTGCCGTTGACCCCGCGGTTGGGGTCGCCCTGCCAGTAGATCAGGCGGCTGACGGCATCCATACGCAGACCGTCGGCGTGGAACACCCGCAGCCAGTAGTCGGCGCAGGACTGGATAAAGCAGCGGATCTCCCCGCGCGAGTGCATAAAGTTGCAGCTGCCCCACTCGCTCTGCCCCACGCTGGCGGCGGGGTACTCGTACAGGGGGGTGCCGTCAAATTCCTTTAAGCCGTATTCGTCCACGGCAAAGTGTACCGGCACAAAGTCCAGAATTACGCCGATGCCCTGCTTGTGGCAGGCGTTGATGAACTGTGCCAGCTCGTCCGGCGTGCCGTAGCGGCTGGTGGGGGCAAAAAAGCCGGTGGTCTGGTAGCCCCAGCTGCCGTCAAAGGGATACTCTGCCAGCGGCATCAGCTCCAGATGGGTGTAGCCGTATTTTTTGCAGTAGGCGGGCAAAAGCTCGGCAAGCTCGGCGTAGGTGTACCAGCTGCCGTCCTCCTTCTGCTGCCAGCTGCCCATATGGACTTCGTAAATATTTAACGGTTTATCATAGTTTTTGCTGCGTGCAGCCAGCCAAGCCTCGTCGGCAAAGCCGGTGGGGCGCTCGGCAATGATGCTGCGTCCGTCGGGGCGCAGCTTCATGGCAAAGCCGTAGGGGTCGCAGTGATCCACGCATCGCCCGTTTGCGCCGGTAACGCGGTACTGGTACGCCATACCGGCATCGGCGCCGTTGACATCTGCCTCCCACACACCGGCGTAGGTGCGGTGCATACCGTACTCTCCGAATTCGCCCACAACCTGCACATACTGCGCGGCGGGCGCCCAGACGGCAAAATGCGTGCCGCCGAAATAGGTGTGCGCACCGAAAAACTCATACGCATCAAAGGCATGACCGGTATAAAATGCCTGCATATCCATTGGCTGAAACGCTCCTTATTGTGTATTCCTTGTCAGTCCTGCACAATTTCCACCTGCCGCTGCGGCACTTGGAAATAGGCGGTATTTTCCTATAAAAAAATTGTACCACATCGAGCGATGCGGTACAATTTACATTATTGTACACTGTGTTCAAATATTGAGCAGAACCTTGGCAATGTTGAAGTAGATCAGCAGCGTGGTGGTATCCACGATGGTGGTGATCAGAGGCGATGCCATAACGGCGGGGTCAAGGTGGAATTTTTCCGCTACAACGGGCAAAAAGCCGCCGATGATCTGGGACAGCAGCACCGTGCAGATCAGCGTCAGGCAGACGACCGCCGCCACAGGCGCGGCGATGCCGTCCAGCAGAATGAGCTTGGCAAAGTTCAGGATCGCCAGCGTGCCGCCGCATAGGATGGCAGCGCGGCACTCACGCCAGAGAATGCGGGGCAGGTCCTTTGGCTCGATATCGCCCAGCGCCATACCGCGGATGATGGTGGAGGTACTCTGGCTGCCCGCGTTGCCGCCGGTGTCGGTCAGCAGCGGGATATAGGCGGTCAGCACGGTGACCGCCGCCAGCGCGTCCTCGTACCCGCGGATGACCATACTGGAGAAGGAGGACGAAACCATCAGGAACAGCAGCCACGGGGCGCGGCTTTTGTACAGATCCCACATAGACTGTTTAAAGTACGGCTTATCGGTGGGACCGATGGCGTTCATCTTGGCGATATCCTCGCTCGCCTCGTCCTGCAGGATGGAGATAGCGTCGTCGATGGTCACGATGCCGACCAGACGTTTTTCGTTGTCCACAACGGGGATCGCCAGAAAGCCATATTTTTCAAACAGCTGGGAAACATCCTCCTGGTCGGTGGTGGTGTTGACGCTGATGACGTTTTCGTCCATCATGTCAGCGATATGCTCGTTGTCCGGCTCGCGGCAAAGCACCAGCGCGCGCAGCGAAACCACGCCGATCAGCGTACGGTCACGGTCGGTGACATAGCAGTTGTTGATGGTTTCCTTGTCAAAGCCGTTCTTGCGGATGGCGTCGATGGCCTGCGCCACCGTCATACCGGCGCGCAGCTCCATAAACTCGGTGGTCATCACGCCGCCGGCGGAGTCCTCGGGGTATTTGAGCAATTCGTTGATCATGCGGCGGGTCGCCGGGTCAGCCTGCGCCAAAATACGCTTGACGACGTTGGCGGGCATCTCCTCCACCAGATCCGTCGCATCATCAACAAACAGATCATTGACCACGACCTTCAGTTCCTTATCGGTCAGGCAGTCGATCAGAGTCTGCTGGGTTTCGGGGGTAAGTTCGGCAAAAATTTCCGCTGCCAGATCCTTGGGACAAAGGCGAAACAGCACCGGGAGCTTTTCGGGCGGAAGATCCTCAAACACCGCCGCCAAATCGGGCGCGGGCAGGTTCTCCATAACGTCCCGCAGGCTCTGGTACTTTTTGGCATCGTCCAAGTTGGCCAGCATGGTTTTCAGGGTCAGAATTGCAGCATCGGACATAAAAAAGCCGCCTCCTTTTCAGGCGGCAGCCGAACACAGTATTTTTGGGAAATGCAACGCACAGCGGACCCATACGCTTAGCTCAGCGCATAGTCTGCTTCTTCCCACCAAAATATGACGGCTGCCTTATTTAAGATACATCGGTACACAGGACTAGGACTACTGGGTGTATCCAAGACAACCACCACACTTTTCTTATAAATTTGGGCAGGGGCATACCCTACCGATATTACTTTAACACGCCCGGCAGGATTCGTCAAGCAGTTTTTTGCAATGCGCCGCAGCTTTTTGGCAAAGCAAGCAGCCCCTCCCGGCGGGAGGGGGCTGCGGCATTTGGTTGGTTTATACGGTGACGGTTTCCTTGCGGCGGGGCAGCGCCGCAAGGTTCAAAAGCAGAACCGGGAGTAAGACCGTCATGGAAAGGATCCTTTCTGAATGCCTTTGGGCTGCACCTTATAAAGGTATCGCCTTAGTTTTTCAGTGCCTGCATCGGGGCAGGGATGCGCCCGCCGCGGTGGATCATAACCGCCGGGCTGTACTTGCTGATGGGCATAATGGGCGCGTGACCCAAAAGACCGCCGAAGTCCAGCACGTCGCCCGCCTTGTGACCGATGGCGGGAATTACACGCACCGCCGTGGTTTTGCTGTTGACCATACCGATGGCGGCTTCGTCCGCAATCAGGGCGCTGATGACCTCTGCCGGGGTGTCGCCGGGGATAACGACCATATCAATGCCCACCGAGCAGACGGCGGTCATAGCCTCCAGCTTTTCCAGCGTCAGGCTGCCGCAGTTGGCGGCGTTGATCATACCGTCATCCTCCGACACGGGGATAAACGCGCCGGACAATCCGCCCACATGGTTGGACGCCATCACGCCGCCCTTCTTGACGGCATCGTTCAAAAGGGCAAGGCAGGCGGTGGTGCCGCAGCAGCCGCAGCTTTCCAGACCCATTTCCTCCAGAATATTGGCAACGCTGTCGCCGATGGCAGGGGTGGGCGCCAGGGACAGGTCAATGATGCCTGCCGGCACGCCCAAGCGCTCGCTTGCCAGGTTGGCAACCAGCTGACCCAGACGGGTGATTTTGAACGCGGTGCGCTTGACCAGCTCTGCCACCTCGTCCATGGGGGCATCCTTGGGCAGCTTTGCCAGCGCGGCGCGCACGGCACCGGGACCGGAAACACCGACATGGATCTCGCAGTCCGGCTCGCCGGCACCGTGGAAGGCACCCGCCATAAAGGGGTTATCCTCGGGCGCGTTGCAGAACACGACCAGCTTGGCATCGCCCATGCACATATTGTCCTTGGTCAGCTCGGCGGTTTCGCGCACGACCTCGCCCATCAGCTTGACGGCATCCATATTGATGCCCGACTTGGTCGAGCCGATGTTGACGCTGGAGCAGACGATGTCGGTTTCCGCCAGTGCGCGGGGAATGGCTTCAATCAGGCGGCGGTCGCCGGCGGAAAAGCCCTTGTGTACCAGTGCGCCGAAGCCGCCCACAAAGTTGACGCCCACCGCCTTGGCGGCGCGGTCCAGCGTTTTGGCGTACTGCACGGGGTCTGCCTCGGGCGCAGCGCCCAGCAGCATGGCAATGGGCGTTACGCTGATGCGCTTGTTGACGATGGGAATGCCGTACTCGGCGCTGATGCCGTCCACAACAGGCACCAGATTGCCCGCCAGACGCACGATCTTGTTGTAAATTTTTTCGCAGGCTTTGTCGGCATCGGGGTCGATGCAATCCAACAGGCTGATGCCCATGGTCACGGTGCGGACATCGAGGTTTTCCTCGGTCAGCATCTCAATGGTTTCCATTATATCGCCGCTGTTGATGATTCTCATACCTTGCCTCCCCTGTTATACCGTATGCATGGCGTCAAAGACTTCCTGACGGGTCACGGTCACCTGCATCTGCATTTCCTTGCCCAAGGCGGCAAAACGCTCGCGCATGGCGGCGCTGTCCACGGTGCAGCCGTTCAGGTTGACCAGCATGATCATGCAGAACATATCCTGCATAATGGATTGGGACACGTCCTCAATGTTAATGTTCAGCTCGGCGCAGACAGCGCTGACCTTGGCGACAACACCCACCGTGTCGCGTCCGATAACAGTAATAACAGCTTTCATACAAAACCCTCCCTATACTTGCCCGGCGGGAAATGCCGCGCGGTACTTTTATTATAGCAAAGTGTGCGGCGCTGCGCAAGAAAAAGGCAAAATCTTTTGCTGTAAAATAGCGGAAAATGTCGGTTTTGGCGCAAAAAGCGGTTGCAAATGTCTTGGCATCGCGGTACAATAGGCGCGGAAGGTGATTTTTTATGACCGTTATCTGGATTCTACTTGTGTTGGCTGCCCTTGTGCTGTTCTGCGTCTGGCCCGGCGCCAAGCGCGCGGCGCTGCGCGTTCCCTTCAGCGGGCATAACTGCGCCCACCGCGGTTATTTCGGCAAGGATCAGCGCCCGCCCGAAAACAGCCTGCCCGCCTTTGCCGCCGCCGCCCAAAACGGCTACGGCATTGAGCTGGACGTGCAGTTTACCAGCGACAAAAAACTGGTGGTTTTTCACGATGATACGCTGGATCGTATGACCCCTGCCAAGGGCTTTGTTCACGATATGCCGTGGGCGGAATTTTCTGCCCTGCCGCTGGCGGGCAGCGAGGAGCATCCCCCGCTGTTTGCCGATATGCTGAAAACCGTGGCAAACGCAAACCCCGCCACCCCGCTGATTGTGGAGATCAAAAGCCGTACCGAGTATTCCAAGGCGTATTTGACCGAGCTGGTGCAGGCAACGCTGGACACGCTGCAAAGCTACCCCGGTCCCTATTGTCTGGAAAGCTTTGACCCCCGCGTGGTGGCGCTGGTGCGCCGTATGGCACCCGGCGTTTTGCGCGGGCAGCTGGCAGACAGCTACCAAGCCAACCGCAAGAGCGGTGCCAACCCGGTGGCGGCTTACGGGCTTTCGCATCTGTTCGGCAACTTTATGGCGCGCCCGGATTTCATTGCCTGGTGTCCCGACCCCCGCAACTGGGCGGTGTCGCTGTGCTATAAGCTGGGCGCCATGTCGGTGATGTGGACGGCACTGCCCGAACACGACACCCAAAAGCTGGAGTCCGACAATGACGCGGTGATTTTCCAGTGGTACGCCCCCAAACAGCAGTATAAATAACGCATACGCGCAGACTTTTTGCATACGATGTACAAGGACATCGTTGGAAAGGGGCTGCGCGTATGTTTTTGTTTACGGTCACCAAGCCCGGCTTGCGGCAGACGGGGGCGCTGGCGCTGTGTGCGGCGTGCCTGTGCGGCACCGTGGCGGCAGCAGTGCGCTTTGCGGGGCAGAGCCTTCCTGCGTCTGCCGCCGTGCAAACGGGCATTGAAACGACGCAGGATATTGCCGACTATTTTACCGGGCGGGGCTTTGACACCGACCTGTCCTCCGCTGCTGTGGACAAGGTCAAAATTCCCCGCAAATGGGACGACAGCTTTGCCGCCTTTGACGGCATCGTGCAGGAAAGCGGGCTGTCGCTGGCAGACTGCAAGGGCAAGACGGTGGAAAAATGGACGCTGCTGTGTCCGGAACTTTCGACCGAGACGAACGACACCTACTGCGTGCTGCTGGTGTACAAGGCAAGACCCGTGGGCGCGTACCTGCTGCAAAAGCCGGGCGGCGAGGTTTCGGGGTTGGTCACGACTGCCGAAACGATGGCGGACGCCGCGCGCGAGGAAGCCGTGCAGGAAACCGCCGCCGCGCCCGAGGCTGCGGATTTTCCCACCGATTGACGGGCGCAAATTGACTTTCTTACCCAAAAATGATACTATAAAACCAGTTGATTTATAATGTATTCGGAAATTATAAGGAGCTTGTATGTCCGAGCAAAATTACCGCGCGATGCTGCGCTGGTTCCGCAGCCACGGCGCCGCAAAAAATGTGCTGTTTTGGGTAAGCAAGGCTGCCGTGTGGGCGGTGTACGGGGTGTATCTGGGGCTGCTGGGCTGGATGGCGTACCACACCATGTGGACACAGCTGCTGCCCGCCGCCCTTGTGCCTGCCGCCGCCTTTTTGGTGGGCACTGCCCTGCGCAAAGGTATCAACCGCCCGCGCCCTTACACAAAATATGGCGAAGAACCGTTGTTTCCCAAAGATCAGCCGGGCTGCAGTATGCCCAGCCGCCACTGTTTTTCGGTGGCTGCCATCGCGGTGGCAGCCTGGTATGTGCTACCCCCCGCCGCCCTGCTGCTGGCGGCGCTGGCAGTTCTGATTGCGGTATCCCGCGTTTTGTGCGGGGTACACTACATAAGCGATGTGCTGGCAGGGCTTGCCTTCGGCGCCATTTTTGCGCTGCTGGGCAACGAGCTGTTTGTTTTGTTTGTATCCATGCTGGGCTTCTACCCCGTGATGCTGCTGTAAAGGCAATACCGCATAATTCTAAGTGCCGATACGGCGCGCGAGGTGCGGCAGCTGCTAAGCCAAAAGCGCAGGCAATACTTTGTGTATTGGCGAGCATTTTGGCAACGCAGATGCCGTGCCGCACACCGAGCCGCAGCGAGGCGCTTCGGAGCGCAACCGCCGCTTGCGGCGGCTCTTGGCGCGGAGATCCGCCGGAGCGGTGCTTAAGCCGTTAGGCGGGAATTGTGCGGTGTTGCCGAAAGGAAATCGGACTATGAAACGTAAATTTTTATCCCTTTTGCTCATCGGGGCGCTCAGCCTGCTGCTGGCTGGCTGCTCCTTCAAGGACACTATGCTGTACCTGTACGGCGGCGATGACTTTGTGCAAAGTGAGGAAACCGCCTACGCCCGCTGTGACGGTGCCAACGGCGTCAGCGTCGTTTTTGACCAAAATACATGGAGCATCCCTACGCTGGCGCAGCCGGACACCCTGTCGATGGTAACCGGCAACAAACTGAGCTACACCGTGGTGCTGCTGCAAAAAACCGACGATTACACGGACTTTTTGGCGCAATCCGGCGCAGAGCTGGAGGACACCACCGGCACCGTGAAATACGACCTGGAGCTGACCGTCCCCAACGCCGTCGCCAAAGCCGTGCGGTATGACTGCGGCAGCTACCAGACCCTTTTTGTGCAGCTGGACTACGATTGCGGCGAAACCGTGTATGTGACCGCCGCCGCCCGCACCAGCGACTATCAGCCCATTGTGGCGCTTTTGCAGGGCGTTTACCCCACCGGACACGCCCCCGCCGAGCTACCCGCTGCCGACACAGTGGTGGACGCAGTCGCCCCCGAAGAACAGCAGTAAAGGCAACACCGCACAATTCCCGCCTTACGGCTTAAGCACCGCTCCGGCGGATCTCCGCGCCAAGAGCCGCCGCAAGCGGCG
>ERZ1034691.2069-NODE-2069-length-11613-cov-4.828171_pt1 | contig 11613 bp, 7 predicted proteins | sample MGYA00520638_ERZ1034691 | MGnify/ENA primary metagenome ERZ1034691 (study PRJEB33766, sample SAMN09781763) | gut metagenome | biome: gut microbiome | host: Homo sapiens | place: Madagascar | study: EMG produced TPA metagenomics assembly of the PRJNA485056 data...
TTGTAGATGCCCGCAATGCAGCCATAGCTGATTGCAAGACTGCTCTTATCTCCCGACGTTCCACGTTCCTGCACTACCTGTTCCTGCAGGGTAAGACCTTTCTGATACCAGTTCAGTGCATCGTCCAGACGCCCCTGTGACTTGTGGATGTCTGCAATGCAGCCATAGCTGATTGCAAGACTGCTCTTATCTCCCGGCGTTCCTCGTTCCTGTACCACCTGCTCCGACAGGGCACAATCTTTCTGATACATGCTCAATGCTTCATCCAGACGTCCCTGTGACTGGTAAATGCCTGCAATGCAATTGTAACTGGCTGCAAGACTGCTCTTATCTCCCGGTGTTCCTCGTTCCTGTACCACCTGCTCCGACAGGGCGAGACCTTTCTGATACCAGTTCAGTGCCTCAACCAGACGGCCCTGTGACCGATAGACATCGCCCATACAGCCATAGCTGATTGCAAGATTACTCTTATCTCCCGGTGTTCCTCGTTCCTGTACCACTTGCTCCGACAGGGCACAATCTTTCTGATACATGCTTAATGCTTCATCCAGACGTCCCTGTGACTGGCAAATGCCTGCAATGCAATTGTAACTGGTTGCAAGACTGCTCTTATCTCCCGGCGTTCCACGTTCCTGCACTACCTGTTCCCGCAGGACAAGGCTTTTCTGATACCAGTTCATTGCTTCATCCAGACGGCCTTGTACTTTGTGGATATCCGCCAGGTCCATGTAAATCGTAGCCAATCTTTTTTTATCTTTCAGTGTTCTATGCTGTTGTACTTCGTGTTCCGCCAAAAGACATGCTTTTTCATACATTTCCTCAGCCTTTTGCCAATCGCCTTTTGCCTCATATAGATTCGCAACCCGGTCACATGTGTATGCGAGGCCGCTTCGATCCTTCGGAAGACCACGTTTTCGTACCAGTTCTTCGTCGTTTTCCAGCATCTGCTGAAACATCTCTGCAGCCTTGTCCAGACGCCCCTGCATACAATACAGGTTTGCAATCTTGTCGCATCCAATGGACCATTTTTCCCAATCATCCCATGTTCCGCGGACACGGCGCAGTTTTTCTCTGGTCTTAAAGTTGCTCTGAAAGAGCTCCATTGCCCCCTTTAAGTCTCCACAGAGTCTCCGGATTCTTCCCAGTCGCTCCTGGCATTCACCACGGAATGATTCCGCGTCCAGATTGGCTTCCTGCCCTGCCTGCTGTGCAAGCTCCAGCGCATCGGTGCAGATTTTCTCCGCTTCCTCCAGCTTGCCCCAGTCCCTGCACAGGTCTCCCGCTTCCATCACCGTATCGCGCCACGCCTGGTTCTGCACCAGCGCAGTGCACTGCTTCTTCATCCCGGCCTGCTGCAGCAGAACGGGCAGCTGCACGGCCTCATAGAAGCTCAGGCTGTCAGCGTCCTCTTCCAGATGGGCATAGAAGGCCCTTGCCTGCGCCTCGATGCCGTCCTCCGCGGGGGCTGCATAGGGCTGGTCCCGCTGCAGCCACTGGCGGATGTAGGCATGGTCAATGGACAGCGTGTTGTCCCCGAACGTATTGATGCCCCGGCGCAGAAGTACATTGATGCGCTGGCAGAAATCCCGCAGCTGCCCGGCAGACCAGCCCATCACCCGCCGGAGTGCAGCCTCCGGCAGCGGTGCCTTTGCACCGAGCAGGCAGCTCAGCGGCAGACGCCAGTTCCGGCAGTAATCGTTCCGGTCCGGGAAGAAATACTGGAACCATGCCGCGAACATGGCGTCCAGACCCTCCGGGTATTCTTCCGCAGCCGAGAGGGTGCCGCGCTCCTGCAGCAGGCTGCACATCATCTCCGCATAGAGGAAGGTCCCCTGACTGCGGGCCGTGAGGGCCTCCAGCGAAGCGTTCCACTGCGGGTCCTCTGCAAACTGTGCCTGCAGGCACGCTTCATAATACGCCCGGATGTCGGCCCGGTTCGCGGCTGCGTCGGCCGCGATCTCCAGTTTCCAGGCACCGGCCGCATAAGCCGTCACGGCCGGGGTGGCGCGGGCCACGATCAGGATGCGCAGCCAAGCGGGCAGGCTGTCGGCGTAGGCCGCCAGCGTGCCCGCCAGTGCATTTTCCTCCGGGCTGCCGCACTCGTCCAGACCGTCCACCACCAGTACCATCGTCTGGTGGCCGCCATCCACCGAGAGCCGCAGCGGCTCTTCCAGCAGCCGCGCGAACAGCTCCTTTTCCGAAAGGCGCTCCAGCTCCGCCTTGTTTTCCGGCAGATGCATCAAAAGGCTCTGCCGGTACTCCGGCAGGCGGCAGGCCAGCAGATAGGCCAGCGTCTGGATCACCGTGCGGGGTGCATTGTACACCTCCATGTCACTGCGGCAGAACAGGCAGGCCGCCACCCGGGAATTGTAATGAGTATAGTGCACCGCAAAGGCACTCTTGCCCACGCCCGGCCCGCCGTACAGCAGACACATCCGTTTGCCTGCCGGGTCATCCATCCAATGCTCCAGCTTTTCCTCCAGCCATGCGCGCCCCACGAACCGCTTCTGCAGCAGGGCGTTCTGGCGGCTGGTGTCATAATAGACGTTCAGATGGTCATGGATGTACTGTATCTGCCCGTTGAACTCCCGGGTCTCCTTGCTGTCCAGCACACGGAACAGTTCCTGCATTTTCCCGCGGAACCATTCTGCAAACACATCCGGCCCCGCCGCTTTCTGCTCCTTCCAGTCCGACATGTCCAGCCACTGCTCGTGCCCGATGGTGGCTGGCGGCTTCACCTCCTGCTCCGGCGCCAGAAGGATACTGTGGACGTTGCCGCCCTTGACACCCACTGCAATGGCCAGTTCATCCAGGCAGACCCCCCGTTCCCGGGTAGAATGCGGCGACAGGCAGGCCACCACGGCATTGCTGCTGCGCACTCCTTCCTGGATGGAAACGCGCCAGTTGTCGCCGGTTCGGATGTCGCTCTGGTCGAACCATGGGTCATAGCCGTGCTCCTTCAGCGCTGCACAGATGCGCTGGCAGATCTCACTTTCGGGGTGACCATAACTCAGGAACAGCCGCATCGGCTCAGCGGCCTGCCCGCTCACCGGTTCCTCCGGTGCTTCAAACCGGTGCATGCATTCTCCGCAGATGCACATGCTGCCTTTGACAAAGACCTCCGTGCTCCCGCACTGCGGGCAGCAGATCGTTTTTTCCATCCTCATCACCGTTCCTTTCGTCTCTTATCCGTTCTGCGTGGTACGGTCCCACTTCTTCTGCGCGTCATGCGGGGAAAGCAGCGTTTCCAGCGTATAGAACGCACGGTCCTGGTTCAGATATTCCTTGACGCAGTTGTCAAGCGCCAGCATCAGCTCATAGTCATAGCACTTGTAGTTCTTGTAAAGGCCGGGCATGGGCTTTCCATTGGCACCGTGCAGCTCCTGTCCGCGGGCCTTGTAAAAAGCCTGCGCTGCCTGATGCTCCGCCCACGTCATCCGGTCCAGGGCATCCCAGCCCGGGCCCGGTCGCTCCATGCTCCACTCCGGCATCGCTGATTCATCGGCCGCGCTCTGCGCCGTCGGACGGTCAAACATTGCCCGCTGCGGGTCACTGGGCACCAGACAGTTGTGCAGCCGCAGATCCAGTGCGCGGCTCTGCCATACCAGGTCCTTCGGGTCAGAAGCCGCAGGCTGAATGTTCTGCCACTGCTCCGGTGTGATCCTCTGATATCCCTGGCTGCGGGTGTAGGCACACCAGCGCAGACGCTCCATCCAGACCAGGTGGTTCAGCTGCATCTGATCCAGCTCCTGCATAGAACCGCTCTCCGCATGCAGCCGGAGCACATCCGGCAGCGGCCAGATCTTCGTCCGGAGCCATTCCGGCAGCAGTCCCGCCGAGAACAGTTTGCTGGTGCTGTGGATCGCCAGGGCAATGTTGGCCCGCATGCCATAGCTGTCCGTCACGCCGCTGCGCAGGCGTTCAATTTGGCTCTCGATGCGCTCCAGCGCGGTCTGGTTGGAATCCCGGTAAACGTCGCTCAGGCAGAGACTGTACGACAGAAAATCCGGTGCAAAGATATTCTGGTAACTGAACTGCTCCTGCCAGCTGCCAAACACTGTCACATAACAGCTGCCGGGCCAGCGCTGTTCCTTTTTGGCCTGGTACTGACCGGTGCGCAGCAATTCTGCCGTCCGCTCCAGTGTGCTGCCCAGCACAGCATCGGTACAGCGGCTGAACAGCAGCACCGGGCGGCGGCGGCCCAGCTCACGGCACAGGAACCACCGCTGCAGGTCCAGTGTGACATCCTGTACCCTGTATTCCTTTTGCGGATCGACCAGCACCGTGCTGACCTGCCCGGCCACCTGTTCCAACAGCTGATCAAACGCCGCGCTCAGCGGCTCGGCAGCATAGAACCGGACGCGGCCTGCCCGCTGCTCCACATGCGGCTCAAAGACCTCCGGCATCCGGTGCCGGAGCGCCTGTTCCATCTGCTTCCGGGCATCCTCGTTTTCTGCCACGCAGTGAATGGTGAGCGGGATTTTCCGGTCTGTGCCCGGAAACAGCAGCTGCCCCATGTAATACGCATTGCGGACATACTCCTGCGCAAAGGCCGTGCTGCCCACCACCAGCAGCTCCAGCTGCTGGTACTGCTCACTGCACAGCGGCAGAAACAGCGGTGCATGGAACAACAGCTGCTGGGCACAGCGCTGCTCCGGGGCCAGAAGCATCAGCAGCGGCGTACACTTTTTTTCAGCTTCCCGCTGCGGAGCCTTTGCCGCCAGCTCCTGATTCAGCTTGTCCAGCATTGTACTGTCCGCTTCACTGTCCGAAAAGGTCAGCACCGCACAGGCCGCACGAGAGGACAATGCCTGCAGCGGTGCATCCGCATCAGTCAACCGGATCGCCGCGCGGATGTTTTCCTGTGTATCCTGGTCCATCAGCAGATAGACAAAGGAATAGTCCCGGACGTGCTGCAGCAGGCGGTCCATGCAGCCCAGCAGGCGGAACTCCGTGATATCGCAACGGAAGGTCAGTGCATTGAGATTGTGCACCCGGTCCAGCAGTTCGCTGATGCGTTCGTCCGAACCATCGGCATAGGAATCCGTAAAGATAATGCTGGGGGAATCCGGCAGAACGACAAAGGGTTGCTTTTTTTCAGTCAGCTCCCGATTCCAGTTTTTCGCAATGCTTTCTGCCAGTGCAACGCTCTGTTCATTGATCTCCGAAAAGATATAACGTTTGTGCGTGAGCAGAGCATTGTAGCGCCACCGCGGGAAACAGTCGCAAAGCATATCCAGCAGAACAGCACCACCCAGCACCGGACACATCACATTGATGATGTTGGACAAATGTGTGTACAGCCCCACCACAAAGCCGGGCGCTGCCGTGTCGGCCAGGTAACCCAGGCCGGAAAGCAGATATTCGGTATAGCCCTCATCCATGCTGAAGGTCTGCAGCGAGTGGACAAAACTGTCCGCAAGAAGTTTGCAGAAGCCGTTGAAACTGAGTTCCAGTGTCAGCAACGAATAGTCCTCTCCGTTCGGCACGCACTCCACGCCAAAGCGCAGGCAGAATGCCACAACAAACAGCATCCCGATCAGGCGGAACTGCCCCAGCACCGGTTTGTGAAAGCTGGGGCGAAAAAAATACCGCACGATCATCCAGAAAAGGACCGCAAACAGCGCCACCGCCAGGACAAAGGTTCCGTAAAACAGTGTCGCTGATACGCCCTGCATCGATATGTTCATTCTGTATACCTCATCTTCCCCATGCCGGCTCCACAGCAGGACATACCCGGCACGGATTTTACGCTCTGTATTACAAAACCTGCGGATCAGCTTTTATGCGGCCGATCCGCAGGTTTTATCTGCTGCCCTCCTGCACAGCTGCAGGAAAAGCGATTTTTTGTTTTTTCAGGACACCGCACTGCGGGAGGACACCGAGAAATCCACAATGTACCATTTTTTATTGATTTTTTCCATCAGGATCGTCACATAACGGAAAAACTCATTGCCATTGATGTTCATTGTCCACAACGTTTCCAGTTTGGCATTTTTGCCCAGGATCTGGCTGTCTGTCACCTCGATCTGAACATCATTCAGCGCACCCTGCGCCATATCGAATGCGTCATCTCCCAGCAGAGAGGACATCACCTGTGCCATGGCCTCGTTGCCGTTGACACCGGTCGTGGCCAGCAGCAGCCGGATGGGGTCTGCCACATCCGGGTCAATGATGTTCAGCAGCGCTTTGGTGTCCACATTTTCAATGGCATACTGTGCTTCGGTCAGCGTTTCTTTGATCTGCGTACCTTCCTTCGCTTCTCCGACCTTTTCAGCAGTAAAGCGTCCGCCCAAAAAGAGCACCACCACAACCGCCACGCCTGCCGCCGCCAGCAGGACCATCGTCAGGGGGCTTTTGCTCCCCGAACGGCGGCGGCCTGCGCTGCTCCTTTTGCTTCTTCTGAAAGCAGCGGATCTGTTGGGGCGGCGGGTCGTGTTGCTTTTTCGTTTTGTGTTCATGATAGCTTCTCTTCCTTCTGGATCTGTGCTGCAAGTGCTGCACACGAATCGTTGATTTTTGCAAACGAACGCAGGAACCGGCCTGCACGGCTCGGCTCGCCGGCCGAAACCGTAGCACTCACGATCCGGCCGATCCGGTCTGCATCCGGCACAAGCTCTGCGCTGTAATAATCACATGCCTGAATGGCATGGATATACTCTCCTTCGGACAGGCTCTGGTCGATGTACTCGTCCACATACCGGTCCACATTCTTGCCATTGTTGTATTCCTTTTCGATCTGGCTCAGGGCGGTGGCATAATTGCCGCTGTCCATCTGGTTATTCAGCCGGAATCCGAACTGCATGACCACCACCAGAATGATCACCGCGAATACCACCGCAATGCCCACAATGATCCCGGCCAGAAGCCTCTTGTCTTTTTTATCCGCTTCGTGGAGGGTTTTCGACTCTTCCTCGGCGCGCTCCGGCGTGTCCGATGGCGGATCCTGGAATTCTTCCGGCTCCTCTTCCTCCGGCTGGAGCTCTTCCGGCTCCTCTTCCTCGGCCGCGCTGCTGCCTGTACCAGCCAGCTCTTTCAGGCTGGAAACCAGTTTCTGCAGGGTCCAGGCATACTGCGCAGTACAGCAGCAGACCTCTGCCAGCAAACGGCTCAACTCCGGGCTTGCCGAAACAGGAGCCGGGATGGGTTCGCCTGCCAGACGGCGCTGCTCTGCATCCGCAATGGGTGCTGTCGGTGTTTCAAAGGGGATCATGCCATCATTCAGCAGCCAGTACAGCAGCATTCCCACCGAATACGCTTCCCGTTTCTGAGGCTCTGCCTGGATCCAGAAGCCCTGTGGCTTGGCCTCTTCGCTTCCCGGCCACCACGGGCAGAGGATCGGGTTCCCGGCCTCATTCAGCATGACCCGGTCCGGGTCTACGCTGCCGGCCGAAAAGCCCTTGGCGGTGTACTGCTGCAGCAGTTCACACAGCGCAATGCCCAGCTGAAGTACCCACGCTTCGTCTTTGGCGCCGCTTGGGTACCGGTCCCGCAGGGTCTGCGCTGCCGGGGTCAGCAGATACCACTTTTTCAGGCCCGGCATGTTCAGGTCCGGTTCCACTTTTTGTTCCAGCGGCAGAAGCAGCAGTTCCTGGCACACGGCACGGGCACTGCACTGTTCCCGCAGATAGCTCTCCACTTCCTGCAGATCCAGCACCGGAAGCCCGTTCAGGCTTCCGGTAAAGCCCAGCGCACTGCGCAGATCCTGCTCCCGCAAATAGATCTGCCACAACAGCGCTCTTTTTCCATCCGGCTGAAACACCGGCCCATACAGGACGTTCCGGTCGTTTCCCAGGGGATGGCCTTCCTTTGTCATCCGGTCAAATGCCGCGATCGTATCCATTCGCCGTTTCTCCTCGATTTCTCAGAGCACTTTGCTCAGTTCTCTTGCCGCCTTGCGGTACTCGTTGGCATCCGAACGCATCCGCCTGCAGATCTTCATGTCGCCCAGCCCCTGGATGGACGCTTCCATCTGGTCGGCTGCCTGATCCAGATATTTTGCGGTCTGCTTCATGTCATTGATGCAGGAGCGGATCTCCTCCCGCAGTGCAAAATCCATCATTGTTTTTCCTCATCCATCCAGATGCGGCAGAGCAGTACGGATCTGCCGCTTTGCATTTTCGTAGGCCGTGCAGATCCTTTCCACCTTGCCCGCCATGGAAACGATCTCTCCATAGTGGCTGACCTGCAGCCGGGCAACCACCACATGGCAGGAGCTGATAAGGGAACTGAAGTTTCCGGTCATCGCATCCACGGTCCCTTCCGCAGCCAACCGACCGCAGATACTGCCCACCCGGCTTCCAAGCCCTTCCGCATGCTGCTTAGCCTTGTCCAACAGCCGGACCGTCTCCATCAGGCCATCCTTATCAATATCCAGAGACACATACCGGGATGCCCGGACGCTGAGACCTGCTGCCATGGAGGAAAAGTGCTCTTTGGTCTGCCGGAACAGGAGCTTGCAGCCGTCAAAGATACTGTTGAAAAAGCTCTCTCCTGCCTGGAAGCCCCGCTCGATCTTTTCCACGGTCGTGCGCAGCACCGCCCGAACGGTCTGGCCGATCCAGTCGGCAGCTCCGACGGCCGCCTCCTTGCTCTGCTGCAGGGCGATTTTGATCGCCTCCACGGCATTGGGGGCTGCCATGATCGCCTGGATGTTCCGGTAAAGCCCCTGCGCCGCCTGGCTCAGCCGGGTTTTGATCTGTTCGATCATCTGTTCGGCCTTTGCCCAGACACTGTCCAGATTGGCCAGGAACTTTTCGCACAGCTCACTCACCGTCAGCCGGAGCTTTTCGATCATGCTGCCTGCGTTTTCCACGACCCACTTGACCCCGACATAGACAGCCGCTGCACCCACGACCAGCGTTGAAAGCGCCGCTACCAGAACTTTCAATACGGGTGCCAGGTCTATTTTGCTCACCCACCGTCGGTTCAGTGCATCCACGGCACCACGCAGGAATCCATTCCACTCAAATCCCACGGATTTGCTTGTGTACTCTGCCAGAAGCTCCAGAAAATAGGACAGGTTGTTTGTTGTGATAATGGTATCCACGATCGTTGCCAGAACGTTCAGGTCCTCGTCATCCAAAGAGGCTGCAAACGATACCACCACATTGCACAGCGTGTCAAGGTCAAACTTGCCGTCTTTCGTGCAGAGCTTGTTAAGCTCCCAGAACCCCACGATCTCATTATCCACGCAGAGCTTTTCCAACATGTCGTAGAACCGTTCGGTCTGCTCCGGCGTCAGGACTGCCAGCAGATTTTCCATCAGGTTCTCGTAAAACTCGCTCAGCTCTGTGCGCTGCAGCGGGTTTCCGTCCGCATCCTTTGTCACAAGGCTTCCGTCCGCATTGAACACCCAGTTCTTGTAGTCGTGGGCCATCATGCCGGAGCCGAGGTTGTCATCGCAGGACTGGAAATAGACATACGTGTCGTGGTTGTTCATCTCGTGGTTGTTCATCAGATGCCCGACCACAGAGTTCTGCGGGGACAGGCAGTACAGCCCATCGCTCAGATGATCTTTCAGCGCCTTGTATTTTCCGGCGAACGTCTCGTTTTCCAGCAGCTCGCTGCCCATGCCCGGACCGTCGAAATTGCGCAGCTTATACAGCCGTTTCAGGTCTTCCTCACTGAGCATGGCACCGGCATACAGTGCTTCGTTGCCGCCCTTGGAATAACCGGCAACGATAAAGTCATCCCTGCTAAACTCATCCCCGCTGTATTCTTTCATAACACTGTTCAGATACTCTGAAGCAGCTTTCTGCGCCTGAACACCGGAAGCAGTGGTGGCCATGCGGCCATCCTCCAGCCAGGAGGTCACCTCCGGGCCGGTGCCCGCATAGGTGACATACCGGGTGCAGCTCCCCGTATCGTCCTTCGGAAATTGGAACGTCGCCATTTTGGTGTAGGAGGTGTATTTCTCCTGCGATACTTCCGAAACGCCGGTCGCAGTATAATCCACACAGTCACTGATCTTCAGCTGGCTGAATCGCGGGTTTTCGGACAGTGTCTTGTAGAAATCCAGATTATACTGGTTGCTTTCCGACCACGACACTCCTTTTTCCTTCAGGGCCGTAAGATCACTGATACGCTGCTCCAGCACATCTCCCAGGGACATGGACCGGCCGTCCGCCACCGCATTGGATGTCGGGCCGGTTCCATCGCTCACGATGCGGAGGATCTGGTCATCCGATGCGATCTGGTTCAGCGCCATTTCCTCTGCCTGTGTGATGTTGTCCCGCGTCATTGCATCGTGCCGCTGGTTGCTGCCGCTCAGAGTCTGCCCGAAGGAAGTGGAAAAAAAGGGATTTTCTTCTTGCTGGTCTTTCATGGCGGATCCTTCCTTTCCTTCTGATCAGCTTCTGGGGCTCACCCGCAGATACATGCCCTTTGCCGTGGCTTTGGACCAGTCCGCCCGGAGCGGGGTCTGCGCCGCCATCAGGATGTCAATGGTGTTCTGCGGCAGGGCAGCCGCATACAGAATGCCGTTCCAGCCCTGTGCACACAGCTGTTCTGCCAGCTCATTGGCTGTGGCTTCCAGCGTTTGGGCTTCGCTCTGCGGTACGACCACATACCACCGGCAGCTCAGCGCCTCCACGTCGGCCACGGTCTGCAGCTGTTCGGTTTCATCCCACTGCCGCGAAGGCAGGTCATTGACGATCGTGACCCATGCGCTGCCCACGGCATTTTCCGGCAGGAGCTTGTCCAACTGGGCGCTGAGCTGACGGCTCAGCCCCTGCAGAACGCGGTCATCCCGGATCTCCACGCTGCCCTCAGCCGGGTGGATGAACACATGGAACGTTTCCTTGCCTTCCGCCGTCATGGGCACACTGTACCAGTTGTCTCCGGTACCGCTGACATAGCTCACCGTTCCGGCTGTATACTCCTGTGCACCGATCTGCGCAAGGTAGGCTGTGCCTTCCTGCTCGATCTGTTCCCGGTAGCTTGTACGGGTCTGCTCCTGCTGCATGTTGCAACCTCCTGCCAACAGGCAGCCTGCCGTGAGCACTGCCACGGCAAGTGCCATTTTCACTGCTTTTTTCATCGCATTCTCAGCGGCTCGAAGGCAGCTGCGTCACAAGATTCTTCAGCTTGCTCTGGACATTGCCGAATTCCTTTGCAAATTCGTCTGCATGGGTACCGAATGCCGTCACATCTTCCTGCAGCTGCTGGAACTTCTTGCTGTACTGGGCGAACTGCTGCCGCATTTCCTCGCCCTCACCGCTCTGGAAATTCGATTCCGTGCTGTCGATGGCCTTCTGGGCGCGCTGCAGATCGTCAAACAGGTTATTTGCTTTCGTCTTCAGCTCGCTTGCTTTCTGAGAGATCTGCTGCAGATCGACATTGGTCGTAACGTTTGCCATGATGATTTCTCCTTTCTTCTGTCAGCGGGCTGCATTTGCGGCGGTGGTCACAACATGTTCCACCGCGCCGGCGGCATTGTTCAGGAATTCGATGTAGTTCTGCAGGCAATCCTGCATGTTCTTCATCGTGTCCTTATACTCCGTGTACTTGGCCGCAAATCTCTTGTAGGCCTCGTCATCCCAGCTGTCGTTCAGTTCTTTGACCAGCTGATCGCAGCGCTTGCAGTCAGAGGTAAAATCACTCAGTGCATTC
>ERZ1034691.2070-NODE-2070-length-11610-cov-4.744613_pt1 | contig 11610 bp, 6 predicted proteins | sample MGYA00520638_ERZ1034691 | MGnify/ENA primary metagenome ERZ1034691 (study PRJEB33766, sample SAMN09781763) | gut metagenome | biome: gut microbiome | host: Homo sapiens | place: Madagascar | study: EMG produced TPA metagenomics assembly of the PRJNA485056 data...
GCTTTTAGAAAGATAACAATATTGATATTGTGAAAAATGCACAAAATAAACGCCGTATATATGCAGAAAGAGCGACATAGTTACCAATAAAATAAATTGACTGGGGAGGGCATTTGTGTTAATCTTATAAAAGATTTCGGGAAAAGTGCGTGTTTCCCGTGCAACAATGAGATATCGTAGAAAATACGGTGTTTTAGAAACAAGGAGGCAATTTATGAAAAAGAACAGAAAGCGGATTGTGGCGGCGTTCATGACGGTTCTCATGGCGTTGACATTAGTCCCAACATGGCTGTTGGGTGGCGTGTTTACCACTACAGCTAAGGCGGATGAGAAAACCTATTCGTATGATGTTACGAAAGATTCGAATTGGAAGAAAGCTACAAACATAGCAAAAGATACTAAAATTGGTACAGATGGCTATTTTGTAATTGGAAATGGTGGAGAAAGCGGAGACAAAGCCAAATATGCTAATAGTAATACAAAATCTATTGAGTTAAACAATGGTGGAGTTGGAACAATTTCATTTACCATTCCTGCAGGAATGGAAGCAACAGCAACATTTACAGTGACAGCAAGTGGAGATTTAAAAAATGGAGTGGCTGCTATTGCATATTATGAATTATTAGATTCATCAAAGGTTGCTGTTTCGCAGGTTTCAGGAGCTGAGAATTGTAAATTAACAGATACTAAAACAAAAGTTGAAGCATCTTAAAAATTAAGTGAAGGAACTTATACATTTAAAGCAAATAAACCAACTGAAGATACTAATAAAAATGTACGAGTATACAAAATAGAAGTTAATATGAAGTCAACTGGTCCGGTTGTTGGTGCTATGCCAACAGTTAAACCAGATTCATTGACAGCAAATTACAATCAGGAGACTGGTAAGGTTGATTTAGCTTGGGAAGCTGCTGTAGAAGGAAGTGGAGATTCAGTATATCAGATTTATGTAGGTGACAAAAAAGTGGATTCTGTAAAGTATACAGAAAAAACATATTCTTATACACCAGATAAATCTGGAGAATATACATTTTCTGTTAAAGGAGCACTTGGTGATAAGGTAGAAGAAAAGGGAGCTTCTAAAACAGTAGCTGTAACACTTCCACTTAGTGCACCAACAGTTAAAGCATCAAGAGTTTCAACAGATGGAACAAAGATTAATGTTGAAGCATCTGGTTCAGAGGCAGAAAAATATGAGTTCTCTGTATATGATTCAGACAAGAAACTTGTAAAGACTGTAGAGGCCGAAGCTAAAGACGGTAAGGCAACAACAACAATTGATGGTCTTAAAGAAGGATATAAGTATTATGTATCAGCAACTGCTGTAAGAGGAGATGAAAAGAAAGCTTCAGACAGCGAGAAGATGGCAAGCGTAATGCCATATGCTGAAAAGGATACATCACAGGCAATACCTGGAATGACAGTTATTAATACTAATGATGCAGATAATTCTAAGACAGTAAGTCTTACAATAGTAAGAGAAAATGGAACTATAAAAGCAGGTCAGACGAGCGGAAAGAGTTCTAAGATTGAAAAGACAGGCATTAAGTATGGAAGTTTAATAGCAGCTCCGGCTACTACAAAGGACTTCACATTTTCAGCGACTATTAAGGTTACAGGTGCTGAAAGAGGAACATCTACATCAAAGCAGCAGGGCGTATACTTAGGCGCATTTGCAGATACAAAGCAGGGAACTAAGGATATTATTTCAGCTGAACTTGGCACAGATGGAAAAGCATATTCAGCTTATATTGGAATCAAGAAAGATGGCGAATTCGACAGAGATGGCGGAGTGGATGCTAAACTTGATACAGAGTATAAGGTTACAATCACAAGAACAGGCAGTGTATATACATATTCAGTAAAAAATAAAAATGATGATGTTGTAATGCAGGAGTCTGTAACAGCAACAGCAGATGCGTTAAAGGAAGGCGGAGCAGCTATTCCAGCGATTGCACTTGTTGGTGCGACAGCTACTATAACAAACATTAAGCTTACGGTAGATGGAAAGGTTGCAGTAGATGCAGCAAACTTTACTGGATCATTTAATCCATTCGTTGATAACTGGGCAATTGTTGATGCTCCGGTTTTATCAGATGTAACAACAGAAGAGAATAAGAAAGATGGAAAGATTACTATCAAAGTCGATGAAGAAATCAGCCCAGTAGGAGCAGCAGAAGTATCAGTGGATATGATTGATGCCGAGGGTAAAGTTGTTGATACAAAGGTAGCCTCTTCTACAGGAGCAAGTGTTACTTTTGAACCAAAGGCAAGTGGTGATTATTCATTTAAGGCATATGCAACAAGACCAACAGAGACAACTAAGAAAGAGTCAAAGCCAATAACAGTTAAGGGATTTGTTCTTCCGATAAAGGCTCCTGTTGTTAATGCAAGAACAGCTACAGACAGTAAGGTTGAAGTTTACTGGGATGCAGTTCCAGAAGCTAATACATATAAAGTTGAATATAAGAAGAATGGTGATGAAAGCTTTGCGGTATTGACAGAAGGAACAACAGCTCTTTCAGCTATGACACCTTCACTTACAGCAGGCGAAACTTATATCTTTAAGGTTACAGCAACAAGAACATCAGATGGACAGTCAAAGACATCTAATGATGTAATATTTACAGTAGCAGATCATGAGCAGTTTGTATGGAAATTCTCTGCATTTGGTCAGGGTGTAACAATTAATGAAGATAAGCTTAACGATAAGAAGAAATCAAATAATGGTTACTCAGGAAGCGTTAATACAGGTGATGGTTCTGTTAATGTATGGTCAGTTGGAAGCAAGGGTAAGTTAGTACCAGCTTCAACAGATGGTGTTGCTTTCTATTATGCAACAATACCTGCAAATAAGAACTTTACACTTACAGCTACAGCTAATGTTAATTCTTGGACATATACTAATGGTCAGGAAGGTTTTGGTCTTATGGCTGCAGATGCTGTAGGAACTAATGGAGATGCATCAGTATTCTGGAATAACTCATACATGGCTTCAGCTACAAAGGTTGAGTATTACAGCAGTGTTGATGAAGAAACAGGTGTGGCTTCAGTGAGCAAGACATCAGGAGACAAGATTTCTATGAAGCTTGGTATTGGCTCACAGGAAAAGATTGGCGTAACAAACGACAATATTGATAAATTAAAAGATAACGATACTGATACAGTAACTAATGAATTTAAGACATCAATGTCAACTCTTGATACATCTAAGTTAGGTAGCGAGGCAGGAACATATAATCTTATTGGTAACTATACTAATACAGATTCAACATTTGTAGGTACAACAGTTGAGAATCCAATTACAACTATTAAACTTACTATTCAGAAGAATAACACAGGTTATTTTGTAAGTTACACAGATGCAAATGGAAATACAACAACTAAGAAATATTATGATACAGAAGCACTTAGTAAGCTCGATGCAGATAATGTATATGTTGGTATGTTTGCATCAAGAACTTGTGATGTAACATATACTGATATTTCACTTACAACTATTGATCCAGCAGATGATGCTCCAGCAGAAGAAAGACCAGTTGAGTACAAAGATGTAGTATTAAGCGTGTCTTCAGCTTCAACATCAAGCTCAGAGAATTACAAGCTTAAGGGTATGTCTAATGTAGATGGTCATGTAGTAGTAACAAAGGGCGAGGAAGTTGTTGGCGAAGGTGATGTTAAGGCATCAGAAGCATTCGCATTTGATACAAAGCTTAAGGTTGGTGATAACAAGTTTGTTGTTACACTTACTCCAGATGAGAACTTCAAGTTTGGTGATTACGAACTTCCAACATCATATGATCCGGTAGAAGTATCTAAGACAGTAACATATGCATACTTCACAGGTGATTTGATTTATGTAAGTGCTGAGGCAACTGCAGCAGTTGATGAAGCTAAGGCTAATGAGACTTATTCATCAAAGGCACAGATTAACTCAGGCAAGGGAACAAAGGGCAACCCAATTGATATCTACAATGCAGTTGCTTATGCAAAGGCAGGACAGAAGATTCTCCTTCTTGCAGGTGACTATAAGGTAGCTAATAACTTATTAATTCCATTTGGAATTGATGGTACAAGCGAGAAGCCAATCTACATGATGCCAGAACAGGCAGGAACAAGAGTAGTTCTTGACTTCGCGGGTACAACAGGAGAAGGTATAACACTTTGCGGTAACTACTGGTATATCCAGAACATAGATGTAACAAATTCAGCTAATGGTAAGGATGGTATCCATGTAGCAGGAAGTTACAATGTATTAGATTCAGTTAATACATACAACAATGGTAACACAGGTATTCAGATTAGTAGATTTTCAAATGTTCAGGCTAAGTCAGACTGGCCAGCATACAACACAATTAAGAATTGTACATCACATAACAATGCAGATGCAGGTTATGAGGATGCAGATGGATTCGCAGCTAAGTTAACAATTGGTAAGGGCAATGTATTCGTTGGATGTATTGCACATAACAATGCAGATGACGGATGGGATTTATTTGCCAAGGTTGAAACAGGAAATATTCCTTCAGTTGTAATCATGAATTGCGTAGCTTATGCTAACGGATATCTTGAGGATGGAACAGATGCCGGAAACGGAAATGGATTCAAGATGGGTGGTTCAAGCCTTGCAGGTGGACATGTACTTCTTAATTCAGTAGCATTTGAGAATAAGGCTAAGGGTATTGATAGTAACTCTTGCCCTGATAATGTAGTAGTAAGCTCAACATCTTACAACAATAACAACTACAATATAGCATTATATACTAACGATGCTAAGAATACAGATTACACAGCATATGGTGCTCTTTCTTACAGAAATAAGTACCAGAGTGTCTCAGATAGTCTTAAGGCTAAGGGAACACAGGATGCAGCTAAGTTATATCAGGCAACTGATTACTACTGGAAAGCAGCATCGGGTGATGCTAATGAAGCAAGCACAGCATTAACAGACAGCAGCTTTGTTTCAGTTAATACTAATTCAGTAAATGTTGATACAGCAACAGCATTAACAGAGACTGCAACATTACTTGCTGATACAGCTTCAGCAATCAAGTATACAGCAGAGCCTGTAACAAGAAATGCAGATGGAACAATCAACATGAACGGACTTATGATGCTCACAGCTGAAACAAGAGCAGCATTAGGTGCTGGTGTTGGTGCTGACGCACTTGATAAGGCTCCACAGCTTACAGCAGAGTCAAAGCAGATTCTTATTAATGCATTAGGCGAGGAAGAGTTCAACAGAATCGCAAGCTTATCATTTGCTTCACCAGTTCTTTCAAGAGAAGGTAATGAAGGAACACTTACAAAGGATTCAAGCAATATGGCATTGATGATGATATTACTTATGGCATCTGTAGCAGCTGCAGCTGGTGTAGTAGTATTTGAAAAGAAGAGAAGAATGGCTAGATAATTCTTCGGAAATGCTTGTAATTGAATAAAATATTTTTACTGAGGTTCGTTTAGGCGGACCTCAGTTTTTTGATAATTTTATAGTATTAAAATCCCAGAGCGTATATAATATATACAATCTGGGATTTTTATTTATGAGGAAGATACGATTATGAGAAAATGCAATTATTTAAAAGGGATTTTGTTAGGAATCTTTGCTGGCGCGTGGATAAGTTCCACAGCTTTTGCAGAAAATGTGGATATTAAGACTGAATGTGAGAGTGAGGGATATGCGTATTGCGAGAGTGGCAGTGCTGCGCTGAAGATGGCAGAGGATTATCTTGATGATGTCTGCTGGGATGATAAGACCGGGATAAATGTGGCATATCCTGGTGAAGATGTGTCGGGTAAGATAGAGATTAAGAGCAATCACGGCATTTCAGACAGATACCAGGACTTCATATATGATGTGCAGGTAAGCAATGACAAGACGACTTTTCAGGGAGTGGAGTACAACATCCTTACTGTTAAAAGATGTGCGTATGAAACACATTTTTATGGGATGACAAGACAACAGGCACTGGAAGCAGATGCAGTGGCTGACGAAGTTGTGAGAAAATGCGACGCGCAGAGTACATTGGACAAGATAAGCTATGTATATAATTATCTGTGCGATAATGTATCTTATGATACTTCATATGAAGCTGGAAGCATATATGACGCGCTTGTGGGCGGCAGGACAGTATGCTCCGGATATGCATCTGCATTTCAGGTAATGATGGAAAAGATGGGGATTCCGTGCAGAATTATGGCAGGCAGAGTCAATGGGATGGCGCATGCGTGGAATGCAGTAAATGTGTCAGGAAAATGGTATTATGTCGACGCAACATTTGCTAATACGATGGGAATGAGGGCAGAATATCTGCTTTTTGGAAGCGACAGACGCGCGGATGTGTATGGGATTGGCGTTGACAGCGGGGATTATGGAAATGAGGAGATGGTACCGGAGGATGTAGCCCAGAATCTGGCTGATAACAATGGTGAAGTTGATAAGAGCAGTAGGGGGTATGTGATTGTTATTGCTGTTGGGGTGTTGGTGGCAGGAGTTGTGGGATTATTGGCAGTGAGAAAAAAACGGGATATGTAGGATATATTTACCGTTCACGACATAAAACCGACGGATTACGACGATAAAATGACCGATTACGACATGTATATTTACATTTATGATAAATGTGTTAGTATTGAATTATAGATGTGCATGTTTATTAATTTCAGAGGAGGATAAGGCACCGGTGATAGTTAAAGTTAATGGAGCGTAATGGGAATGAAGTATATTTTAATTCAGCGATGGATGAGATTGAAGGGGATTTAAGCAGCATAGGTCTTTATGAGTATGTGAGAAAAAATAAAGAATGGGGCGAAAGATTTACAGACTTTCTGCAGAAAAAGAGGTCTTTGCCGTTGCTTTATGATCCATTTTTTAAGAAGATATTCAGTGCGACGGAGCATAGAGACAGGCTGTCGGAACTGGTAAGCTGCCTGATGGGGCAGAATGTGACAGTACTTGAAGTGTTTCCAAATGAGGATTCGCAATTCTTAGGTGTGCTTGTTATCATGGATATGGTGGTGAGGATGTCAGATGGAAGTATTGCCAATATCGAAATCCAGAAGATTTCATATGATTTTCCAGCAGAGAGGATTTCGTGCTATTCAGCAGATCTGGTTCTTCGCCAATATAAGATGATAACAGGAAGAAGCGCCGAAACGCTTGGCAATATGGGTAAAGTATCCTACAAGAATATGAGGAAAGTCCACACAATTATTCTATTTGAGAAGAGCAATGCTAATCTCATAAGTGAACGCGATGGCAGACTCTATTTTCATGTGGGAAAGACCGGATTTAATACAGGGATAAAGATAGAACTTTTGCAGGATTTTGTGCTGATAAGCCTTGACACATTTAAGAAATACAGATATTCTGAGATTAAAGAAGGATGCATAGAAGTGCAGGAGTGTGACTGTGACAGGACACAATATAAGGCTGGGGAACTGACGGAGGATATGATATATAATCGTCTGAAGTATCTGTCATTGTTTGTAGCGGAGACACCAGAGGAGATAGATGAGCTTGTCGGAGTGTTTCCGGAACTTGAGTCTGTGCGTCAGGATATTAATGAGTATTTAGAAAGACCTAAGGAGGTACTCAATATGTTTTCAGAGGCGTTAAGGATATTGGATAAGAATACGGCAGAGCTTATGGTGGACAGAATGAACGGAGAAATTGAGAGATTAAAGGGGGTGAAAGGCGAACTGGAGAGTGCTAATAGTGAACTTGCGGACAAGAACAGTGAACTTGAAGACAAGAACAGTGAACTTGAAGATAAGAACAATGCGCTTGAGGCTGAAATTGCAAGACTGAAGGCACAGCTGGCAAAGCAAAACTAAATTATTGTATAGTTGTTTAATCCCAGAGTGTATATAATATATACACTCTGGGATTTTTGATATGGTGCTTAGACAGATAATGACAACATGTTCGGAAATAAGCATTAAATGTTGAAAAATGTATTATAATAGGTTATCATTAAAATAATAAATTGAAGAAAGGCGTTCTGCATACAATAGGTAATTTTATGTTTGAATATACTAATAAGACAAGAGACAGCGTCCAGAACATGATATTGTTCTTTACAGATTCAATATGCATGCTGCTGGCGTATTATGTATCTGGGGTATTATGGCTTGCTGTGTATAGGCGGTATGGCATGCATGATACATTTGATATGCTTAGAATGAGTTTTGTGACAGTGCTTTTTGCGGTTGTCATTACGGCATTGTTTGTTAATGTAAGCTCTGACTTTGTTATCAGGGGGAAGTTTGAGGAACTTAAGTCAGTGTTACAGAAGTCACTGATATTTGCTGCAACAGTTGCTGTATATGAACTGATAAGAAAGACAACTGAGATACCTAGAGGTGTATATATATTTACCGTTATTCTGGGCGGGATACTTATGTATCTCACGCGTTACATAGTAAAGTGGTATCTTGTTGCCCGTAATAAGAGCAAAATGCATGCGTCAAGAGTTATCCTTGTGACAATGAAGGACAGGGCGCAGAATGATGTTAAGCTTATTAATAAGGATGAAGACTGGGTAAGAACAGTTGCTGGCATAGTTATTATTGATGACAATATGGTTGGCGAGGAATTTGACGGAATTAATGTTGTAGCCAATACACATACTATGATGAGATATATCAAGAATGAAGTCGTTGATGAGGTATTTATTGATCTTGATTATAAGCTTAGGGAACAGATAAGACCTATGGTTATGGAACTTGAAGATATGGGTATTACTGTTCATTTAAGGGTTGAAGTGCTTGACAGCTTTAAGGATTTCGACACATCACTTGGACATCTTGGAAGAATACCTGTTATTACATTTGCTAACAGAATCTTTGATTACAAGGAGCTGTTTGTTAAGAGATGCATTGATATTCTTGGTGGTCTGGTCGGAATCATAGTTACATTTATTGCTATGATATTTGTGGCACCGGCAATTAAGATAGAATCAAAGGGACCTCTGTTTTTTAAACAGAAGAGAGTTGGAAAGAACGGAAGATATTTCTATATATATAAGTTCAGATCAATGTATGTTGACGCGGAGGACAGACTTAAGGATCTTATGGCACAGAATGAGATGTCAGGTCTTATGTTCAAGATGACAGATGATCCTAGAATTACCAAAGTTGGTAAATTTATAAGAAAGACGAGTATAGATGAATTACCTCAGTTTATTAATGTGTTAAAGGGCGATATGAGTCTGGTTGGAACAAGACCGCCTACGGTTAATGAATTCAAGCAGTATGAAGGACATCACAAGAGAAGACTTTCAATGAAGCCGGGACTTACAGGAATGTGGCAGGCTTATGGAAGAAATACTGTTCGGGATTTTGAAGATGTTGTTAAAATGGATCTTGAATATATTGATAATTGGAGCATAGGACTGGATTTCAGAATAATATTTAAGACAATACTTACAGTAATTACTGTTGGTGGCAAGTAAGGTTTGGATTATGAGTAGTAAAACAGCTAAAAAGCGTAAGAATTCTAAGAAAAAGAAGCAGATATTGATGATATCAGGACTTATATTATCGGCAGTACAGTTTATTGCATCTGTGGCTATGATAGTATTTATCCATTACATTGGAATGATTCCTACATCAATCAAGGTGGCAGCGGGGATTATCCTTATTGGATGTTCTCTTATAACTGCTATAACACAGAGATGGAAAGTACCTGGAATTATAACCAAGGTATTGTCGGTTGTAATTACATTTATTATGATTGTAGGCTGTGTGTATCTCGGATATACAAGGGGATACCTTGGAAGAATAACCGGGAAGAAAACACAGACTGATATAGTAGGTGTGTATGTACTGTCCGATGACGCTGCACAGAGTATTGGTGATATTGACGGATATTCGTGTGGAAGGATACCGACAGTGGATGAAGATAACCTTAAGAAGATGGAAGAGGATATCAGTGGACAAAATGTAACTCTTTCATACAAGGATTATACATCTATGATGGATGCTGTTGATGCGCTTTTGAATAAAGAAGTTAAATCAATAATAATCAACGAGGGATATCTTGGAGTATTTCAGGATATGGATGGTTATGAGAATCTTGATAGCAGAATCAGATGCATATATAGTGAAAAATATGTCACTCAGGTGGATGACAGTGAATCTGATTATATGAGCAACGATAATGTTATCGGTATATATATAAGTGGAATTGATACATCAGGTCCTCCGGACACAACAAGCCGTAGTGATGTTAATATTCTGCTGTTCATGAATACCAAGACACATCAGATTCTTATGATTAATACCCCGAGAGATTATTATGTTCCGTTAAGCATATCCAACGGTGTGAGAGATAAGCTTACACATGCAGGAATATATGGCGTGGATTGCTCAAGGGAGACATTGGAAATGTTATATGGAATTAACGTTGAGTATTATCTCAAGGTTAATTTCACAGGCTTTCTCAATGTAATAGATGCACTTGGCGGAGTTGATATAACACTGGATTATGATGCTACGCTTTCACAGACTGGTAATTTAACAGTTCATAAAGGTGTTAATCACTTTAATGCACAGCAGGCACTTACTTTCTCGAGAGAAAGACATGCTTATGCTGATGGAGACAGACAGCGTGGAAGAAACCAGATGATGGTTATTAATGCGGTTATTAAGAAAATGGCTTCACCAAATATGATAACTAATTACACTTCAATACTTAATACTGTATCGGACAATATGATTACTAATATGCAATACGACAAGATATCTGAACTGGCACAGTTACAGATCAGCAAGAATATTGACTGGGATATCCAGAGTTATAGTGTTAGTGGCGAAGGTGCATCTGCGACAACATTCTCTGCAGGAAAGCAGAAGCTGTATGTTATGGTACCTTATGAAGATCAGGTAAAGCAGGCTAAGAGTTATCTTGAGGCGATGTGTCGGGATGAAGTGATTAGGGTGGAATAATTTTTCGAAGAATAATGAAATGAGGTCACATATGCAAAATGTGTTTATAGTAGGAGCAAAGAATTTAGGTAATTATGGTGGATATGAAACTTTTGTTGATAAACTGACAGAGTATCATAAAGAAAGTAAAGAGATAAAGTATCATGTTGCTATAAAGGATAAAGAATATGGAGAATTTGAAAAAAATAATGCAAGATGCTTTAAAATAAAAGTGCCTAATATTGGCCCTGCACAAGCTATTTACTACGATGTAAAAGCATTGTCTGAATGTTGCAAGTATATAAAAGAACATAATATATATAATCCTATTGTCTATATATTAGCATGCCGAATTGGACCATTTGCGAAACATTTTAGAAAGAAAATTCATAAATTAGGTGGCAGATTATATATTAATCCAGATGGACATGAGTGGATGCGTGCTAAATGGAGTGCACCTGTAAGAAAGTATTGGAAAATTTCAGAAAAAATGATGGTTAAACAGGCGGATTTGCTAATATGTGATTCTAAGAATATTGAAAAATATATTAAAGAAACATATTCACAATATAATCCAGAGACAACATTTATTGCATATGGCGCAGATATAAAGAAGTCAATATTAGCAGATGATGACAAAAAAGTTACAGATTGGTTTAAAGAGAAAGAGGTTAAGCC
>ERZ1034691.2074-NODE-2074-length-11592-cov-6.295311_pt1 | contig 11592 bp, 7 predicted proteins | sample MGYA00520638_ERZ1034691 | MGnify/ENA primary metagenome ERZ1034691 (study PRJEB33766, sample SAMN09781763) | gut metagenome | biome: gut microbiome | host: Homo sapiens | place: Madagascar | study: EMG produced TPA metagenomics assembly of the PRJNA485056 data...
CATCATCTTTATATTGGAATTAATGATATTACTAACGGGTGCAAAATTACAAAATAAAATTGAAAGTGGCAAGGTTTTTTATATAAAAAAAGCCGCGGAACTATAGAAGGTGAGATCACCTCGGCAACTACAGTTCCAACGACCAGTCTAGTTTAATTTATTGGTTCCCGCATACTATTTGTATAGTAAATGATAATTATTTTATTACCTATTTCATTGATATTTGTGGGGCATTTATATTTTGAAACGATATGCGCCCCGATACAGATATATGAACTAAACTCTTCTAAAACTTACTATTGATAGATGAATTCAAACTTCTTAGCCATTCCTTGGTTGAAGTTATCAGCCTTTAGCCAGAAGCATCCCTTTTCACCTTTTTTGGCATTGCTGCGCACATTCCTCAACTTAAAGGTATATGTATACTTTCTTTCTCCCTCCTCCAGAAGAGTTCCTGAATTTCTCCTGATTACTTCAGCCTTATAGGTAAACCAGCTGCCTGTTTTGCAGTCGTTGTCCGTTTCGGTTTCAGTATCACCTATTTCTACCTTCCAGTCCTTTGGATTGATATCATTGGATGCGATTTTGAAATTCACTGGCAGCAGTCCGTCAGGATAATCCTTAGGAATGGTGATGGTGAAATCTCCTTCGCTGTTCAATGTTGCACTTATATTATTGGCACTTTTGAAGTCATAATTAGCCTCACTCACACTATAGAGATGGATGTTTCTATTGAATCCATGCTTCTTGTCGGTGAGGTAGATGATGCCTTCTCGCCAGGTCTTGTCTATCTTGTCCAACTTGTACTTAATGGTACCGGTACCGGTCTTTGAAGCTTTGTTATAAGTATAGTTGGTAACCACTGGGGCATCTGCAGTTGCGTATGTCAGATTCTCAGTCCATAAAGCCTCGAAATCGGTAGGTTGCTTCGTTTCGGCATCGCTACCCTTATAAGTGAACTGTACCGTCTGCTCAGTATTTTCACCTGTATTTACAGTCTTATAAGTACCTCCGACGATAGCCAGTTCGTAATTTCCATCAGTAACGCCCGGTACAATCTGTTCTACTCTAATCCAAGGGTTGTTTGCCGGTGCACTTTTCAATGCTACCTCAGAATCACCATAGCCATAACTCTTATCTAGCTTATCAATGATGATTTTATATTCATAATTACGCTTGATGGCGTATGGCTTATTATTGCTGTCCTGTAAGTAAATCAGGTAATAGAGATTATCATGCCACAAAATCACTTTAGTAGGATCTGTTGGCAGATTGTGCTCTTCGAAAGCACCTGTCGGGTTGAACATCTGACCAACATCACCTTTCAGTCTTCGGGTGTTGATGGCTGGGGTAACATAATTTACCTTCCATACCCACTTATCATCTCCTGTAGTAGGGTTGAATAACAGACTGTCTCTGTTGAAGGGAGCCAGCGTTCCGTAAGCCACACCATTGATGACTGTCATTTTAAAGTCGTTTATTATACCAGGATTTGCTTTCTTTACCGAATCGCTCCAGTCTGCAGAAATCTTCGCTCTGTCTCTGATGAGATGAATGATATAATCTTTCTTTTTGGTATCTGGTTTCAGATACTCTTTCAGTTCTTCTGGAGAGTCTTTCTTGATATATCCCCAATAGCGTATATAGGCAGCCTGGTCTTCACCATGTTCTGTTTCAAATGTAGTCATGAGCATATTCTCATGCATACCCACCCAATTTGCCTGGTTGTCCCAGTTGATGGTTTTGTATTGGCTTTCTGTGTTGGCTACCAGATGGATACGGGACGTTTGGTTTGGTATGGTTGCATAGAAATTATGAGGTTCTGTGCTTCCATCCGGATGAATGTCTCCATTATCATGAATTGTACCATTATTGTCTCTTGTGAATCCTTTGATTTCATCAAATTTTGTAACCTTGCCGATACCTACAAACTGACCTTCATTGTCAAAGCAGAAGAGTTTCATGCAGTTTTTCTGAATTCCTTCATTCATGAATACGGTGCTTCGGGTTACCTGTTGTTCGAAGTTGGGGATGGATACATTGAAACTGGCTGTGTAGTAACCTTCTTCGGTTTCATCTTTAGAAGGTTCGCTGTCGGCTATACTGTCAGAACAGCCTGTCAACATTGCTGTTAACAGGACTGCTATGATTTCGATATATAATTTTATTTGTTTCATGTCATTAACCTTCTTTACTTTTCACCTTGTTTCTCTATCAGTTCTATTTCTCCCTGAGTCAGGTCGTGGACGCAGCGAACGTAGGTACCGTTCTGCGGATTATTGCCGTTCTTCTCGGTCTTGTCTCCATCCAGCGTCCAATAGTATTCGCCTCTCAGCAGCTGATTGCCTATAGCCTTATCTTCTTTGCCTAACTCATAGATTCTGTTGATTTCTTCCTTTGTAGGAAGTCGCCAACCATTCAGCTCTAGTCTCTCTTTCTTATAAGTCGTAGCTTTTTCCTGATACTTTTTACAGTAATCTCTTGCAGCCTGATTATTCTTGACTATTGTTTCACCCTTTGCGGTTGATGCAAGGATGTAAGCAGGAGATACCGTATTGTCGGCAGACATATTCTCATTGTTGACTACAGGTTTGGCAATGGTGTAATCTGTAGCATACTTGTTGCTGGAGAACTGTATCGTGTACAGATGATTCTTCTCTTCAAAATCATTTGTACCTTCGCTTCTTACATTCATAGAATAGACCGAAGGATACTTTCTTACGGCTATTTCCTGTTTCTTGTCTGCGTTTTTAACTTTGATGTTAAAATAGGAATATTGAATAGTACAGTATGAAGGAGCTCCGGCATGTACGTCTATCCATCCTCTATAGCCGTTTCCGGTAGACTTTTCGGACTCTGCCTTGATCTGTTCAGCCTGTCCGGACTGCTTGTTACCATATCTGTCAAAATAATAATTAGTTGGATTCTCAATGTCACATTCATAAGATGCAAACCAACGCATGGTGCAATCTTTAAAATCATTGCCTTCACCACCTTTTATATCAATGGCGGTAGGAGATACCACCAGATAGCTTGCACCATCCGCATTGACGTGGGTATCTTCACCTTCGGTCCATTTGGTAATCGCCCATTGCAGATAATCTTCCTTTCCATCGTAATCAATATCTGTCTTGGTATCCAGATACTTGATGACGGCATTGACGGTATAGATATAGTTGCGCTCCAGCTTCTTTTCGCCTTGCGGATCACGGACAGGGATAACCAGTTTCTTGGTAATGGTTGTAGTATCCGTACTTTTTTCGAAAGTAACATCTGCAACAAACTGTGGCATATCATCTTTCCCGTTCCATGTTGTGGAATAGCTGTAAGTTGTTACCTTATAGATATTGTCTTTATCTGCTGTAGCTTCATACTCCTGATTATCTTTTATGATATTGGGAGTAACAGGTTGACCGGCAAAGATAGCTGTATTGGTATTGTAATTGATGAACTTCCACTTTACTTCTTTAATATGGTAATCCTTCACCGTAGAAGAGATGTTCAGCTTGATTTTGGCTGCTGCTCTCACCAGTTCTACCGGAATATTCTGATCCGGATCTTGAGTGATGGTATATTCACCTTGACTGCTCATCAGGAATTTCTTGTCGTTTACCATGGTAGCTGGCATCCAGATATCATCATCCTGCTGGGTGCAGGCAAGGAGTTCTGCCAGATTCTTATCCTTGAGATTATCCTTTGCATTGGCTACAGCATAGTAATGATAAGTATTATTCACATCAAGATGGAGTGCCGATTTCCAGTTGCCCGAACCCAGTTCCTCTGCTTTGTTCTCTGCAGGGGTAGAGAACTGACGGTCTATTCTGAGTTCGCTGGATGTTGGTTCGAACATCTTGAAGTCGAGAGATAACAGATTTTTCTCGTTAAGATTCTCCTCTTCTTTTACTCTGGTTTGCTGCAGGTCGTTGACCATGGGAGTCATGCTCAGCTGTTGTGCAGCCGAACCGTTTCCCAGTTCGTCTTCAGCCGAGCATCCTGCCATGAGCCATCCTGCCGTAAGAGCCAAGAGGCATTTTGCGAATCTTATGTCTATATATAACTTCTTCATGATGAATGTTATTTTCTGTTGTCTTTATAATACTTGTTCAAAGTGAATATCCTTACCGGCGAATTTGCCCTCTTCACATCCTTTATAACGGAGTCCCGGATTCAGAATAAACTTATCATTCGGATATTTGGTCAGGAAAACCTGCGCCTTTACATTATGTGGCTTTGCCAGATCCAGTCTGTTCTTTGGCACGACATAGAAGTAAATCGTTTTCTTCTCACCATTCTCATTGATGATGAAGTCATCTATATGATAAGTATATCCAAGTATATTGTTTCCATTGTTTTTGTCTGTAATGATTGGATCGTAAACGGGTTCTTTTTCTTCATAATTACCATTCTCGTCACATCTCACGAATCCGAACATCGGGTTGTCTGTCTGGAGTATCCAAGGTTTGCCATTGGTATCGATGTCCTTGAGCGTAATCATCGGTCCGCGTTTTGGAAAACCGTAATATACCTTGTAGCCCCAGTCTGTCTGATCTCCGCCAGGGATAACCACGTTGGTTGAGGCATCGATGAAATCGAATGTTCCTCCATCCTGCCATTCCTGAATGGTAGGAGTAACGGTGAGTTTGCCCATCTGTCCGTTGAGGAAATAACCATAAACTACCAGTTCTCTGTTTCTGATGGCATTTCCTTCAGAAGGAATATTGAAGGTCGCGCTCTTCTTGGTTGCTCCGCCATCTAATGAATAGTAGATGGTGCCTCGGATGGCTTTGTTGGTCTCACGGAGATAACAGAGATTGTGAGAACGGATGTCTGCCTGTTTAAAAGCATCCAGATATTCTTGAGCAGTCTGATTACTCTTTTTGATGAAACTCTCAGGATTATCCACTTCTTTGATATCCTTGTTCTCTACACCTGCCAGTTTCAGAGCGGTTGATACGTAGGTTGTAGCCGAATTGTATTTCTGACTAGTAACGTCCTGGTTGTAACCATTCTCGTTATATATCGCTTCGTCGGGAAAAACATAGCTGGCAGTAGGAATGGTGTTTCCTTCTACTTCTATTCTTGTTACCTTTACCTGACTGGTATTGGCATCAGTACCCGATTTGCGGGCAAAGTAAAAATGGAGTTTCGAAACAGCGCGAACCAGAGGAATCTTGATGCCTTTGTCTTTGGCTCCTTCTTCTGTATCAGCCACATGGCTGTCTACAGAAATCTGTGTGATGGCACGGGAGATAGGGAGTCCCTTTTCCTTTGAAACCTCTTTGGTTTCTGATGTTCCGTCGCTATTGATACCGAAAGGTGAGGTAAAGCTGACTTCTTTCAGATCTTTGCGGGTAACAGAACGTAGGTCTTTGCCTTTCATCTGGTCCAGCATGTTGATGCTCTCTGAGTTTGCCAGGATGTAAAGATCGATGTTCTTTACTTCTTCGCCGCCAATCTTTCTCAGGAATCGGAGGTTCAGGGTATAGTTACCGTTCTTCACTTCGCTCAGCGTCTCTGCTTTATAGGAGATAGGAGTGGCTTCATCGCCGGTATTTGATTTGAATACCCACACCTTGATGTTGTGGATGTCGCTCTCCTGAGTAGGATTCGCATCAGTTTCATTGTCGGCAAGAATCTTTCCGCTAGTTTCTCCGGCTCTGGTACTGTTTCCGGTGCCGGTAGAGAAACTGAGGCTCAGATAGGCATTGTCGCCTAGAGCAGTTTCTGTATTTTCGTTCTCTGAACAGGATGCCATTGCGCCTACCATGAGCAAGGCAGCGAGTGCCATACACACTGGGCGTGTCATCTTGATCAAAGTAGATTGATAGCGTTTCATATTTTCTTTCTTTTACTTATACTGATTTCTTTTCTTATTTTCCCAGGTCGGTATTCTGAAGATTCAGAACCCAGTTGTTTACCTTGATTCTTGCATCCATGCTGTAGGTAGAACTTGGAGCTGGCACGTAGAATACCAGGGTGTAATGGTCCTGGCGGTCCAGATACTGCTGGTCGCTCCAGTCTTTGCCGTAGCGGTCGCTGGCACAGAGTGAGAGAAACCAAGGTAGGGAGTGGTTGAAGATGACTTTGTTGATGCGCTTGTCGGTGATGACGATGCGCTTGTCATCATATTGGCTGGATCCGTCGGCAGCGCGACTCTTGTTGTCATCTTTGGTTTCGAACATACGTGATGATGACAGGTCGTAAACCAGCGCCTTTTCTACGTCTTCGCCTTCTACCTCGGTCTTGCCGCTGTGGTTTTCTACCAGTTTCTTCTCATAAGGAAGATAGGTGATTGCCTTTGGCTTTACCTTATCGCCCTTATAGTCGAGTAGGGCAGCGGAACCTTTGATTTCTACATCGAAGTTTTCGGCAGTGAATCCTTCCTGGTCGGGTTCGAATGGAAGCATCACCACGCGGTATGTCTTGGTACACTTCATCAGACTCAATTTTCCCTGCACATCGTTTTCTCCATCAAAGTTGAGGGAGTCCTGTGCGGTATAGAGTGCGGTGAAGTGCTTGTCGTTTACGGATTCTTCTTCGTTTTTTTTGCCCATTTCCTCTTGCAGGTCGTTGATGGTAGAGATACCTGGGGTAAGTTTAGTAAAGCTAAACTCGGTCTCATCATCACCTTCGGCTCTTGTTCCCATTGCGGCAGGCTGCTTGTCACGAGCCAGGCAGACGAAGGTATACTTGCCTGCTTGCAGGTCTGTGATTTCCATCTTATGACCTGTTTCAAACTTGTCAGCCGATTCGGTATAGTTATCTACGAACTTACCGTTCTTGTCGAATACATAAACGTTGAGGTTCTTCACCTCAGCAGAGAAAGCATCAGCCTCTTTCACATTATAAGTATAGTCGAATTTGAGCGACAACTTAGCTGTAGGGCAGCCCGTGATATCATCTTTCATGCATGATGAAAGAGAAGTGAGTGCGATGGCTGAGATGCAAACCAGCTTGCAACATTTGTTTTTGAGGAAAAGTGCCATATTCTTTATCTTTTATAATCTTTTACTTTTACTTATTTTATATAGAGAGTGCCGTAGGTAGCGAATATCTTTGCTTTATCAGCTCTCTGTTTCGTTGCCTTCGGCATCGTTATTTTCTAAGGATGAAAAGTGCCAGTCTTTCGGGTTGGGGTATGACGGCACGTCTTTGTATCTCCCGCCTTTTATACATGGGCGGCAATGTTAGTTATCTTTTAAGAATGTTTCGTTGCTTTTCAGAACGAACGTTTGATTGATAAACTCTCGGAGGAGGATTGCTCCCCCGAGAGTCTTGGTATATATATAAGTATTTATATTTTATCTGTCTGGTATGACGGAATATTACTGCAAGTTAACGTCTTCTGTGTTGAGAACCCAAGGGTTAACAGTAACAGTAACGTTGAGATAGTAGAATTCATTCTCTGTTGGCTCACCATTAGGAACCTGAGCACCTACGTTGAAGATATTGTTAATGTTGAGGCGATAGATGCTGTTACGCTGGATAATGCCATTGATGTGATTGTCCTTGATAACATGCTTGTAGTATGTCTTACCTCCCTTGAATACCTCAATGTTGTATGTCTTACGGAACTCTGACAACTTTGTATCGTCATTGATGGCATTATCCAATTCTGTCTTCATTGTTTTTGCGTCCTTGCCTCCGAAGAAGTTTGGTACATCCTTGTAATCTTTGATGATCTGATCGAATGAGGTGTAGATAACGTTGTTGTAACGATAGAATGTACCTGCATTGGTATCACCATCCTTGAAATCAGCATTAGTCATATCCTTAAGAGTAACCTTGTACTCGAAATACATGGTTGTTGGATTATTTGTTGAATTGTTCTCAAATACGTAGTTTACTGTATTGTTGTTGAAGAATTTTTTATCCTCGTAAAAATACTTGGTACCGAAATCATCAGCCTTTTGTGTATACTCGGTGTTAGCAGGAAGACTAAGCTTGTTTCCACTCCATGTCTGCATCACGTAAGACTGATTTGCCAAGTTAGCTACAGCATAGTCTACCAGTTCAATATTTTTAACCTTATCTTTTGCATCATCTATTGCTACCTTCAATGCTTCAGAAGCATTTTCTGGGTACTCTGCAAGGACTTTTGTTGATTTATTTACAGGAGCATCGATACGAGCTACTACACGCTCTACCTTGATAGGGCTGCCTGCTACTCCATTATAATTAACTTTTGCTGGGTTAGCTTCATTATTGTTAGCCTTGATGAAGGTTACCGTATAACCGTTACCATTCACCTGTTCGTCGTTCTGGTTGAACATAGCAAAGTTCTCTGCTGCAGCGAATGGAGTAGCAAACTTTTTGTCAGTTGCAAATATGTTGCTAAGAGTTGGTTTGAAGTTCATTGCTGCTGTTGGCAGTTGGTTACCCGCCTTGAAATATACTTTGTATGTATTGCCAGCATGAACATTCTTAACCTCAATTTTGAAAGTCTTCTGGCCGTCCTTCTGAGTTACTGATTCTCCTTCTCCAACGGCACCAGACCAATCCAACCCAGATAAGTCTTCATGGAAAGCAATTTCGCCATTGGCATCTACCAAATACAAAGTACCATTTTTGATAGCAGCTTCTTCTGCTGTGGCATTCTCTGTAGGCTTGTTGACTGCAGTTCTGGTACCATCTGACTTTGGAGTCTGTACAGTCAAAGTCATGTAGAAACCATCTACCTTCTCCTGACCAGCGTTGCCAGCTAAATCATCATTACTGCTGCAGCTAGTGAAAGACAAAGCTGCGGCTGAAACCAAGCTCATTACGAGCAAATTCATTTTTTTCATAATCTTTTTACTTAATACAAAAAAAGTTATACAATATATTTAATTAATTCTTATTCTCAAAATTAAGTTTCGCACATATTGGCACAATCCGCTGAAAACAGATCGTATTTAACATCATCTTTTATCTTATACTTATATAAATAGAAAGTAAATAGTTACTTTAAAGTGCCTGGTTAACTTTATCCAGGTTTTCCTGCGCCTCCTTCAAACCACCGGCAATAGCTTTCTCAAAGTATTGCTTGGCTGTCTGATAGTCTTCCTTCATGGCAGCCAGACAACCGCGGACATTGTTTGCCTCGGCGCAGTCGCCTGCTTTCAGGAGATATTTCTCTGCACTCACCTTGTCGCCACGTTCGATGGCTGCTGAGGCTGCATTGAGATTGGCAAGCTTATCTTCAGGGAACATTCTTACAGCTATGTCGAAAACATTGTTGAATTCGGCGCTACCCTTAGGATAAGTCTGGGCTACCAGATACATCTCCTGAAGAGAGAGCTTCTGAGGACGGGTCTTGATAACCTCTCTAGCCTTTTCTACATTGAATGCCTGAACATCATATTCTATCGTATAATCGGTACGGCGAAGTGATGGCCATACATTCTGCAGGAGATAGTGATAAGCCTGAGGAGCCTTCTTGAGCAATGCTTTCTCCTTGGCATCTGGCTGCATGTTGCTGTTGATGATCTCAAGTGCAGCTTCCTTCTGAGGGACATCATTCTCATTTACATACTTAATGGTTCCCACCCAGTCTTCTGCTGTAGCTGTGGTCGCAAACAGTTTTGAAGAAATAGGATAGGTCTTCAGAATATGCTGCAAAAGCGCCTGTGTACGGTTAAGCGACAACTTGTTGTTGTTGGCATATCCGCCATCTGGTGATGCATAGCCGTGGAGGGTTATCTTGGTGATGGTAACATCCGAATCGTTCTTTACAAGGTCGAGAGTCTTGCGGATATTATCCAGTTCTCTGGCATTATTGCCCAAATCGTACAGGATATCCCACTTGTTCACCTTGAAGTTCAAACGGGCAGAACCATTCTCCTTTCTTGCCTTTACGGCTTCTGCCTTAGGCTGTACATAAGCGTTGAAGAGATTCTTCGGAGTAGCGAATGCACGTCCTTCCGGATTCAGGATACCTTCGTCGAGAAGTTGCTGGTTGCAGCCACAGGCATCATTGCTGATGGCGAAGTTTGAGTTCTTCATCCAGTCGCTGAACGGTGCGGCATATTCATAATGAAGCGTCTGTGCTGTCTTGTTCTTACGGAGTGCCACGATGAGTGGGTTTGCCGTAGCCGTTTTCTGGTTACGCTGATAGTAAATATATCTCTTTTTACCCATCACCTCAACGCTCGGCATGAAGAGCGTATCCTTTTCGTTGAGGATCATTGGGGTATAGATGAGACCATTGTTGCTGGCAAGCTGAATTTGGTCGAGATTCAAGTCCATAGCCACTTTCACCTGGTTGCCAACCTTTCTGATTGCCTTATTCTGGATTTTCAGATTCTTGTAAGCCTGCTGGGTATTATCGGCTGATATAGGAAGAGCGATAAGCAAGGCTCCGAACATACTACCTATTATATTATATGTATTCATGACAGATTCTTTTTAAAAAACATACACTAAGTTGAGGGCAGCTTTCGTCGGGCCCACATAGTTGTGTGCCTTGTCATCTTCAAGTTTATCTCCGCATTGTGCACAGTTAAACTTATCTGCCTTAGAGTAGATATAGCCTACGCCAAGTTCAGCTTCCAAATTCCAATGTTTCGAGAGAGCCCAAGCGTAGCCGTAAGCTACACCTGCACCGATAAACCATCCTTCATACCGATAGTCTTTCAGCTTAGAGAAATCAGTGCCCAGGAACTTGAAGTCAAGATCCATGCCACCGATGTTGTGAGATCCACCCAAGGCATGGAAGCCGATGAATGAACCCATCATTTTGTTACAGAACCAGTATCTGGCCTCTGGCTGAACGAGCCAGTGTTTCCATTTCTTGTTCTTTGAAAACGTCCAAGGATTGTAGTTTCCGGATACGTCGAGTGTCCATTTTGGGGAAAGACCGAATTCAACACCCAAGTTCATGGTTGTTGTTGCATCATACAGCAAGTTGGTCTTTACCGCTGCTTTCTGCGCTAGAGCAGGACAGATAAAGCTGCCGAGTGCCACTAACGCAATTAAAATCCTTTTCTTCATACCTCAATTAATTTTTATTGAAAAAATACATTGAATGATTTAGAATCACCTTTTACTTACTTATACTCTTTATTATAATGATCACCAATACCTGAAGTTACTGAGAACTCTTGTTTCCTGAAGTCTGATTTCCACTGTTTCTTTTTTACTTCCAGTTTACTTTCAACTTACTTTTTAGCTCATCTGTATCTCAAATTTTTGGATTACGGCTGCAAAAGTATAGTGAATATTTAAGACGACCAAACTTTTCTGCACTGAAAAATACTGAAAAATACCCATATTTAACAAAATAGTACGCTGATTTATGCTTAAAATCGTTAAAGTTGCACGATTTTCTGATATTTGAACACAATTATCTGATATTATTTGTAATTTTGCAGCCGAAATCAATAATTCCCTAAAAATGGCAATTTTTCTAGAAAAAGAGCCGTTTGACTTACGAAAGTATAAGTAAGATTTAAGAAAATAACCAAAACGAAATGAAACTGAAGAATGACATTGTAAACCTGATTGTGAGGGTAGAGCATCATTTATGCCCTCAATATTGTGGTGTGGTAGACCGCCGACGCATTATCGCCTTTCTACTTCTGACGATAAGCGAGCTGATTATCATACCTTATC
>ERZ1034691.2077-NODE-2077-length-11570-cov-3.509944_pt1 | contig 11570 bp, 10 predicted proteins | sample MGYA00520638_ERZ1034691 | MGnify/ENA primary metagenome ERZ1034691 (study PRJEB33766, sample SAMN09781763) | gut metagenome | biome: gut microbiome | host: Homo sapiens | place: Madagascar | study: EMG produced TPA metagenomics assembly of the PRJNA485056 data...
GAGCGCCGGTCTGTGGAACCGGAGGTCGCGGGTTCAAATCTCGTCATCCACCCCAATAATTTTCCCGTCGAAGCTAAGACGGGAATTTTTAATTGTATTTTGGCGTATTTATCCCCGGCTTCCGTCGGGGATTTGTTGTTTAGGGGAAAAAGAAACTCGTCATATACTGATTGGGTTAGGGCTAAACAGGCAAAAGAAAAGGCCTAAAAAGTATAAAAGTATCTTTTAGGCCAAAATTTAACTAGCGAAATTTAATTTTAAAAACTTCTTGATAAAACGCGTGTCTGCGCCTGCTTGTTTACATGTATGACAGATATAATAATACTTTCTTGTTGCTATCCACCCTCTATTTTTATAGAATCAGACTTCTCTAAATCGTCTATGTTCCCTCTACTAACACTCTATAACTTTCTATGGCTCAAATCCTTAAAACGATTAAAAAAGGCTGTTAATTTTTCCACCACAGTTAAACGCTTTTGAGTCCGATTATTGGAGCGCGAGAACAAAGAAATAGGTGGTAAAAGTCCTGCGAGTTCTCTCCCGAAGGTTTGCACATAACCATCGCGGAAAGCATTATTTACAAACGAATAGGTTGCTTCTTTATTCAAGTTTTCGTCTTTGATAATAGCGTCCAACTCGGCTTTCTTCTTTTGCTGAATAAAGGTCTGCCAATCGTCATCAATGCGTGTAGTAGGAGTCAAAGAACTAATAAACTGTTCAATTAAGTCCTTTTTACTGCGCAGTTCCATACTGGAATCAATGCTCTTGGTAATGGTAACTACAATTTCTTTATCTTTAAAGTGGCTTTCTTGGTATTTGTGCAGCAACATCAAAATATAATCAATGTTAATTTCAATTTGCTTGATTAGTTCCATTTCAAACACAATATCGTCATTGACGTCTTCTTGGTCTTTCTTATTTTGGTTGCGGTATTTGTTATACAAGTCTAAATAAATGCTATGGTAGTCCTGTACATCCCTTGCCGCTAAAATTTCTTTACCCACAAACTCGTCAAAGGTAGATAGTATATTGTGTAGGCGTAAAATAGCCCCGTATAACTTGATAAAAGCCTTTTCCGCTTGCTCACCGATAATCTGTTCGCCCAACGGGTATTTTTGTTGTAATTCTGCTATTAAATCTTTGTAGCCGATGATATCTTTTTGCCCGTCATTGTAGCCTTCGTAATAATCTCTGAAAGGTTTTAATAAAATAATCCCGCCTGCTTCTTTGTTCCCAAACAAGGCAATACTGTCATTAGTGGCTTTTTCCAAATTGCGGAAACACACAATATTACCAAAGGTCTTAATAGAGTTCAAAATGCGGTTAGTGCGTGAATATGCCTGCAAAAGCCCGTGTAAGCGCAAATTTTTATCTACCCATAATGTGTTAAGAGTAGTGGCATCAAAACCTGTTAGAAACATATTTACAACGATCAATAGGTCAATTTCGCGCTTTTTCACCCGCTCCGATACATCTTTATAGTAATTTTCAAACTTTTTAGAAGAAGTATCATAGTTGGTATCAAAAATCTTGTTATAGTCCTTAATGGCTTTATCTAAAAATTCACGTGAACTAGCGTCTAGTTTATCGGTATTATCCGTATCTTCTTCACTCAAAACTCCCTCTATATCTTCGTTAATACCAAAACTGTAAATAGTGGCTATTTTTAACCGTTTATCACTGGGTAAATCTGCCATCTGCTGTTGGAACTCGGTATAATACAACTTTGCCGCGTCAATAGAAGACACCGCAAAGATAGAGTTAAACCCTGCAAGGCGTCTTTCTTTTAACTTATAAAAACTGTTTCGCTTGGTTTTTTGGTCAAAGTGTTTAAGGATATAATCCACAATATTGCTGATACGTTTAGGGGCTAACAATGCTTTTTCGCGGTCAATGTTCCACACTTTAGCGTCTTGTATGTTTTCTTCTTCTTTCATGGTACTGACATAGTCCACACGGAAGGGAAGTACATTTCTATCAGTAATGGCATCCACTATTGTATAAGTGTGTAATTTCTTGCCAAATGCCTGTTCGGTGGTCTTAAATTCAGGCTTACCGTTGGCACTTGCATTGTCGGCGAAGATAGGCGTACCTGTAAAGCCAAATAAGTGGTATTTCTTAAAGTGTTTTACAATAGCCGTGTGCATTTCACCAAATTGGGACCGGTGGCACTCGTCAAAGATAATAACCAACTGCTTTTCAAATACAGGGTGATTCGGGTTCTTTTTGATAAATACCGTTAGTTTTTGGATGGTGGTAATAATAATTTTACTATCCGCACTTTCTAACTGTTGTTTCAAAATGGCGGTGCTTGTATTGCTGTTTGCCGCGCCTTTTTTGAACTTGTCATATTCCCGTATGGTTTGATAGTCCAAATCGTTTCTATCCACCACAAATAGCACTTTTTCAATGTAGGGCAGTTGGGTGGCAAGTTGAGCGGTTTTAAAAGATGTGAGCGTCTTGCCGCTCCCCGTGGTATGCCAAATATACCCACCGCCTTGTATTGTGCCGTATTTCTTGTAGTTATTGGCTACATTGATAGTAGATAAAATACGCTCCGTTGCCACGATTTGATACGGGCGCATGACAAGCAATAGTTTTTCGGCCGTAAATACGCAGTACCGCGTTAAAATGTTTAAGATAGTATGCTTGGCAAAGAAGGTTTTGGCAAAGTCCAACAGGTCAGTAATGGGTTTATTGTTGGCGTCTGCCCACCAACTTGTAAATTCATAACTGTTGCTTGTGCGTTTGCCTTTGCGTACATTGCTTGACCCCACTTCTTTAATATGGGTTTGGCGGGTGGTATTGCTGTAATACTTGGTGTATGTACCGTTAGAAATAACAAATATTTGGATATACTCAAATAGCCCACTCCCTGCCCAAAAACTTTCACGTTGGTAGCGGTTAATTTGGTTAAACGCTTCTTTCAAATCCACCCCGCGCCGTTTAAGTTCAATATGTACAAGCGGCAAGCCATTGACTAACACCGTAACGTCATAGCGGTTATCGTGTTCGCCGTTGTCGGTAGAGTATTGGTTAATTACTTGTAAATGGTTGTTGTGGATATGTTCTTTATCCAGTAAATAAATGTTTTTGGTTGTACCGTCTTCCCGTTCTAGCAGTTGGATATAATCCTCTTGCACAATAGCAGTTTTTTCGGCAATACCATAGGCTTGGTTGGCAATTTTGGTCTTAAAGAAATGTACCCATTCTTTATCGGTAAAGTGGTAGTTGTTTAACTTTTCCAGTTGTTTGCGTAAGTTAGCAATCAGTTCTTCTTCGGTATGAATAGAAATATACTCGTATGCTTGTAGTTGTAGTTGCTTAATAAAATCCTGCTCTAATTCGGCTTCTGATTGGTACGCAGAAGGTCTTTTGCTGTGGCTTGGTATAAACTCTGCCACAACGGTACTTTCGGCATTTTCTGATACAATATTAAACTGATTCATCTCTTACTACTCTCCAATGAAATTTTGTAGTGAAGCCTTCAAAAGTGTGCTTAAACGCCTCTTTTTCTTCGTCCGTTAAACGACTAGCCTCTATTTCAGACAAACTACTATGGCTATATAAGTTTAATTGTTTGACAACAATATTTTTTGATTCACTTTCATCTAACAAATCACTCCATCCAGAATATCCTAAAAAATTAGCTGTTTTTTCTAACAGAGCACGAAAGAGATTAAAGTGATATTTTTGTAATTCCGTAAAAATTAAATTATGGTAAGCAAAAGGAGAATCTCCTCGCTGTTCACCTAAAGAGAAAACATTATTGGAAGATTTTGTTAACAAACGAGGGTATTTATGGCAGTCCTTTAATTTTTCACTATATAACACATTGTAAAACAAGCTGTGATGAGTAGTTATAATAATTTTTAATTTAATTGGGAGCTGTGGGAGTCTCCTTATCATTTCAACCAACTCTAAAGCTATCGTAATTATTCGAGTATCATCCATTGACGATACAGGATCATCAATGATGATATATTTCACATCATCAAAGTCATGAGCGGAACGATTTTCTGACAGTTCTCTCAGCTCCTCAATAGCGAAATCCAAGATTGTATAAAAAACTGACCAAATAAATAGACTTTCCTCTCCCCTAGATATTTTTATATTATCTGTAGTATTATCATCACCTGTATGATTACCAAAGATAATCGTGCCTTGTTCTAAATCAAACTCAGGTTCTATTTTAGAGTTAGTTAATTTCTTAAAATTATCGCTTACCCGGCCTTCCAATCCTTCATCTTTTAATAACTTAGCAATCCAAGACTTGGGATTTAATTTAAGGACAAACTTTTCATTATCCCAATTAAAGTAATCTTCCAAAAATGCATTGTAGCACAAAGTCTGTTTTTCGTATTTATCCACAAACATCTTAGATAAACGGGTTTTCCCTGATGTATTACAAGCAAATATTAAATAGGCTTGGACTTTACTTGAATCAGCGTCTAGTTTTGTTTTAATTTTTTTTAATACTTCTTCTATAGATGTAAAATCTGCCATTACGCTTTTACCTCTTCAAAGGTTAAAAGTTTGTTGCGGTAATACTCGTATTGTTGCTGGCGAGCTTTGATTTCCGCAGGCAAACCAACCGAAATATCATTGCACAACGCTTCAAATCTATCCAAAATTTTTACGATACGTTCTTGTTCTTCAAGTGGTGGAACTGGTATTTTATACTTTTTAACATCCATATCTGAAATGGATGGATAAGCCGCACCAGTTTGTTTCTGTTCCACATACGAATAAAATTCGTTTAACGATACTTGATAATACAACCATTTAGGCAATACAATTTCAGTATTTGGGCGAATCACACAAAACCCTGTACTACATATTTGACCTTCATATTCCATCGGAACAAGACAAAATCGTTTTAATAAAGGGCGTGTTGTTCCAAACAAAATATCATTTTTATTCACAATTTGCTGTGCTCTACTTGGCGCATTATCGCCAGTAATCATTTTGGTTTCTGTAATACAATGAGTATCTCTACTTACAGATGACAAGTCAATGTATTGAAATTCTTTATCTTTTTCTTCATTCCATCTAATATTTTGCGTTTTCAATATACACTCACCCAAAGTACGCCATTTTACATCAAAATTGGCTCTAGGCGCGCTTTGAACGTAACGGCCATCAGTTTTGCACCCCCCTGATTTTTCGTCGGTATTAGCGAAATTTAGCAACGAATTTCGGTAATATTCATACTGTTGTTTCCTGGCCGTTAGTTCTGCCGTTAGTTCTGCCGTTAGTTCCGTAAACGCGTCTAAAATCCTCACTATTTCATTTTGTACGGCAATGGGCGGCACGGGAATGGTAAAATCTTGTAACATTGGTAACGTGATATATGGTACAGAACCTTTTCTGCTATGTTTAAAAATATACTCACGTAAATAACCTTTTAAGTAATGCAATAGAAATAAAACGGAGATTTTGGAATTGAAATCTGAAAATATATATGTCCTTTGATATGCGTCAAATTTTCCTTTGAAGTAGTTAATATGCCCTACCTGACTTCCGTTACCTGATACCAAAATTGCCTCTGTATCAAAAGAGTATGTATTTATTTTATAAGGTTTTTCATCACAGGTAAAAAAAGGATAAATACCGTCTTCTTCCATTGCATTCGCGTTTAACTTACCAGTTCTTATACGAACCAATTTGGCTAGAGATTTATATTTCACACCGTTCGGGCAGAGGTCTTTTATAAGTTGGTCTAATTTAGTCATTTACATTCCTCACATTCTTGCACTAACTTATTATTGAACTCTGCCTGTTGTTTTAGAATACTTTTATGCAATGCTAATAATTTGTTATGTGTCTTCCCAATTTCTAGTCTATTACAAAAGCCCTTATCTGATAGAGAATCATGAGTTTTTCTATCCAAGGATGCTCTATCATCTAATAGCAGATCTCCTTTTTCTGTCAAAGCCACAAAGGAATGGCATAAAGCATTTCTCAAATTTTCAAGCGTCATTTCAGATAAACTGCCATTTTTAAATCTGACCTTTGTAAGCACCGTTTTCATATCCAATTGAGGAACATTATAATTAGCAGCAGGCACATCTAACCGTTTATTAGTAATATATGGAACCAATAAATATAGCGCAAGTAACTCTCTAACGCCGCACACATTCAAAGGATTCTTTCCTTCTAACAAATTAACCGCTATTTGGGCCATCGTAACAGCATGATTGTTATAGCTTATAATATTCTCTAATTCAGTTTTATTCATACTTTTTATGCACCTGCTTCTATTTCCGCTACGATTTTATCTATTTCGGTGCGTAAAACTTGTTCTTTGGCTACAATATCGGCTATCTGTTGGTTTAATACCTTAATGTCAATGACTTCGCGGGTATCTTTCTGCTCCACATAGGTGCTAACCGATAAATTATAGTCCTGCTCGGCAATTTCCGTATTATTGACCAGTTTTGTAAAGTGTTCTTCGTCTTTACGGTTCACATAAGCATTATAAATATGGTCTAAATTGGCTTGTGAAAGTTTATTTTTATTACCGGAATGGATAAATTCGTTATTAGCATCAATAAAAAACACTTTATTGTCTGCTTTACTTTTCTTTAACACCAAAATACAGGTGGCTATACTTACCCCAAAGAATAAGTTAGCAGGCAACTGAATCACGCAATCAATATAGTTGTTATCAATAAGGTATTGGCGGATTTTCTGCTCTGCTCCACCTCGGTATAACACCCCTGGAAACTCTACAATTGCCGCTGTGCCTTGCGTGGAAAGCCACGATAGCATATGCATTGTAAATGCCAAATCTGCTTTACTACGCGGTGCAAGCACGCCCGCAGGGGAAAAGCGCGGGTCATTGATTAAAACAGGGTTAGAATCACCTTCCCACTTGGTAGAATAAGGTGGGTTGGAAACAATCGCGTCAAAAGGTTCGTCATCCCAATGTTTCGGGTCTAGTAGTGTATCACCCAGCGCAATATTAAATTTTTCATAGTTAATATCGTGCAAGAACATATTGATACGACAAAGGTTGTAGGTAGTAATGTTAATTTCTTGCCCGAAGAAACCCTGACGAACTTTGTCTTTGCCTAATACTTTGGCAAATTTGAGCAGTAAGGAGCCGCTACCACAAGCAGGGTCATATACTTTATTGATTTCGTCTTTTCCAACGAGCGTGATTTTAGCTAACAATTCTGATACTTCTTGCGGGGTAAAGAACTCACCGCCCGACTTACCTGCATTACTGGCATACATTGTCATTAAAAATTCGTATGCGTCGCCAAAAGTATCTATAGATCTATCAGCGTAACTACCTAAATTAAGGCCTTTTACAGAATCCATAATTTTTACCAATGTAGCGTTACGTTTCACTACACTAGGGCCCAGCTTATTGCTATTTACATCAATATCATCAAACAAACCTTTGAAATTTTCTTCACTCTCTGAACCTTTGGCTGAATTTTCAATATTTTTAAATACGGCACTTAAAGTTTCGTTTAAGTTAGGGTTATTTTTTGCATTTTTACATACATTACAAAAGAGTTCTGACGGCAAGATAAAAAAGCCCTTTTCATTGACGGTAGAAGTGCGGCCTAATTCCGCGTCTTCATCTGATAAAGTGGTATAGTCAAATTTGGGGTTGCCTGCTTTGCGTTCCTGCTCGTTAATATAAGCGGTGATATTTTCCGAAATAAAACGGTAAAATAACATCCCTAGTACGTATGCCTTAAAATCCCACCCGTCCACACTACCGCGTAAATCTTCGGCAATGCGCCAAATTACACGGTGTAACTCAGCCCGTTCCTGTTCTTTGGTCATCAAATAACTCCAAAAAGATAATTTACTTGTATTGTAGCAATTTATCGCTTTCAAACTATGTGTTTCGTAAAATCTGGCTCACCCGCGCAGGACTCATACCCAGCGCGGCAGCACATTCTTTCTGGGACAGATTATTTACCCGCATATATTCCCGTATTTGCAGTGCAAGAGCTTTATGATACGTCTTTCTGTCTGCTTTCTTCGTATTCTGCACGGGCTTAACCCGCTTAATATGTCGCCCATAATTAGGTTTTACTGCTGCATGGAATGTAAAACTTATACCGTTAAGGAGCAGAATTTCTATATTTTCGCCTTGATAGGCGTAAGTAATTTGCCGTACAACTTTGGATAAAATTTCCGTTTGCTGCTCTAACTCCATGGGTTCCAATTCAGCCCGATTAATTAGTCCCCGCTCCGCTAATTGCTTCAAAACCGCTTCATTAAACTCCGGTTGACGTACTGTTTTTGTCGGGCAGGAAGCATATCCTTCTTGTGCGCACTTATGGCATAGATAGTAAAAATGCTTCCGACCGTTCTTTTTAGCATAAATTGGCACCATATCCGAACCGCATTCTTTGCAATAAAGTAGGCCCCGCAATAGCCCCGGTATAGGCTTACGGGAAAAACCGTGACTGGAACGTTTTGTCTTTAATAAGTCCTGCACGGCCTGATACGTTTCCAAAGGGACAAGCCCTTCGTGTTCCCCTTCGTATATCTTGCCCTTATACTCTACTTTGCCAATATAGGTAGGGCTATGGATAATCCGGTAAAAATACGCCCGTGAAATCGGCCGCGCGGGCCAGACTTTTCCATTGTGTAATTTGCGTTCCGGCAGGCATATTCCCTTGGCGGTTAAGATATCAAGTACCTTAGCCACATTTTCTTCCTGCAAAATGCTCTCAAACATAAACCGCACCTGCTCATCATAAGGTGGATTTGGCACCAATACGTGTCGCTCTTTATCCAAACGATAGCCAAAGGGAATAAGCCCGCCAATAAATTTTCCTTTCATACGGGAAGCACCCATTTTATCCCGCGTGCGTTCGCTGATAATTTCCCTTTCAAATTGCGCGAAGGATAACAGAATGTTCAGCGTCAGACGCCCCATAGAGGTTTTGGTATTAAAGTTCTGCGTAACGGATACAAATGACACGGAATATTTATCAAAAAATTCTAAAAGTTGGGAAAAGTCTAACAGTGAGCGAGATAATCTATCTACCTTATATACCACTACACAATTTACAAGTCCTTGTTTGATGTCGCAAATTAGTTGTTGAAGACCCGGCCTATCCGTATTGGCACCGGTAAAACCGCCATCATCATAATGAGTATCAAGTGCGGTCCATCCCTCCCCGCGTTGGCTGGTAATATAAGCCATACAGGCCTCACGCTGCGCATCTAATGAATTGAAGTCCTGTTCCAACCCCTCACTGGTGGACTTTCTCGTATAGACGGCGCAGCGCATCGGCCTAATAATTTCGCTCATAAACCAAAGAAGTGATACCCGCTAATATGCTGCCCCGTAATGGCACACGCCACAGCTGAAAGCGTTTTATAATACTTACTGTTATACTCAAAACCGACTTCCAACACTTTAACGGATATTTCCATTCCTTTATATTTCTTTTCCAACACCGCCCCGGCAAGCGGTAAGCGGACATCGCGCAGCCTGCGGCCATCTTCTTTAGGCGTTTTATCCTCTTTACGTTTTTGATTTTTCTTAATGAGTTCTGCGAGCGGATTTATTTTATCTGCATATTCCCGCAGTTGCAGTTCTTCATCGGTGTGTTCTGCAGGCAGAACAGGCGTTCTCTTTTTACTCTTTTTCATATTTCTATCCCTCTAGTTTAGGTATATTTTCCGGTATATTTTAGCCGGTACTGTATTACCGCTTACTATAGGGATAGAAGTCAAGTTGATTTAAGCAGAAAAACTGATACAATAGAAAAATGGAGGGACTATGGCAATTCCACAATATCAAGATTTTATGACACCGGTTTTAACCGCTTTTCAAGATAATAAACCTAAAAACCATAGCGAAGTAGAACGCATTGTAGTTCCGCAACTTCATTTAACCAAAGAAGATTGTGCCCAGTTACTTCCTAGCGGAACCCAAACGATTGTTCGCAATCGCCTATCTTGGGCAATTTACTATATGTACCGCGCGGGTTTACTCCAACAAAAAAAGAGAGGCGTATACATTATTACAGAGGAAGGCAAAAAAGCACTGCAAAGTGGAAAAACTATTAACAATACCTTTTTAGAACAGTTTTCATCTTTCCAAGTATTCCAAAACAAAACGAATAAAGAGGAAAATAAACAAGAAGAAACCGATCCCGCCACTCGGATTAGTAATGCCATTGAAGAATTTAATAAACGTACTCAACTGGAATTACTAGAACAATTAAAAACAGTTGATCCCGTCTTTTTTGAAAAAATATGTTTACAGTTAATGCAGTCTATGGGATACGGCGAAAAAGTTTCTTTGACGCCCAAGAGTCATGATGGCGGAATTGATGGAATTATCAATGAAGACGTACTTGGATTAGACAAAATCTATTTGCAGGCAAAAAGATATAGCGCTAACAAGGTAAATGAAAAAGAAATGAGAGATTTTGTTGGGGCCTTAACTCTATCTCAAACACAAAAAGGCGTGTTTATTACAACGAGTTATTTTGATAAAAAAGCAATAGATATGGCTGCCAGAAAAAATATTATTCTTATTGATGGAGACAAACTGACATCACTAATGATCCGATATAATGTAGGTGTGCAAACGAAAGAAACCTACCAAATTAAAGAACTAGACTTATCTTTCTTTTCAGAAGACTAAACTAAAAGCCCCTCTGATTAAGAGGGGCTTTTAAACGATTTAATTTAAAAAGGACTTTTATCCGTCAAGGAACTATCGGGAAGTTGCCATACGTTTTTGCCGTTAATGACATATACATTCGGCACACCATTTTTGCGGTTTTCTTCCTGCGCTTTACGAACAGCGTGGCTGGCGATGCGCGTCAATTTAATCGTTAAATCCGTCATAAATCCCTCTTAAATGTAGTATAGAGATTTTCCGACACTATTTCAACATTGTCGTTACCTTTCTTTGCCACTATCAACGAAATTTCCGTGCCCCCGTTATAATACAACACCCAATGATCCGCCAATGGGGCATACTTGTTCCAAAAATTATATTTACTGCGATAAAAACGCCGAATCACATCTTCATCAGGAACAGGATGTCCTCCGTTTTGCACGCGAGATTGAATGCGCGCAAGACAATCAGCCGGAGAATCCACAAAAGTATACACGATCACAACTTTATATCTTGTTTTGCCAAGGAAATGGTCTTTAAATGCCCGACGCCAGACAATGTACTCTCCAAAGCGAAGGATTTTCCACTCCGAACCAACTCGGCTATGCGAAAATGCACCTCTTTGCCGGCTTGAATACGCACTTTTTGCATATCTTCCGGACATAGTTCCCGCGCAATATCATCAGCGTTTACGTACGAGATGTTTTCCGCAGGTAATAACTCCTTGGCAATGGTGTTTTTGCCACTGCCGTTGGCGCCCGCCAAAATATATAAAGTTTTCATAAGCGGATTGCACTAATTTTATTTATCTTCTATGCATAAACATCATCGCCTCATAAATATTTTTAATGTGCGAAGCCGTTTCCTCTATACCGGCCAAACTGCCCATAATCAAATTAGCGGATTTTTCTCTTACGCCCTCTTGGGCATTGGCAATCTGCTGTTGCATATC
>ERZ1034691.2079-NODE-2079-length-11556-cov-5.009477_pt1 | contig 11556 bp, 9 predicted proteins | sample MGYA00520638_ERZ1034691 | MGnify/ENA primary metagenome ERZ1034691 (study PRJEB33766, sample SAMN09781763) | gut metagenome | biome: gut microbiome | host: Homo sapiens | place: Madagascar | study: EMG produced TPA metagenomics assembly of the PRJNA485056 data...
CCCAAATAATATATCCTTTCAATATGTTTTTATATTGAGTTTTTCCATTTTTAATATCAGTTAAGTTAAATTCTAAAATCAATTATAACTTAAAATTCAGTTTTGTTTTTCAATTTGATGATTTTTAATGATATTCTCTATTATATAAACCTACACAAGCCGTAGCTGCAAAAAAGACTCAATAACATTGAGTTTACCATATCCCCATACATTATCAGGATATTGCCTGTCTGTATCCCTAGTAGCTCCACGTATAAGTATCGTCTTAATCTTACTGTTAGTCATTAATATATCATTTCCATAATACACGCCCCATGTAAGAAATAGTGCTGCTGCCCCTGCCGTATGCGCAGCAGATATACTTGTTCCACTCTTTAATATGAAGCCTCCTCCTGCTGCCGGTCCATATACATTAACTCCCGGCGCAACAATATCCGGCTTAACTCTGTTATCCGCTGTATATCCTCTTCCTGAATCAACTGCTATACCACCTGTAATATGATTATACGCTCCAACACTTATTGGTGAAAATGCGGCCGATGGCTCCGTAAGTGTTGTATCCGGATCTGACCTTAAAAAAAATACTTCTCCTCTAATAAAGTCCTTTAACTGCAGCCATGCATTAAATTCTCCTGAAATTCCAGCTATACTATATGCTCTTATTTGCCACACCCCTTCTGACGGTGTTAAGAATCTTATAAATATAACCTCATATCCTGATACAGTCTCTGCAACCCTATAGTCTATACTTACAGTTGTATTTTCCAGCAAGAACTTAAACTCACTGCTCTGCCCGACTCGTACCAGTATTCTTGGTATTACCTGACCCGACGGTGATACAAATGATACCGACAATATATCAAAAGTATCCGCCCAGATTTCCAAAGAAAAACCCTCCACATTATCGCCAACGCTTATATCCATCCATGATTTATCCTCATCTGCAGCTCTCCCACTTATATGGGTTCTTGCATTGCCCTCGTTACCAACCGGTGTAACCACCACAACATTATTTCTTAATGCCATAGAATTAAGCATACTTGCAAGTGGTGTAAGCCCCCTTCTTGAACCTGACGCTGTTCCAACCCCCAGACATATAACCAGCGGTTTATTTTCCTTTAATGCAATATATCTAAGAAATATTATTCCTGCCATAATATCTGATTCTTCATATGCTTCAATATCATTTCTTATAAGATAATAATCTCTTAGATATTGCTTCGCCTGTTTTAATTTAACAACGACAAGCTGCGCATCAGGCGCTGCACCCATAAAAGCTTTTGTCTGTGAACCGGCTGCAATACCTGCCATAAATGTTCCATGTCCATTATCATCAACTGATGGCACATATTTATACGGCGATTCCCCGGCTGACATTTTCTCAAGTGCATTATTGATAACATCAGTTTCATATACCTTTCCATAATTAAATCTTCCCATTGATGTAAGGTATGAATAATCTGAATTAATCTGGCCTGCATTTTCTCCGGATATTGTTTCATTCCCAGCCTGCTCTTCCTGAATAGTCTGATCCCATATTGCCAATATTTTAGACCTGTTTCTTGCATACATAAATATATCTAATGTATAATCAATTCCCGTATCTATAAAACCTATTATTACTCCCTGCCCTCTTACATTAAGATTGGACTGATTAAGTGTGGAAGTTATGCCTGACTCATCATAATTAGATGAATCTGACTGCATAAGTCCAAATAACTTTGGAATTGAATAATATCCACTGTCTGATATCAGCCTGTCAATATCCGTATTTCCCGATGTATGGGCAATACACCATGTTTCATCAAGACACTGCACACATGCTTCTTTAACTCCTGTCAGCCGTCTGTACGCATCTGAATTATACCGTATTATATAATCTTTAGCATCTTCTGATAAAATCAGGCTCTGACATTCATTCAATTAATAACTCCAATAATACTAATTGCAAGATTATTATATTTAATTTTTTTATATTTATGTCTTTTTTTTATTTATGTCTTTTTTATTTATGTCTTTTTATTTATGTCTTTTTATTTATATCTTTTTATTTATGTCTTTTTTTATTCCCTTATAATGCCATAAAAGACAGGCTATGTCCTGTACCATTATTTTTCTGATATGTAAATACTTATAATTTTATAAATATTTATTATCATTTTTGGCATATTGCCGGTAAAATAACAATACAGACAGCCTGTCCTTTTATCCGCTTTTATATATTTTTAATTAAGGAGTGGTGTTTCCATACCCCTCATCTGTATAAGTGGCGCTCCTTTTTTATTAATATAATCACCTGTAATAGTAACCATTCCTATATTATTATCCTTAGGAATCTCATACATAATATCAAGCATATAATCTTCTATAATTGAACGTAATGCCCTTGCTCCTGTCTTCTTCTCAAGTGCCTTATCTGCAATGGCATCAAGTGCAGAATCATCAAATTCCAGCTTAACCTCATCCAGCTCAAGAAGCTTCTGATATTGCTTTAATATAGCATTCTTCGGTTCTTTCATTATCTGTACAAGCATGTCCTTTGAAAGTGCATCCAGTGAAAATACTATAGGAAGTCTTCCTAAAAATTCCGGTATCATTCCATAATTTCTAAGGTCTTCAAGTGTAACCTTCTTTAATATATCAGGGTCATTGTCATATTTATCCTTAAGATCTGCTGTAAAACCTATTGACGACTGCTTATTAAGTCTCTCCTTAATAATATCTGAAAGATCTGGAAATGCACCACCACATATAAATAATATGTTACGTGTATTAACAGTCACCTGTGGAACCATGGCATTTTTGCTTGTTGCACCTACAGGAACTTCAATATCACTGCCTTCTAGTAACTTTAACATTCCCTGCTGTACGGATTCACCACTTACATCCCTGCTTCGAGTTTCTTTCTTCTTTGCAATCTTATCTATCTCATCAATAAATATTATTCCATGCTCTGCTCTCTCAACATCATTATCTGCTGCTGCAAGAAGCTTAGATACAACACTTTCAATATCATCACCAATATAACCTGCCTCTGTAAGTGATGTAGCATCAGCTATTGCAAGAGGCACCTGTAATAATCTGGCAAGCGTCTTTACAAGATAAGTCTTGCCACTTCCTGTAGGTCCTATCATTAGCATGTTAGACTTTTCAATCTCTATCTCATCCATGGTATTAGTGGCAACTCTCTTATAATGATTATATACAGCAACTGACATTACCTTCTTTGCATAATCCTGACCTACCACATATTCATCCAGCATATGCTTAATCTCGTGAGGTGCAGGAATATTTCTCAAATCAATCTTATCCTGCACTTTCTTATCTTCTGCTTATTGGGAATATCCATATTAACATCATTGAAGTTCATATTGCCAAATCCCGGCATATTATACATCTTCATCATATCATCATAGTTAATTCCACTATTATTAATAGAATCAAATGTTCTCTGCATACAATCTGCACATATATAAATATTATTAGGCATACCAATCATCTTACCGGCTTTACTTTCCGGTCTTCTGCATATATAACATATCTTTTCATATTCATTATCACTATTGTCTGTATTATTTATATTATCACTCATTTGTTCTCTCCATTTCCACATCTTATTGCCATAATGTATATAAAGTATACAATTTAATTACCATATTTACAATTAAATCATTATACAATGTAGCTAAGCCTATGTTCTTTATATTTTCCATGTTTACTTACGGTCAAAAATATTCATGCACACCCCATTTATCAGTATCCAGCTTATATTATATCTCTTATATCTTTTAAATACTGGTAATATAAAATGTGTGCCGGTTTTAAAACCTATGATAAAAAATTATCTATAAATTCCAAACACAGCACACATTTTTATTATCCATATTTTCTATTTATCTTTGTATTATTTATATCTTTATTGTTTATCTTTTTATTATTTATATCTTTAACGCTCTATATTTTACCATAAATAAGCAAATTTAAAATATTGTATAAATATTATTAATTCTTCTTATCAAGTGTCACATCAGTTGACTTTAATACATACTGACTTCCCTCAAGATGATAATATTCAATCTTTACAGTCTCACCTGCTTTATAATACTGCATAGTTGACTGCAAGCCTGCAAATGAAGTTATTGACTGGTCATCAAAGCTTACAATTATATCATATGCTCCAAGTCCTGCCTTCTCTGCTGCTGAACCTGATGCAACCTGACGGATAAGTATCCCCTGTGGATATCCATACTGTGATGCCATTGAGCTTGTTATATCCATTGCTGATATTCCAAGATATGAAGCATCTGATGTACTTACCTTAGTTCTTGTCTGTCTGTTCATAAGTGTATCAATAAGTTCTCTTACATTAGATACCGGAATTGAATAAGCCATACCCTCAACCCCATCCTCTGATGTCTTAGCAAAGTTAATACCTATAACCTTACCTGATGCATTAAGAAGTGCACCACCACTGTTACCTGAATTAATTGCTGCATCTGTCATAAACAATCCTGAGAATGTTATATTATTAACAGTTATTGATCTGTTTAATGCACTGATTATACCTGTTGTTACTGACTGTCCTTCTCCAAGAGCATTACCGATTACTACGACCTGCTGTCCTACGGTCACATCATCAGAATCACCAAGCTCTGCTATAGCAATCTTACTTAAAGTATCTGAGCTGATATCTGAAATATTAACTGCTACAACCGCAATATCCTTATCTGACTTAGAACCCTTTACTGTTGCACTTACTGATGAATCATCAACGAATACACACTGAAGATCATTGACATCTTCAATAACATGATTATTAGTAAGTATAAGAAGTTCTGTATCATTCTTACCCACTATAATACCTGTTCCGCTTGTAGAAGCTTCTCTTGCCTGTGTTCCACCAAACAGACCATAGTATGAATTAGTCGATACAGTTGTCGTTCCCTTAAGAGCTACCATAGCCGGCAATGCAGCTTCTGCCACAGATGACACATCCATGCTTACTCCGGCAACATCAACCGAACCATCAGATACCACTGATGAAGATGGAACAGCAGTTGATACTGTTGCTATTTCATAGTTATTACTGCCATTGGTAATTCCCGGAAACAACTTAACTCCTGCATAAAATGTACCAAGCATTGCAACACCGGCTACAACGCCACATACAATTGCTGCTCCGGCTCTTTTAACACCCTTACTCTTAAAAAACTTTTTAAATGCATTACCTGCATTGCCTTTTTTCTTATGTGGTGTATTATCGCCCTGGGCATTATTATTCTGCGTATTATAATAATAAGCATTACCCTGTTGTGTATTATATCCATTATTATCTTGTGACTGATAACCATTATTATAATATCCTGAGGATGAAGAATATCCATTCTGCGACGCACTATTATTGTCTGAATTATAATTATTATCAGTGTCTGTACCGTTATTATAAGGAATATTGCTTCCTGAATATCTGTACTGTGTGCTATTATCCTGTTCTGTATATCCTCCCTGTGAATTATTACTATCCTGGAAATTATCCTGCGACATATTATTACCTGAATTATATTCATTGTCATTCAGATTATTATCATCATTATACATATGCTTTCTTAAATATAATTATTATTATTAAATACTATTATGAAATATAAATAAAATGAACACATCTCATCTATGGTTAGTAGTATACCGACGAAATGTGTTCATATTGTGTTTATATTGTTAATTAAATTTGAAACAACTATTATATTTACTGTCCGATTACTTCCATAACTGCATCAGTAAGCTTATTAAGCTTATCATAAGCATCGTCAAGATCTGTTCCCTTAACTCCCATATAGAACTTAATCTTAGGCTCTGTTCCTGATGGTCTTGCACAGCACCATGCATTATCAGTAAGATCAAAGTAAAGAACATTAGATATAGGAAGTCCTGTATCAGACTTTGTACCTGTCTTAATATCTGTACATTCCTTAGTCTTATAATCCCTGAATTCTACTACGTCCCAGTCACCGAACTTCTTAGGCGGATTCTTACGAAGATCATCCATCATCTGTGCAATCTGTGCCGCACCTTCTGCGCCTTTCATTGTTATAGCTTTCTGACCTTCCTTATAATAACCATACTTATCAAATATGTTAATCATCTGATCCCAGAGTGTTAAACCTTTAGATTTGTAGAAAGCTGCTGCTTCACAAAGTGCCATAACTGCAACAATAGCATCCTTATCTCTTGCATGTGTACCAACAAGACAGCCATAACTTTCTTCAAATCCGAATTCATATTCATATGTATGCTGCTGTTCAAATAACTTAATCTGCTCACCGATAAACTTAAAGCCTGTAAGAACTTCTATAAGCTTAACATTATATTCCTTAGCAATTGCATCTGCCATATTAGTAGAAACAATTGTCTTAACAAATGCGCCATTATCATGTAATAAACCTTTTTCCTTTCTCTGTGAAAGGATATATTCTGCAATAAGCATGCCCGACATATTACCTGTAAATGACATATATTCACCTGTCTTAGAATCCTTAGAATATACACCAAGTCTGTCTGCATCCGGGTCAGTAGCTAAGATAATATCAGCATCCTTTTCCTTAGCAAGCTTAAGTGCAAGTGTAAATGCCTTAGGATCTTCAGGGTTAGGATATTCAAGCGTTGTAAAATCAGGATCCGGCTTTTCCTGTTCAGGAACAACATATACATGTTTAAATCCAAGCTCCTTTAATATTCTTCTTACAGGAACATTACCTGTACCGTGGAATGGTGTATATACAATCTTAATATCATCAGCTACCTGCTTAATAATATCACCATTAAGACTCATCTTCTTAAGAGCTGCAATATACTTATCATCCATATCATAACCAATTACATTATACAGACCACATGCTCTTGCTTCATCAATATCCATGGTCTTAACTGTATTATAATCTGTTACTGCCTTAACTTCATTAATAATCTGTGTATCCTTAGGTGCTGTAATCTGTGCACCATCCTCCCAATATACCTTATATCCATTATATTCAGGCGGGTTATGGCTTGCTGTAACAACTATACCTGCTATACACTTAAGTTCTCTTAATGCAAATGATAATTCAGGTGTTGGTCTTAATGTAGGGAATATATATGCCTTTATTCCATTGGCATTAAGACAAAGTGCAGCCTCATTGGCAAATTCAGGTGACATTCTTCTTGAATCATATGCAATTGCAACACCTCTGTCTGCCGCCTTCTCTTTAATAATGAAGTTAGCAAGTCCCTGTGTAGCCTTTCTTACTGTATAGATATTCATTCTGTTAGTACCATTTCCTATAACCCCTCTTAAACCGCCTGTACCAAACTCAAGATCCTTATAGAATCTGTCTTCAATTTCTGCTTCATTACCGGCAATAGACTTCAATTCAGCTCGTGTAGACTCATCAAAATACTCATTATCACACCACTGTTTATATGTATCCATATATCCCATTTGTAAGTACCTCTTTTCTTCAATATTAATTATAATATAGACTGATTATAACAAAATAATTATAATACATTCTGACAATTAAATCAATCTTTTAATGCTTCTGTAAATGCTGCCACTACATCTGCCAGAGCCTTCTCTTCATCTTCTCCATCTGCATATATTTCTATTTCCTGACCACATTTTACACCTGAGGCGAGTATAGAAATTACACTTTTAGCATTAGCTTCCTTTCCATCTGCATACTTAAACATTATCTTAGATTCATACTTAACAGCCCTGTCACACATAGCTCCTGCCGGACGAAGATGTATTCCTAATGCACTGCTTACTATAATCTTTTCACTAACCATGGCTATTTACCTCTCTTAATTATTAACTTCCGATGTATTATCATTAGTATATTTAGATGTCTGCGTTGCATCTGTCCTATCAGACTGTGTTGTCTGTTCAGGAACAGTCTGCGATGCTGTCTCTTTATCTGTTATAACAACTGTTGCTTTATAACTTCCTGTAACCGTATATTCTGATGAATTATTAAACATCACATCAACTTGAAATGTTCCGCTCTGTAATCCTGAAAGACTTACATTTGCTCCAAGTCCTACAGCCGAAAGTGAATTAACAACATTGGGTTTTCCCACAATATTGACACTTAATGGTGTGTTCATCTCAATATAAACATTCTTTCCATCCGGAATATTATTTATCTTTATATCAGCAGCTGATATTGTAAGCTGTTTTGAAATGCTGTTTTCACTGCCGTCATTCTGCTTTTCTATAATAACTTTAACATTGATATAGTTAGCCGATGCCACTGTTATACCAGATGGCAGATAATCCGACAGCCATATTTTAAATTCTTTACTGTTTTTAAGCCCGTCTACATTCAATACCGAACCCGGTATTACTATCTGTGATATTGAGTCAATATCACTTGAGTTGCCATATATTGAAGCCGTATTCTCATCTGGTTCAATTGCTTTGATAACATAACCGGCCGCAGGTGTTCCTGACGTCTTGTATATAATATCAACTGTCTTTGAATGACCTATGCTTGCCGAAAACCTGACTTCTGTCCTTGATAGTTCAAGCTGCCGGTTATTAATTATATTACCGTCACTGTCATATAATACAACAGTAGCCGTATCAGATATGTCAGATGTTGCATCACTTATATCATATACGGCTTTTACCTGTGCTATCTTCTGGACTGCTGACGAAGGACCTGTAACTTTTATGGTAGTCGGAGATATTGTATCATTAAATACAACATATCCTGCCGAGCCTGATCCCGTCATCTCAACCTTTACATCAAAGGACTGTGTAACACGATTTTCAATATTTAACTTAACTGCTGTAGTCTTAGGCGTAACCTCCACATTCTGTAAAAGCTTGCCATCCTTTTCAATCTTAACATCTATATCAACATAATCTGCAAATACAGATATCTTACTAAGATCTGCTGTTGCTATAATATCACTTGCCTTAATATCCGCAATAATACTCTTAGGTCCGCTTACATATACAGATATCTTGCTTCCATCAACCACCTCATACGTATAGCCCTTATCTGTAAGGCTGTCAGTATTAATAAGCTGGACAGATACATTACTTATTGTAACACCTGTGTTAGGGTCGTATATATTTACTATTATTCCCCATAACAGTATGGCACAAATAATCGACAATATCTTAAGGCTGAAATTCTTAAATATCTTTTCTTTCATTTTTCAACCTTCCTCTCCATAACCTGAATGACTTAACTTCAACCGACTTCTTTCTTAAAAACTCAAGCTTGTTACGCAAAGATTCTTTATCTATATTACGAAGAATTTCTCCACCGGTTGCAACTGATACAGCTCCTGTCTCTTCTGATACTATTATCGTAAAGCTGTCTGTAACCTCACTTATTCCAACACCTGCCCTGTGTCTTGTTCCAAGTTCTTTGCTAAGATTAACATTATCTGATAACGGCAGATAACAGGTTGCTGCAACGACTCTGTTTTCCCTTACTACCACAGCTCCATCATGCAATGGAGTATTATGTTCAAATATGTTAATAAGAAGCTGGCTTGTAACAATACCATCAACTTCAATTCCGGTTCTTATATATTCCTCGAGCATCATATCATGCTCAATAACAATAAGTGCTCCAGTCCTTACTGCTGCCATATCATAGACTGCCTTTACAATCTCTTCTGCTGTCTTTGCACTAAACAGCTCTCCTTTATCCTTTCCTTCACCAAAATTAAAAAGTCCTGATACAATACGCTTCCTTCCGAGCTGTTCAAGTGCTCTTCTTAACTCCGGCTGGAATATAATTACGAGTGCAATAATACCTACACTTATAGTCTTACTTGCTATCCATAATATTGTCCTAAGATTAAGAATATATGCAATAATTGTAAATACACCAACTACAATTATTCCTTTAAGCAAAGACCACGCCTTCGTATCCTTTATCCAGACGAGAATACTGTACAATACAAACGCAATAAATAATATCTCAATAATATCCGTCCATTCTATTCTCGGAATGTAAAATTTGTTGAGGTAATTTTGTATAAAATTATTAATTGCCGTCACAGGTCTTCACTTCCCTTCAAACTATATTTTTATTTATCATATATCTTAATATCATAATCGTCATCATTAATGCTTCTGTCTGATGATGACTTGGCAACATCATTAATATCTGTTGTCTTTCTTGTCTTTCTTGCATTAATCTGCTTGACTTTTACATCTTCATTCACAATGTTAATCTTAGGTACAGCCTTTACATAATAATAATACTCATCATCTTCATATTGTACAAATTCTGTCCTTTTATAATCCACACTGAAAAACAGAATCTGACACAGATATCCTACTACTGCTCCTAATATAACACCAATTGTCATAAATATCATATTAAACTTGGCACCAAAAACAATCTGACCGCCTATAAGTACAAGAAACTCCACTGCTGTTCCCGCCACAATTGCATATGTCCATGCATTATCAATTCTCATTCTTCTTATAAAATATACAATTGCAATAGTCAGTGCAAATGCAATAATCAATAATATCATTGACTTATTATTAATAAGACTCTCTACTATATATGAAATCTTCTGGACACTGTCTGATACCGACTGCTTGGTAATTGCCGTCTCATATGCACTTGCCGTCTGTACAATATAATATATTATCACTCCGAATCCCACAGGTATAACTGATGCAGCTCCTGCACATAAGCCTACTGCTACAGGTATTACATAAGGTATACCAATCCAGCACATAATCGAAGTGATAAGAAGCAGATATCCCTGCTTAGGTGTGAACCTGAAATATAACAGGTACATAAGCAATACAACTCCTAATACTATCAGCGAAAATTCTGCCGATATCGCATATAGGTGTATAAGCATATATACTGACAGAATAAATACTGTAAATCCACTTGGAACAAACGCACATGCCAATGACAAAAGAAGTGCAATCACAGGATTACTAAGCTTAGTCATATATCCAATACTTGCATTAAGAATCATAAATGATATAAAAGCAAGAATAAACTTAGCTGTTGGTATAATATATATATCATATTTGTTAAAAAATCTTTTAATATTCTCCTTTAACTCCAGCAAAAAAATCATCCAAATCCTCCATGTCAATCTTCATTTATGAACTTTGATAATATTACACCACGTGCTGATATAAACACCGGTCTTAACAATAATACTATCTGTTATTCTACTTATTATTCTTTCTTTTATGACCATTATAAAATCTTTCAAGCTTATTTAGTCTTGAAAAATACCTTTTAAGACCATTTCTTGAATTATCATACTGCTTTCCATATACCACAAATGCTATAGCAGAAAATACAACTATCATAGCAACATAACCGATTATAAGATTAGTTCCAACTTCTGTATAATCAAGCTTGTTAATATCCCTTATAATACTCTCCATGTTATATAACACATACATAATAAGCATTATTATATATGCTATCGACGTTGTTATCAGAGTCTTTAATATGCCAAACGCAATATAATCACTCTTAAAATACCTTGCAGTCTTTAACATCCTGCGGC
>ERZ1034691.2085-NODE-2085-length-11537-cov-4.836178_pt1 | contig 11537 bp, 12 predicted proteins | sample MGYA00520638_ERZ1034691 | MGnify/ENA primary metagenome ERZ1034691 (study PRJEB33766, sample SAMN09781763) | gut metagenome | biome: gut microbiome | host: Homo sapiens | place: Madagascar | study: EMG produced TPA metagenomics assembly of the PRJNA485056 data...
CCTTCAGGCAATTAAAATCTTTTTTAAAGATTTTAATTGGAGTTCAGTATGAGAATAGCCAAAGAGCTAGGTGCCACGTCAAAGAACCTGCATTCTTTCCGTGTGCTTCCATCAAACTACGAATCGCAGCCTGAAGCATTTTGGTGCACTTCCGGCGGTGCGGCCGGGGGGTACTTAGGGGGGCGGCTTTTCGGCAGTGCCCTTTCGTAACCGATGATGAAATCGTCTGCGGCTATCAGCAGATCTTTCGCCCCGACTGTGCAGTTTGAAAAGCTTGAAATACATACAGTATTCCGGCGCTTTTCAAACTTTCATTCGTGACAAAATCTCTCGCTGTTAGCTCTTGTCGATTTCATCATCGGTTACTTAAGCCCGCTTACTTCTCAATGTTCTTGCCGGGACAAGAACATTGCCCCCAGAGGAACCAGCACCGAAATATTCTGTGAGTCTTGGAGCAGAAGGATAGGCTTGCAATTCACGGGTCAATGTAGGCATTGACCCCTACAAGTTCTATTATGGTTTTCGGAAGAATCCGGGGATTTCCACACATTTCCTCTTTTACCGGCCAATGTGAATGCCGGTCAGACGCTCATAGTACTTGGCGATGGCACTGTGGTCATTTTCTCCGCAGTCGTTGTTGTGCAGCCACTGCAAAATTTCCTGGACAGCGGCGGTCATGGGTACCGGCGCGCCGACGGTGTGGGCGCAGTCCAGTGCGTTGTTCAGATCTTTGATGTGCAGATCGATTTTGAAGCCGGGCTTGTCGTTGCCGGCAATCATCATGGGGCCCTTGGCGTCCAGCACCGTGGAGCCTGCCAGTCCCCCGCGGATGGCCTTGTAGACCACCTCCGGGTCCACCCCCGCCTTCTGGGCCAGGGTGAAGGCCTCGGCCACCGCCTGGATGTTGCAGGCCACAATGATCTGATTGGCAAGCTTGGTGGTGTTGCCCGCGCCTACCTCCCCGCACCGGGTAACGGAGGCACCCATAGCCCCCAGAATATCCTTGCAGCGGTCAAAAACCGCCTGCTTGCCGCCCACCATAAAGCTCAGAGTGCCGTCGATGGCCTTGGGCTCCCCGCCGGACACGGGGGCATCCAGCATTTCCACGCCCTTTTCCGCCAGCGCGGCGGCGATTTCCTTGGAAACCACCGGGCTGATGGAGCTGCAATCGATGAAAATCTGCCCGGGGCGCATATCCTTTATCACATCCCCCAGGATAACCTCCCTGACCTGAGGGCCGTTGGGCAGCATGGTGATGATGACCTCGGCGTTTTCCGCCAGCTCCTTCCGGGTCGCGGCGTGGGCACCGCAGGCGGCCAGCTCCTCCACAGGCCCCTGGCTCCGATTGTTCACCCAGAGCTCGTAGCCCGCCTTCAATAGATTCTTGGCCATGGGCTTACCCATGATCCCCAGTCCGATCAATCCGATTTTCATAGCGCATTCCTCCTAGCAATTCTGTGGGGCAATCCATGTCTCTATTGTAGCGAGTCCGCCCACGTCTGTCTATATTTATTTTCACACCGCCGGGCGGTGATGATCGGTGGTCTGCCGCTTTTGGCAAAGGTCTCGGTGGACAGTAACCGCCGGCACGCCGTTACCCCTTACCCTTTGGGAACGTCCCGTGTGCTGTGTTTCTATTTTAGACTGTCCTGCTGAAAAAAACCTGAAAGAAACGGCAAAGAATTTGTGAAGGAATCCGGTCTGCGGCAGAATATTGGGATCGCTTCTCCGGTTATCCCCAGAAAGCGTCGCCGCAAATCGGTAAGGACTTCTTTCTCCCCAGGCCGAGAAAACTGGAAAGAAAAAAGCCAAAACCCCCGGAAAACCAAGGATTTTGGGCAATGGTTCCGGCAGCCGGACGCGAGCGCACTATGGAGCACCCGGCGGAAACGCCGGGTGGCAACAGTCCACCGGACTGTTGCATTTACATGGGTTCGAGTCCGTCCCCCCTGGATACCAAAAAAGAGAACCCCCGGTCGGGGTTCTCTTTTTTGGTGCCGGTGACCGGACTCGAACCGGTACGCTGTCGCCAGCGGTGGATTTTGAGTCCAGAAAAGTATTTGGAAGCCAGATGTAACCGTCGGAAACTGATAGAAACCTGTAACCGGAAAAAACATCTGCAAATCAACGACTATTTCCATTCCTTCCCAAAATTAAGCTCCAGAAGTCCACCGCCGGTTGTGCATGAAAAAACGCAGTTGATAGAAATCTGATAGGCGGAGGCGGTTCATGCACAAATACAAAACAATCAGCGGTCATTATGATACCGCCTATAACCTTGCCCATAACAACCGTCACTTTCTTCCCCGAAATGTGGATGCGGAAAGGGTTTTCCAAAATGACTACTGCGTAGCCGCCGGGCAGGCAGCCGGGCCTGACTGGGCGGCACCGCATCATATTTCTGAATTCTGGAAATCCTATAAAGCCCTCAGTGATGCCTATTGGTCTGAACGGAATCTTTCCCAATTAGAGTCTGACCGCATTTACCGGGAACGAATGGCACATCTGCGCCGATACTGCCGCCAATTATATCCGATTCCCCACAATTTCGCGGAAGCTCTGGTAACGATGCTCCTGCTGCCGCTTCTGATCCCCTGCGGCATTTACCTGAGCCATGCGCAAAAGCAAACCGTTGAGGAATGGAAAGCCTGGAATCACGAACAATGGCTGAAAGACATGACCTTCCGGGCGGCAAAGCTTTCCATGCGGGAAGCTCTGTCCCAAGAAGATTTGGCGAGCGGTTCTCATTATCTGCAAATCATGGATAAAACAGTCTCAGATCTCGGCAAGCTTGCCAGCGAAAAAGCGAGCCAAGTGCAGCCGATGACATCACTTCGGTTTGCAACGCTGGAGGAAATCTATTCCAAACTATATGAGCCTGCGTTCCAGGCATTTCAACAGCGGCAGCGTCCCTGCCGGAGGTTTAACGGAACCTATCTGGAACAGATTCGCCAAGGTCAGCGAAAGCATACCACCGCAAAACAGCAGAGCAAAAACGCCAAAAGCAGAGTCACGGCTGAAGCTTTGGAAATTGTTTTTACCATAGGCGATATGGACAATACGGGTTATGCTCAGGCGTACACGGATGCCAAACAAGCAGAAGCCCTGCTGGGCGATTTTTGCGACCATTTACTGGCGCAGCCGAATCTGTGCTGCGTCACCACCAAGGAACTGAGCAACCCTGACTGGCAGCCGCCCTTCCGCAACGGACTGATCGTCCTGAACCTGACCGTCCATGCGGATGAGGCAACCCCAGGTGTCCACCTGACCTTCATACCCTATTCCAGGAATTGCACCCGCGGCCCCCAAGTACAGGCAGCTATGGGACGTGCGTTGGCGGGAATGGGCTATCCCTCGACCTGGGCAAATGTGCTGGACGAAAATGGGAAGCCAATTCCCAAGAAAAATAAAGATGGTGAGGTCATCCACAACAAGAATGGTTCTGTCCGCTGTCAGCAGGGGCCTGCCGGCCAAGGGATTCTTGACTGGATTGCGGTGCAAAAGCAATGGCTGCAAAAGGAAATGAAGCAACGCTACGACTGGGACCGGGAGTATAAGGGTTCTCACCCGCGAGGAAATCTCTCTACACCGGATTACAAAGCAGCCCGAGCCAAAGAACGTCAGAATCAGTATGAACAACTTCTGCAAGCCTCAATTTCACAGTACCAGAAAACAGTTGAAAAATTGTCCATTGCTTTGGATGAAAAGCTGGATACCTTCTTTCAGCACGCAACAAACCAGGATATGATTGCGCAGTACCTGCAATTGTGTCCGGACGAAGAGTACGAGGCTGTTGCAAGCCATGCGGCAGCCTATCTTGACCGGCTGGCAGTTATGGAAAATGATAAGCGGTATAAAAGTATAGTAGAGCAAATTCAAAAAGCGGAGGATCGACTGGGAACTGCGGAGAAAAACTCCGGGTCAGTCGAACACATACGGTGAGCTTCAAAATACCGCAAGGCTCATAAAGACAGTTCAACGGCTTCCGGTTTCGTCACCGATGCTTCCCCAAGTTCATCCTTTTCATTCCGCTGATACACCTGGAAAACAAATTTTTCGTCATCCGTTTTAGGCGGACGTTCTTCCGAAAGTCTTTCAACCACACCCGGAGCCGCAAACAGAATCCAGAAACTTTTCGTACTGAGACGAGATTTGTCAAGGGTATTCTCTTCTCGAAAATACAATTTCAAAATCATTATATGAATGAGTCAGCCCTCTTCCGGGTCTGACTCTTTTTTCTTAAAGACTTATACAGTCTTAGTTTCGATTGCAGGACCCTTTTCCCCACTTAATACTTTAAGCGGTATTATGGCCTTGCAAGAAAGAAATGAGGTGAACAATTATGAGCATTACAAATGCGGCGAGAAGATTTGAACAGAGATTTGACGCAAAAGCGGAGCGCTTTATTTGGCATCATCCGCTACTTGGCTTCATCTCCATCTTTGTTGGAATGCCCTTACTGGTTTTGGCGTGTGTCTGTATCAGTACGATCGTTATCGCCTTTCCTATGGCATGGCTTTTGGGTTGGTTGTAATCTTTATTTCATCTTTAAACGCACAAAAGATGACTAATGCCATTTTTAGAGGAAAGGTTTTATGATATTGGGGACAGCAAAAAAGGAGGATGAATCTTATGCAAATGCTAATTGCACTCATAGGTGCATGTGCGGCAGCAATGCTGCTGTGGTATGTCTATATTTTAATGAAGGGAGATGATCAGGCATGAACACCATGATTCAGTATGCTTTATACCTTGCCATTCTGATTGTTTTGGCAATTCCGCTGGGCGCATACATAAAAAACGTCATGAGCGGCGAGAAAACTTTTTTGTCCAAAGTTCTGACACCGTGCGAAAACCTGATTTACAAGGTTATGCGTGTAGACAGAGAAGAACAGATGACATGGAAAAAATATGCGGTAAGTGTAATGATTTTTTCCGGTATCGGGCTTGTTTTTCTGTTCCTGCTTCAACTTCTGCAGGGAGTTCTTCCCGGAAACCCGCAGCATCTTTCCGGTGTGAAATGGGATTTGGCATTTAACACTTCTGCAAGTTTCATTACCAATACAAACTGGCAGGCATATTCCGGTGAATCCACATTGAGTTATCTCACTCAGGCTTTAGGTCTGACTGTTCAGAACTTTGTTTCCGCAGCTACAGGTATCGCCGTTCTATTTGCATTGATCCGTGGCTTTATCAAGGTGAAATCCTCCGGGTTGGGAAGCTTTTGGGTGGACTTGACCCGCATTGTGGTTCACATCCTACTCCCGCTGAATCTGGTCATTTCTCTGTTGCTGGTAGGCGGCGGCGTGATTCAGAACCTGAAAAGTGCAGAAACAGTATCTCTTGTAGAACCGATTGCCGTCAGTGCAGAGGGTGAAATCCTTGAGGATGCGGTAATTGACTTAGACACCGAAACCGTCACTGTAGATGGCGAAATCGTTTCGAATGCACAGATCGTCACCGAGCAGTTCGTACCAATGGGTCCTGCGGCCAGCCAGGTCGCAATCAAACAGACCGGCACCAACGGCGGCGGTTATATGGGCGTCAACTCCGCACATCCTTTGGAAAATCCCAATGCCTTTACCAATCTGATTGAAATGATTTCCATTCTGCTGATTCCGGCGGCACTGTGTTTCACATTCGGTTCTGCGGTAAAGAACAAGAGGCAGGGTATTGCAATCTTTATGGCAATGTTTCTCTGCCTGGTTGTTGCCTTGGGCTGCATCGCCGTTACTGAACAGGCTGGCACATCCCAGCTTGCACAAAACGGCGCAGTCAATATGTCAATGGCAGAACAGGCAGGCGGCAATATGGAGGGCAAGGAGACTCGCTTCGGCATTGCAGCGTCCTCTACCTGGGCAGCCTTCACCACAGCAGCTTCTAACGGCTCTGTAAATTCCATGCATGACAGCTACACGCCGCTTGCCGGTATGGTGACTATGCTGCTGATGCAGCTCGGCGAGGTTATTTTCGGCGGCGTGGGCTGCGGTCTTTACGGTATGCTTGCTTTTGCCATTCTGGCGGTGTTTATCGCTGGCCTGATGGTAGGCCGCACTCCGGAATTCCTTGGCAAGAAAATTGAGCCTTATGAGATGAAATGGTCGGTACTGGTTTGCCTTGCAACACCCATTGCAATTCTGGTCGGCAGCGGCATTGCCGCTGTAGTGCCCTCTGTCATGGATAGCCTGAATAACGGCGGTGCCCACGGTTTCTCTGAAATGCTGTATGCCTACTCATCCTGTGGCGGCAATAACGGCTCTGCCTTTGCCGGTTTCAATGCGAATACCGTATTTCTGAATGTAAGCCTAGGACTGGTGATGCTCTTTGCCCGGTTCCTGCCCATCATCGGCACACTTGCAATCGCAGGCAGCCTGGCTGGGAAAAAGAAAATTGCCACGACTGCGGGCACCTTGTCTACCACAAATGGAATGTTTGTTTTCCTGCTGATTGTTGTGGTATTGCTGATCGGTGCGCTGAGCTTCTTCCCGGCGCTTGCCCTTGGTCCGCTTGCTGAGTTCTTTGGCAGCATTGCGTAAAGGAGGTTTACAGATATGCGTACAAAACAGAAAAGTGCTTTTGCCGACCGGAAAATGCTCGGCAGGGCAGTGAAAGATTCTTTTGTGAAATTAAGTCCGAAAACACAGGCAAAAAACCCGGTCATGTTTCTGGTTTTTGTGTCTGCGATCTTGACCAGTATCCTTTGGGTGGTATCCCTGTTCGGGTTAAAAGACGCTCCAAGCGGATATACACTGGCGATTGCCGTTATCCTTTGGTTTACCGTACTATTTGCCAACTTTGCCGAGGCCATTGCAGAAGGCCGTGGCAAAGCACAGGCAGATTCTCTCCGGGCATCCCGAAAGGATGTGGATGCACATAAAATTCCCTCCGTATCGCAGAAGGACAGCGTGATTGTGGTTCCATCCGCCCTGCTGAAAAAAGGGGAACTGGTGATTGTCAAAGCAGGAGAGCAGATTCCGGCAGACGGCGAAGTCATAGAAGGTGCGGCATCTGTGGATGAAAGCGCCATCACCGGCGAATCCGCTCCTGTAATTCGTGAGGCAGGCGGCGACCGCAGCGCTGTAACCGGCGGCACCACTGTACTGTCGGACTGGATTGTTGTCAGAGTGACCAACGAAGCCGGAGAAAGCTTTCTGGACAAGATGATTGCGATGGTAGAAGGTGCTGCCCGGAAGAAGACGCCCAACGAAATTGCTTTGCAGATTTTTCTGGTAGCCTTGTCCATTATCTTTATCTTGGTGACAGTCTCTCTCTACACTTATTCCATTTTTTCTGCAAAGCTGGCGGGAATTGAGAATCCCACCTCTGTAACAACTCTGGTAGCGCTGCTGGTATGCCTTGCGCCTACTACCATTGGTGCCTTGCTTTCCGCCATCGGTATTGCCGGTATGTCCCGACTGAACCAGGCAAATGTTCTGGCCATGAGCGGACGTGCCATTGAAGCCGCCGGTGATGTAGACATTCTGATGCTTGACAAAACCGGAACAATCACCCTGGGCAATCGACAGGCATCGGAGTTCATTCCGGTAGATGGTGTTGATATTCAGGAACTGGCGGATGCCGCTCAGCTTTCTTCTCTGGCCGATGAAACCCCCGAGGGCAGAAGCGTTGTTGTGCTGGCAAAGAAGCAGTTTGGAATTCGTGGCAGAAGCCTTCAGGACAAGAATATGCACTTTGTCCCATTTACTGCCGCGACTCGTATGAGCGGCGTGGACTTTGACGGCAACGAAATCCGAAAAGGCGCAGCAGATGCCATGCAGAGTTATGTGACCCATGCAGGCGGAATGTATTCTCCAGACTGTGATCGAGTTGTCAAGTCTATTGCGTCCAAGGGCGGCACACCTCTGGTTGTGGCTAAAAACCACAAGATTCTCGGTGTAATCTATTTGAAGGATATTATCAAGCAGGGTGTCAAGGAGAAATTCGCAGATCTGCGGAAAATGGGCATCAAGACCATTATGATCACCGGCGACAATCCGATTACTGCTGCGGCCATTGCTGCCGAGGCCGGTGTGGATGACTTCCTTGCGGAAGCAACGCCGGAAGGAAAGCTGGCAATGATTCGTGATTTTCAGGCCAAGGGTCATTTGGTCGCCATGACAGGCGACGGCACCAACGACGCCCCGGCTTTGGCACAGGCAGATGTTGCAGTTGCCATGAACAGCGGCACACAAGCAGCAAAAGAAGCAGGCAACATGGTGGATTTGGACTCTTCCCCCACAAAACTGATCGACATTGTTCGCATCGGCAAACAGCTTTTGATGACACGAGGCAGCCTGACTACCTTCTCCATTGCCAACGATGTGGCGAAATACTTCGCCATTATTCCGGCGCTGTTTATGGGACTTTATCCGGGACTGTCTGCTCTGAATATTATGGGGCTGCATTCCCCGCAAAGCGCTGTCCTCTCTGCGATTATTTATAATGCACTCATCATTATTGCGCTTATTCCGTTGGCACTGAAAGGTGTGAAATATCGTGAAGTTCCTGCCGGAAAGCTGCTGTCACGGAACCTGCTGGTTTATGGTCTGGGCGGTCTGGCGGCTCCCTTTATCTTTGTGAAACTGATTGATGTCCTGCTGGTGTTCACCGGCCTGGTATAAGGAGGGGATATATCATGAAAACAATAAAAAGTGTATTACCAAAGGCAGGTATGATCTTTTTAATCTTTACTCTGCTGTGCGGCGTGATCTATACGGGTGTTGTCACAGGAATTGCCCAGCTTATTTTCCCGGATAATGCCAATGGAAGCATCATTGAAGTAGATGGGAAAAAATACGGCTGTGAGTTGCTGGGGCAGCAATATACGGATGAGTCCCATATGTGGGGGCGCATTATGAATATTGATGTTTCAACCTATACGGATGAAAACGGAAAGGCGCTGATGTACGCCGCTCCCTCCAACCTCTCTCCTGCAAGTGAGGAATATGCACAGCTTGTGGCAGAACGTGTAGAAAAGCTCCGCAATGCAAATCCTGAAATGGACGAAACAGCTGTTCCGGTGGACCTTGTCACCTGTTCCGGCAGTGGGCTTGATCCCCATATTTCCCCGGCAGCAGCGGAATATCAGGTAGCACGCATTGCAAAGGCAAATGATATGACCGAAGATGAAGTGCGTGAGATCATCCGAAAATGCACCGACGGACGATTCCTTGGCATCTTTGGTGAAGAGACCGTCAATGTGCTGGAAGTCAATCTGATGCTGGACGGTATTTGGGAGGGGTGAAATGAACATAGCAAAAACTGTGATGTCTTATGCAGGATTCTGACAAGGAAACGGTTGATCGAATTTCTGGCGCAAACTCATGATAAAAAAGAATAAGTCCTGCATCTTTAGACGGCCTTAATACAGATACGCATTCTCTTTTACCTTCTTTACTCCCTTTGATTTATGATTAAGAACACATAAAGGGGTATAAAGGAGGATTGCAGTTATGGGAGTAATGTTGTTAAAAAGGAAGTTGACTTCGTTTCAAATTATCATCCTCGGGTTTTCCGGTGTAATCCTTTTTGGCACCTTCCTTTTAATGTTGCCGTTTTCCAGTCGCAGCGGACTGGCAACGCCTTTCTCGGAGGCATTGTTTACTTCTACTTCAGCAGTCTGTGTAACCGGACTCATTATACATGATACGGCAACATACTGGTCGGCCTTCGGCCAGCTTGTCATTTTACTGCTGATTCAGATCGGAGGCATGGGGGTTATTACCGTAGCCGCATCCTTCGCAATGATTTCCGGGCGGAAGATTTCTTTGATGCAGCGCAGTACCATGCAGGAGGCGATTTCAGCGCCAAAGGTAGGAGGAATCGTTCGCCTGACTGGCTTTATCGTCAGGGTGACATTGGTGATGGAACTGCTGTGTGCAGCCGTGATGGCACCGGTGTTTTGCCGTGACTTCGGAAAAATTGGCCTTTGGATGGCACTGTTTCATTCCGTGTCCGCTTTTTGCAACGCAGGCTTTGATCTGTTGGGTGTGCGCACTCCCTTTTCCTCCCTGACCAGCTATGCAGCGAATCCAGTCATAAACTTTACGATTATGTTCTTGATTGTGTTTGGCGGCATTGGCTTTCTGACTTGGGATGATATTCGGACAAATCGATTGCATTTGCACAAATATCGGATGCAGAGTAAGGTGATTCTTTGTACCACAGCGGTTTTATTGATCGTTCCGGCAATGTACTTTTATTTTTTTGAGTTTGCTGATCTTACCCGAAAGGAACGGCTTTTGTCTTCTCTTTTTCAAGCCGTGACACCACGAACGGCGGGTTTTAATACGGTGGATTTAACGGATTTAAGTGAGGCCGGACAATTTATCACCATTGCGCTGATGCTGATCGGCGGTAGTCCCGGGTCTACCGCCGGCGGTTTGAAAACAACAACCATTGCTGTTTTGCTTACTACTGCGATTTCCACCTTTCGGCGCAGAGAACATGCAAACCTCTTTGGACGTCGCATCGATGATGATGTCGTAAAAAATGCAGCGACAATTTCGCTTATGTATATCACGCTATGTTGTACCGGTGGCCTTATCATCAGCGTTTCCGAAGGACTTCCCATGCTTACCTGCCTTTTTGAAACTGCCTCGGCTGTTGGCACAGTCGGCCTGTCCTTGGGAATTACGCCGGAACTGAATCTGCTCTCACGGAGTGTTTTGATTCTGCTGATGTTTTTTGGACGAGTCGGTGGCCTTACATTAATTTTTGCGACCTTGTCCAGTGCACAAAAGAAAGTTTCAAAACTACCAAAGGAAAAAATAACAGTAGGATAAAGGTGACATTATGAAATCAATTCTTCTAATTGGTCTGGGGCGATTTGGAAAGCATATTGCCCTGCACTTAAATCATTTGGGTCATCAGGTGATGGCAGTAGATACTTCGGAGGAACGTGTAGAGGCTGTTCTGCCCCTTGTTACCAATGCACAGATTGGAGACAGTACGAATGCCGATTTCTTGGAATCTCTCGGTGTTCGCAACTATGATGTATGCATTGTGGCCATCGGCAACAACTTTCAAAGTTCATTGGAAACAACTTCTCTGCTCAGTGAATTAGGAGCGAGGTTTGTAGTTTCCAGAGCTGCAACTGATGTTCAGGAAAAATTTTTGCTGCGTAACGGTGCAAATGAAGTAGTCTACCCGGAAAAACAGCTCGCAAAGTGGACAGCAATCCGTTACAGTGCGGATCACATTCTCGATTACATAGAACTGGATGAAAATCATGCCATGTTTGAGATTCCCATTCCCAAAGATTGGGCGGACCATTCGATTGGAGAGCTTGATATTCGTAAAAAATTCAATATTAACATTATGGGAATCAAAAAAAGCGGCAAGCTGGAGTTATCTATTTCTTCAGACACAGTGCTGAAAGCAGGAGATACCATGTTGGCGTTGGGAAGTAACAGAAATTTGCAAAAGTGCTTTCATACTTGATTTTAAGGCAACACCGCATAATTTGACAAGAAGGCTCAGCCAGGATTTTTGTCCCAATTCAAAGTTTGGAAAACGAAGGAATACTGTATGTACCC
>ERZ1034691.2088-NODE-2088-length-11533-cov-7.608033_pt1 | contig 11533 bp, 10 predicted proteins | sample MGYA00520638_ERZ1034691 | MGnify/ENA primary metagenome ERZ1034691 (study PRJEB33766, sample SAMN09781763) | gut metagenome | biome: gut microbiome | host: Homo sapiens | place: Madagascar | study: EMG produced TPA metagenomics assembly of the PRJNA485056 data...
CCGTGGCCGATGTGAACAAGGTCAAGATGTATATGAAGAACTTCGGTGAGTTCTATGATGACCAGGTCAGCCATGCCTCCTGCATTATCCTGAGCCGCACCGGCAACGCCAGCGAGGAGAAGATCGCTGCCGCTGTCGCCATGCTGGCCGAGAAGAACCCCACCGCTACCATCGTGACCACCGATTGGACCGCCCTGACCGGCGCCCAGATCGTTTCCGTCATGGACGGCAAGCGCGACTTGGTGGCTGAGCTGCTGGCCGAGGCCAAAGCTTCCAACGAGGCCCACGCCGATGAGGACGAACACGAACACCACCATCATCACCACCATGACGAGGATGGCGACGAGCATGAGTGCTGCCACCATCATCATGACGACGATGATGATGACGATGAGCACGAGCACCATCATGAGCATGGCGAGCATTGCTGCCACCATGACCACGACGAACACGATCACGACCATGACGACGATGATGACCATGATGAGCATCATCACGAGCATGGCGAGCATTGCTGCTGCGGCCATCATCACCATCATCATGACCACGACGCTGACGAGATCTTCACCAGCTGGGGCAAAGAGACCGCCCACAAGTACAGCCGCGAGGATCTGGACAGCGCCCTGGAAAAGCTGGACAGCTGCGCTTACGGCATGATCCTGCGCGCCAAGGGCATCGTCGATGGCGGCGACACCTGGTATGAATTCGACATGGTTCCCGGCGAGCATGAGATCCGCGCCTGCGGCCCCGATGTCACCGGCAAGCTGTGCGTCATCGGCTCTCACCTGAAGGAGCACGAGATCGCCGCGTTGTTTCACGTCTGATATTCAAACGCAATTTATCTCCGTGCGGGCAGACCTGCTTTGACCGCATGCTTCACGATTTACCGAAAGGATTTCCACCATGGCAAAACAGATCCCGGTTTACCTGTTTGTTGGTCAGCTGGAAAGCGGCAAGACCAAGTTCATCCAGGAAACGATGGAAGACCCCAACTTCGACTCCGGCGACAAGACACTGCTGCTTGTCTGCGAGGAGGGCGAGTTGGAATATGATCCCTCGCGCTTCGCTTTCGGCGGCGTGCATGTCGCCCAGATCGAGGACAAGAGCGAGCTGACCCCCGAAAACCTGACCGCGCTGGAGAAAAAGTCCGGCTGCGGCCGTGTCATCATCGAGTACAACGGCATGTGGCTGGTGCAGGAACTGTACGACGCCATGCCGGATAACTGGCTGGTGTATCAGTGCCTGGCCACTGCCGACGGCACCACCATCAAGACCTACGCCGGCGACAACGCCATGCGCGGCCTGCTGCTGGACAAGCTGCGCGGCAGCGAGCTGCTGGTGGTCAACCGTGCCGAGGCCGTGAACGACGACGAGAGCCGTCAGCTCATCCACAAGCTGGTGCGTCAGGCCAGCCGTCGCTGCGACATCGCCTATGAGTTCAAGGATGGCAGCGTAGCCTACGATGACATCCCCGACCCGCTGCCCTTCGACATCAATGCCCCGGTCATCGAGATCCCGGAGGAGTTCTTTGGCGTGTGGTACATGGATTGCATGGATGACCCGAAGAAATACGACGGCAAGACGGTGAAATACCTGGCCCAGGTCTGCCAGACCCCGCAGGCCGGCAAGGGTGCCTTTGTGCCCGGCCGCTTCGCCATGACCTGCTGCGTGCAGGACATCCAGTTCGTCGGCATGCCCTGCAAGTACGACGACTATAAGTCGCTGGAGCAGCGCAGCTGGATCACCATTACCGCTAAAATCAACGTGAAGTACCACCCCATCTACAAGGGCCAGACCCCCGATTCCACCGGTCCGGTGCTGACCGCCCTGTCTGTGGAGCCTGCCGAAAAGCCCGCCCAGGACGTGGTCATGTTCAGCTGATTACCTTGTATAAAGGATGACTTCCCACAGTGTGGGGAGATGCCGCAAAGCGACAGGGGGGCCCGACGCGTAAGCGGGTGGCATGGCGCAATCGTGTCGGAGGGATTGCAGCCTTACGGTGTAGACCGATTTACAACACAGACGGGACGATCACTCAGCCAGCCTCGCTGACAGCTCTCTTACAGAGGGAGCCTTTTGCGCGTCACTGTCATAAATCATTCATAATCTATACAATTCATCCCCGGTGATAAAAAACTTATCACTGGGGATTTTTTGCTGATTGTAAGCAGGGCACCCGCGGGCTATACTATAAGCATCCCAAGCAACAACACCCCAAAAACAACGTAAGCATGAAACCTAAGGAGGTTTTTGTATGTATTATTCCAGCGGTAATTATGAAGCTTTTGCTACCCCCAAAAAGCCCGAAGGCGTCGACGCCAAGTCCGCCTATCTGATCGGCAGCGGCCTGGCTGCACTGTCTGCCGCCTGCTTCCTGGTGCGTGACGGCCAGATGAAGGGTGAGCATGTCCACATTCTGGAAAAAGACCCCATCCCCGGCGGTGCCTGCGATGGCTATAAGTATCAGGACATCGGCTACGTCATGCGCGGCGGCCGTGAAATGGACAACCATTTTGAGTGCATGTGGGACCTGTTCCGCTCCATCCCCTCCATCGAGGACGAGAACCACACCGTGCTGGACGAGTACTACTGGCTGAACAAGGACGACCCCAACTACAGCCTCTGCCGTGCCACCGTCAACCGCGGCCAGGATGCCCACACCGACGGCAAGTTCGGCCTGTCTGACAAGGGCGCTATGGAGATCCTGCAGCTGTTCATGACCCCGGATGAGAAGCTGTACGATAAAAAGATCACCGACTTCTTCGACGATGAGGTGCTGAACACCAATTTCTGGATGTACTGGCGCACGATGTTCGCCTTCGAGAACTGGCACAGCGCCCTGGAGATGAAGCGCTACCTGCAGCGTTATATCCACCATATCGGCGGTCTGCCTGATTTCACAGCCCTGCGCTTTACCCGCTACAACCAGTACGAGTCGATGATCCTGCCCATGGTCAAGTACCTGGAAAGCTTCGGTGTGCAGTTCCACTACAACACCAAGGTTGTCAACGTGGCCTTTGACTGCGCCGGCGGCAAAAAGCAGGCTACCCGCATCGACATCCTGCGCGATGGCCTGGAAGACTGCATCGACCTGACCGAAAATGACCTCGTCTTCATCACCAACGGCGGCTGTGTTGAAAACTCCACCATTGGCAGCCAGAACACCGCAGCCCCCTATCGCCCCGAGATCAAGGAAGGCGGCGGCTGGGACCTGTGGCGTAAGATCGCAGCCCAGGACCCCAGCTTCGGCCATCCGGATAAGTTCTGCTATGACCCGGAACTCTCCAACTGGATGAGCGCTACCGTTACCACGCTGGACCAGAAGATCGTGCCCTATATCAAAAAGATCTGCAAGCGCGATCCGTTCAGCGGCAAGGTCGTCACCGGCGGCATCGTCACCGTGCAGGATTCCAGCTGGCTGCTCAGCTGGACGCTGAACCGTCAGCAGCAGTTCCGCGATCAGCCCAAGGACCAGCTCTGCGTCTGGGTCTACGGCTTGTTCAGCGATAAGCCGGGCGACTTCGTCAAGAAGCCGATGCGTGAGTGCACCGGCAAGGAGATCTGCATGGAGTGGCTGTACCACATCGGTGTGCCCGCCGACCAGATCGAGGAGCTGGCGACCAACAGCGCCAACACCGTGCCCTGCATGATGCCGTATATCGATGCCTTCTTTATGCCGCGCGCTGCGGGCGACCGCCCCGATGTCGTGCCCGAGGGCGCTGTGAACTTCGCCTTCCTGGGCCAGTTCGCAGAGACCGAGCGCGACACCATCTTTACCACGGAGTATTCCATCCGCACCGGTATGGAGGCTGTTTACACCCTGCTGAACGTCGACCGCGGCGTGCCCGAGGTCTGGGGCAGCGTGTATGACATCCGCTGCCTGCTGGATGCCACCGTGAAACTGCGCGACGGCAAAAAGATCACCGACATGGAGATGCCGCTGGTAGGCAAGCTGGCCCTGAAAGAGGCCCTGAAAAAGATTGAGGGCACCGAAGTGGAAAAGCTGCTGAAAGAGTATAATGTGATTTAAGCCCCTTATAAAAGGGAACAAGGCCCTGCCGAAAGGCAGGGCCTTGTTGTTTGTGATGTTAACCGCGCGCGGCGATGCACTCGATCTCCACCAGGGCATTCTTGGGCAGGGCGGCGATCTGCACGCAGCTGCGGGCGGGATACTCGTGGAAATACTGGGCATAGATCTCGTTCACGGTGCCAAAGTCGCCCAGGTCCTGCACAAAGACCGTGGTCTTGACAACGTTATCGAGCGTCAGTCCAGCCTCAGCCAGTACAGCCTGCAGGTTCTTCAGGGACTGGTGGGTCTGTGCGACCACGCCCTCGGGCAGAACGCCGGTGGCGGGATCCAGGCCCAGCTGGCCGCTGCAGTAAACGGTGCTGCCGGTGTCTACGGCCTGCACATAAGGGCCGAGAGCGGCGGGGGCTTTATCGGATACGATACGCTTCATACAAAACAACTCCCTCTTAATTGGTAAAGCAGCACTGCGCACTTCCCACCCGGCGGGCGGGAAGCCTGCAGCATTACTTTATAAGATGGCCTTATTGTACGCGCGTTTTTGGAAAATGTAAAGAGATTTATTGCTTTTTGCGCTGGACGGCTTTCATCACCACCATCACGGCGGCAAATACCACGCCGGCAATGGCCCAGATGAACCAGCTGTACTGCGGCTGGCCGTTGCCATAGGGGCCGAAGGTGTAGAACAGAAAGATGGCCACGACCACCAGCCAGTACGCCGCCGATACCGCGCGGATGACCCCCTTGCGGGCTTTGGCGTCGCGGGTAAAGTCGCCTGTTTCCAACAGCTGATCCATGGCATCCTGGATGGTACCCACCCGCACAAAGGCGTAGACGCCGCAGGCCACCAAAACCAGCAGCAGGCAGACGGCGGATGCCGACAGGACTTCGGTGTCCGTCAGCATCATGGCGGCGAACAGCGGCACAGCGGCCAGGATGCACAGTACAGTGCCCAGGGTGTTGGCGCTGTTGTACCGGGCGGCAAAAGCATCCCGCCGTTCCTGCACCAGACCGGTCACGCCGTACTCGGTGTCGATGGGCTCTTTTTCCAGAAATTCGTAAGGCTTAACGGCCGCGCCGCACTGCATGAAAAGAACGACAGCTACAGCAATAAGCACCAGCAGGATGGTCAGCCCAAGGCCGGCGGAAGCTCCCTCGCTGAGGGGGAACAGGCTGTGGGTTGATAGCGCGCCGAGGAAGATCAGCGGGACGGGGCTTACAATACACAGCGCCGTGGCCAGCGCCATTTTGGGCGCGTTGGCTTGCGCTTTGGCCAGGCAGTCGTTGGCTTGGGCCAGTGTGACCTTGCGCAGGGCAGGGGTGTCATCCTCGGCGGTATATTCCGGTTCGCCCTGTTCCTCTTTTAATAAGTAGTCGGTGGTCACGCCGAACAGGCGGGCTAACTGCAAAATTTTGTCGATGTCGGGTACCGATTGGGCGCCCTCCCACTTGGAGACCGATTGCCGGGTCACGCCCAGCTTTTCAGCCAATTCCTCCTGGGACCAGCCCGCTTTCTTGCGTAAGGTAATGAGTTTGTCAGCAAAGATCATGGGGAAAACCTCCTCTTGGTTGTTCGTGGTTGTTTTACTGTCTGCACTCTACCATTTTTCCCGATTGCGGGGCAAGAAAGTGGAGTTGGAAGTTTGTCAACGGGCAGTTGCAACTGCGATGTATCGTGAATTATTTTCTGCGCGGCAGCGCCAGGGCCGAAAGCAGCACCAACCCGCCCAAAGCGCAAAGTCCCGCCCCGGCCAGGCCGGTCACATCGGCGATCAGCCCGATCAGCGGGCTGGCGGGGATCATCAGCACGCTGTAAGCCATGTTGTCAACGCTGATCAGCGTGGCCCGGCGGTCGCTGGGGATGGCATCATTGAACCGCTGCATCGCGTGCAGGAACCACACGCTCAACGATGCCTGCACCAGCATCGGCCCCACCAGGCAACCCCAGGCAGGCCCGGCCCCGGCCAACAGCACACCACCGCCGCAGACCAGGGCACACAGTCGGTACAGCGGGCGCAATTTCCCGGGATGCAGCCGCCGTGCCAGCGCTGTGCATACCATGGCGGCAGCCGAGGCCAGCAGGGGAGAGACGAACAGCCAGGAGGCATCCCACCCCAGCGTGACCAGCCGCTGCTGTACAAACATCGTGGTCAGGTAGCTGGGCAGCGAGATGATGGCATCCGCAGTGATCAGCCGCACCGCCAGCGGCGTAGTGCGCAGCACGGCCGCACTATCTGTGATATGGACGCGCAGCCGGGCGGCTATATCCGCAAAGGGATTCTGCTGCCGCGCAGCTTGGGCCTCGGTCACCAGAGGCTCCTGCAAAGTCAGCACCGCCAGCAGCGAGCAAAAGCAGATCGCTGCATTGGCCAGGTAAAACCCGGCAAATTGCAGCACGTCGGAGAGTAAACTTGCCAGCGACCCCAGCGCTGTGGCCAGCTTTTGCAAAACCGAGATTTTTGCGTCAGCCTGCAAATATTCGTTTTCCCGCCCGGCAGTTTTCAGGCTGTCATAGGTCAGGGCCTCCAGCGTGCCGGAGATCATCGTGTAGGCCAGCGCTTTCAGTGCCATGGCGGCGCATACAGCGGTCAGATTGGGAGAAAACGCCATCGTTACATCGGAGAAAATCTCAAACACAGCGCTGACGGCCAGATTCCGCCGCCGCCCCAGCAGGTCAGCGGCCACGCCGCTGGGTACCTCGCACAGCAGACTGGTGAGGTGGAAAACAGCTTCGGCCAGACCGATCTGCGCCAGCGTAAAGCCCCGGGCGGCCAGCAGCGCCACCCAGACGGCATCGGTCAGCCGCAGGCAGGAGGTAAATGAGTACACGCGCACCGCGCGTAATTGCTTTGGTAAATTCATCGGGAACACCCTTTCTTTAGACATACAAGAAATAGGTGCCCAAAAATAAACGACCCCACAGCAAAGCTGCGGGGTCGATAGTGTACACTTCGACCTTGCTTTGCCGGGATGGTTCAATTTAAAAATGGGCACACTTATAGCTCTGATTGCTTAAGGGTTTCCTTTTTTCTGAAAAAGAACACCAAAGCGCCAGCGCATGGGTGTGCCCTCCTTCCCGGTAAAATATAGGGTAACTATACCACGCCCGGTGTGCTTCGTCAAGTACTGCTTGACGCATCCGCCCTTTCGTGGTAAAGTGGAAATAATTTACGAAGCACAGGTGAAAATGTGGAAAACTTCAAAAAAATCACAAAACAGCAGTCCCCTGCGCGCACCATCGCCTTTGGCTTTGCGGTGCTCATCTTCATCGGCGCGGCGCTGCTCTCGCTGCCCATCGCGGTGCGCGGGGCCGGGCAGCTGCCGGGACTGGACGCTCTGTTTACCGCCACCAGCGCTGTCTGCGTGACCGGGCTGGTCACGGTGGATCCTGGCGATACCTTTACGCTGTTCGGCCAGGCCGTGCTGGCAGTGCTGATGCAGCTGGGGGGCCTGGGCATATCCTCGGTCAGCATGGGGCTGGCCATTGCGGCGGGGCGGCGTATCAGCTTTCGCGGCCGCAGCCTGGTGCGGGAGGCCCTCAACGTGGAAAGTTTCGAGGGCATGGTCAAGCTGGTGCGGGCCATTATGGCCATGACTCTGCTGGTGGAGGGCATCGGCGCGGTGGCCAGCTACCCGGTGTTTGCCCGGGACTATTCGCCGCTGCATGCCGCCTGGATCAGCGTGTTCCACGCGATCGCTTCCTTTAATAATGCAGGGTTCGATGTGCTGGGCGGCGGCCACAGCCTGATCCCCTACTGCAATAACCTTTGGCTGAACCTTGTCACCGATGGGATGATCGTCTTGGGCGGCATCGGCTTTATGGTGGTGCTGGATGTACTGCGCTGCCGCGGGCGGTTCCGCAAGCTGACGCTGCACAGCAAGGTGGTGCTTTCCACCACGGCCGTGCTGATTTTGGGCGGTGCGATGCTGCTTTGGCTGACCGAGCCGATCAGCTTTTTGGCGGCGCTGTTCCAAAGCATCACCCCCCGCACGGCGGGCTTTTCCACCATCGATATTGGCGCCATGACCAATGCCGGGCTGCTGGTGATGATGATCTTAATGTTCATCGGCGCGTCGCCTGGGTCTACGGGCGGCGGCATCAAGACCACCACCTTTTTTGTGCTGATGCAGGAGGTGCGCAGCATCTTCTCCAAGCGCAGATTGGGTGCATTCAGGCGCCGCCTGCCGGAGGAAAGCCTGGGCAAAGCCGCTACCATCACGCTGCTGGGCACCATCGTGGTGTTTGTGGGCACCTTCGTGCTCTGCGTGCTGGAGCCGCAGCACAGCTTTGTGCAGCTGCTGTTTGAGCAGGTCTCGGCCTACAGCACGGCGGGCCTGTCGATGGGCATCACCTCCAGCCTGCATGCCGCCAGCAAAGCGGTGCTGATCGCCACGATGTTCATTGGCCGTGTGGGTGCGTTCACGCTGCTGTCCCTCTGGGTCTCCCGCCCGGAGCCCAGCGCCAAATATACCGAGGAAGCCATTACGATAGGGTGAGCTCCGAGAGGCCCCCTCTGCGAGGGTGACTCCCCACAGTGTGGGGAGATGTCGCGAAGCGACAGAAGGGTCTGGCCGCGTAAGCGGTCCCGCGAAGCGGGTGGGGAGAGACTTTACCCAAGGTGCAACTATGGTGATGTCTCTCCCTCCGTCTGCGCTGTCGCGCAGACACCTCCCTCGCAGAGGGAGGCAGAAAGGAATGATTAGATGAAAAAACAACTGAAAACCGACCTTTACGGTGTGATCGGCCTGGGACGGTTCGGCACGGCACTGGTGCAGACGCTGGCCGAAGCGGGCAAAGAGGTCATCGCCATTGATAAAAACGAGGAGAAGGTCAAGGCGGTGCGCCGCTATACCGACTACGCTTTTGTGGTGGATAACCTGAGCGAGGACGCCTTAAAGGAGACCGGCATGCAGAACTGCGGCACGGTTACGGTGTGCATCGGCGAGCAGGTGGACATCAGCATCCTGACCACGATGCTGGTCATCAAACTGGGCGTGCCCCAGGTCATCGCCAAAGCCGCCAGCGAGGTCCACGGTGAGGTGCTCAAGCGCCTGGGTGCCACGGTGGTTTACCCGGAGGCCGACATGGCCGTGCGCATTGGCAAACGGCTGATCTCGGGCAATCTTTTGGATTACATCGCCCTGGATGACGGCGTCGAGGTGCGCCGCATCGCCGTGGGCGGCAAGCTGCTGGGCCGCACCATCCGCGAACTGGACGTGCGCAAGGTTTACGGCATCAACATCATCGCCGTTGAGCGCGACCACCGCACCGATGTGGAGTTTGCCGCAGATTATCGCTTTGAAGAAGGGGATACCGTATCGGTAGTAGGCAAGGTGGAAAAGATCGACCGCTTTGAGCGGGCGATACAGGAGTGACGCCTGACAATAACTTTACGTAAAGATGACAGCTTTCGGGTAGATGCGGCAGCACAGGGATGCTATACTGACAGCAGGATGTGCTGAAAGGAGTCTGATCTCTATGCTGCCCTGCCGAAAAAACTGCCCCCATTACTGTGAAGGCTGCCACAAGACCTGCGCGGTCTGGCGCATGGTACAGGCCTGCCAGCGGGAGGAAAACGCCCGCAAAAAGGAGTATCTGCGCCGCGCCAACGAGAACTGCCGCCAATGCCTGCAAAGCTGCCGGCAGGCCGGGGGATACCTGTAGTACATAAAATAAAAAATTGCTCCTCTTCGCAGGCTGCCTGCGGGGAGGAGCAATTGTGCTTACAGGGTCAACTCGTGGTACACCGTACCATCCAGCTCTTTCCACAAAAATTTTCCGCCCTCCAGCGTCAGGTAGCTGTGGGGGCTGTTTTCTTTGGGGATGGAGACCGAGCCGGGGTTGAGGTAGAGGTTTCCCTCGCCAAACGCCTGCCAGGCGGGCACGTGGGTGTGGCCATGCAGCAAAATGTCGCCGGGCTGCAGCGGCGGCAGGTGGGCAGTGTTGTACACATGGCCGTGGGTGGCGTAAATCAGCCGCTCGCCCTCGGTCAGCACCGCATAATCTGCCATGATGGGAAAGTTCAGCACCATCTGGTCTACCTCGCCGTCGCAGTTGCCGCGCACGCAGAAGATGCGGTCCTTGCGCTCGTTCAGCATCGCCAGCACCTCTTTGGGGGCGTAGCCTTCGGGCAGGTCGTTGCGGGGGCCGTGGTACAAAATATCACCCAGCAAAAATAAGCGCGGGGCACCCTCGCGGTCCCAGGCGTCCAACAGCTGATGGGTATAGTAAGCGGACCCGTGCAGGTCCGATGCGATCATCAGTTTCATAAACATCACCTCGTAATTTTATTGTACAGGCTCTTTATAAGAATTGCAAGCCGTGGCTAACCATGTTATAATGCCAAGGAAAGGATGATGATTTTAATGGAAAGGATTCATGCTGAACGTATCGCCCGGGTGCGCACCGCGCTGGAAAGCTGCGGCCTGACCCAGATGATCGTATGTGACCCCAAGAGCGTGTGGTACCTGACCGGCGTAGCCGTGGAACCCTACGAGCGCCTGCTGGCCCTCTACCTGCCGGTAGCAGGCGAACCTACGCTTTTTTTGAATAAGTTGTTCAACGTGTCCAACCCGCCGTGCCAGGCTATCTGGCATACCGACACCGACGCGCCTGTTGAGCAAATTGCCGTCGTGGTGGATGCCGGCAAGCCGCTGGGCATCGATAAGGAATGGCCCGCCAGGTTCCTGATCCCGCTGATGGAAGCCCACCCTGCTATGCCGGTAAAACTGGCCAGCGATTGCGTGGATAACTGCCGCGCCTGCAAGGATGAGGCCGAGCAGGAGCTTATGCGCACGGCCTCCCACATCAACGACCTGGTCAACGAGGAAGCCAAGCACTACGTCAAGGCCGGCATGACCGAGCGCCAGGTGGCCGAGTTCATCGACGCCCGGTTCCGCGCCCATGGCTGCGAAGGCCCCAGCTTTACCACCATCGTATCCTTTGGCGCCAACGCCGCCGACCCCCACCACGAGCCGGATGACACCGTGCTGAAAGAGGGCGACTGCGTGCTGTTTGATATGGGCTGTGTGAAGGACCGCTATTGCAGCGACATGACCCGCACCTGGTTCTGCGGCCAGCCCACTGAGAAGCAGGCCGCCGTGCACGATCTGGTGCGCCGCGCCAACGAAGCCGCCGAGGCCCTTATCAAGCCGGGCGTAAAGCTGTGCGACCTGGACGCCGCCGCCCGTGACCTCATCACCGAGGCCGGTTACGGCGAGTATTTCAACCATCGTCTGGGCCACTTCATCGGCCAGACCGACCACGAGAAGGGCGATGTCAGCAGTGCCAACCGGACCGAGGTGCGCCCGGGCATGATCTTCTCCATCGAGCCGGGCGTTTACCTGCCGGGAGAGTTCGGCGTGCGTGTGGAGGACCTGGTCCTTGTCACCGAGACCGGCTGCGAAGTGCTGAACCACAACGATAAGCATTGGGATGTGGTTGGTAAGTAAAGGCAATACCGTATAATTCTAAGTGCCGATACGGCGAGCGAGGTGCGGCAGCTG
>ERZ1034691.2092-NODE-2092-length-11508-cov-4.724264_pt1 | contig 11508 bp, 13 predicted proteins | sample MGYA00520638_ERZ1034691 | MGnify/ENA primary metagenome ERZ1034691 (study PRJEB33766, sample SAMN09781763) | gut metagenome | biome: gut microbiome | host: Homo sapiens | place: Madagascar | study: EMG produced TPA metagenomics assembly of the PRJNA485056 data...
GATAAAGACACTTACGCTTTGTTCTGGGAGTTGGGATATAATAAAACGCTTGCCCGCGCAGTTGTTTCTTTTAGAAGGAAATTCGGGTTGTCAGTTGAAGAGGGTATCAATTTTAAGCAGCATGAAAAAGTAATTTGTCGGGTGTAAAATGGACCTATGTACAAGTTTGACAAAATCCCAGAACTGCCTGCTGATAAATATAAACAGGCTGCTGATTTCATCTTAAATTTCACACAAAAACATGTAATAAAAGACCCGCTAAAAATTCATTTACCAACAATTTTCTTTGGCGGTTTTGTTGATCCTTCTTTTGTAAATTTAGAAGGGGTTGCGTGTGAAATACCTTCAATACCAGCGGATACGGAAGGAACTATTTTCCAATATCGTCCTCCGGTGAAAATTATAATTTCTTCGCGGGATATTACCCGGGAAAAAGTAAAGAAATGTATTGATGATAATTGGGGAAAAATTCAGAAATATTTAAAGGAGCATCCTTTTGTGTCGGATATTAGAATAAATCCAATTCACTTGAGAATTTTATCATTGCATCAGCAAGGATATACGGCAAAACAAATTTTGTCCGTACTGGATAAGGCGGAATTTGCCGCAGAAGATGTATCGTATCGGTATACAGATGTCTATATACGGAAAATTATTCAACAGACAAAAGAAAAAGTGCAAGGATTGATTATTTCCCGAAAATAAGTAATGTGAAAAAACGCGGTGTGTTTCCTACACGGGGTATTCCCTATAAAAATGTCAAACTAACTCCTAGGTTAAAACCATACTATGACCTAGGAGTTTTTTATGACTCAAATCAAAATATCGGCTTTGAGGCCGTACCCTAAAAATGCACGGACGCACAATCCAAAGCAAATCCGTCAAATTGCCAAAAGCATTAAATCGTTTGGTTTTACCAATCCGGTGCTGATAGACAAAGACAACTGCATTTTGGCTGGGCATGGCCGTGTGGAGGCTGCCAAACTGGCCGGGTTGACGGAAGTTCCTGCCGTCGTAATTAGCCACCTGACTCCGGCGCAGAAAAAGGCTTATATTTTGGCGGATAATCGTCTAGCTGAACTTTCCGGATGGGATAAGAACATCCTTAAAGTGGAACTGGAAGAGTTGCAAAGAATAGAGGACGGCGACTTTGACCTGACCTTAACAGGCTTTGAGACGCCCGAAATAGATGTACTTCTTGCTCCGCAAGACGCTCCTGCCATAGAAAATGCTGGCTTTTTAGCGAAATCTATTCCCGCCTGGGTAAAATCCGGCGACCTTTGGCAACTGGGGGCACATAAACTCTTGTGTGCGGATAGCACCCAATCTTCCTCTTTCAGTCGGTTATTGGGCGAGGAAAAGGCCAATCTCATCGTAACGGATCCGCCATATAACGTAAAAATTTCCGGACATGTACGGAGTGGGGAAAAATACCGCGAGTTTGCCATGGCATCTGGGGAGATGTCCCAAAGCGAATTTTCCCAGTTTTTAAAAGGCGTTTTTACCCTGCTTGCCGAATACAGCATCCCCGGCAGTTTGCACTATGCTTTTATGGATTGGCGGCATTTGGGCGAGATTTTGTCGGCCGGGATGTCTGCGTATACCGCGCTTAAAAATGTTTGTGTGTGGAATAAGTTAAGCGGCGGCATGGGCAGTTTGTACCGCAGCCAGCATGAACTTGTTTTTGTGTTCAAAAACGGGGACGAGCCCCATACCAATAACATTGAATTGGGGGTCCACGGCCGCTACCGCACGAACGTGTGGGATTACCCGGGTATTTTTATTAAAAACAAGGTAAATAAAGCCAATATTAATCTCCACCCGACGGTTAAACCCGTGGGATTGCTGGCGGATGTTCTGTTGGACGCCAGCCCACGCAAAGGGCTCGTGTTAGACCCCTTCGGCGGCAGTGGCAGTACGCTCTTAGCCGCCGAACGTACGGGTCGTCAGGCGCGGATTATAGAAATTGACCCGCATTATTGCGACGTTATCTTATACCGCTACGAGCAAATGGGCGGCAAAGAGTTCAAACTCTTGCAACGTGAGGACATAAATGAAAATACGAAGAAATAAGCCGGTTGCCGCGCCGGAGCTGCCAGCACCGCAGAACAACTCCGCATATGAGGTCGGGTACGCTAAACCGCCTGTACACACACGGTTTCAAGCCGGGCAGTCAGGCAATCCCAAGGGGCGCACAAAGGGACATAAAAACTTTAATACCCTGCTCCGGCAAACGCTCAACCAGCCGATAGAGGTAGTTAAATCGGGCACTAAACATAAAATGCCCAAGTATGCCGTAATGATTACAACGCTTGTTAATAAGGCATTGCAAGGGGATATGCGGGCTATCAATGTATTGTTGCCATATATCCTAAAAATGGAACAAGCCGAAAAGGAAATTGCCCAAAAGGTGGCGGCCCTTTCGCAAAACGATAAGGAAATTTTAGCAATGTATGTTAATAGAACCGAAAAATAATGATGAACAACGAGTTTTAAATGCGCTTTTGCGGGTAGATTTTAAATCGTTCTCCGTTAAAGTGTTTAACGAAACTGCCGGAAATTCGCAGTATTTGGATAATTGGCATGTTGACGTGATTTGCCAGGCGGCGGAGGATATGCGGTTGAGAACAGATAAACGGGTGATTATCAACGTTCCTCCGCGGTATATGAAGTCCATTATTTGTTCGGTCGCACTGCCGGCTTTTCTGTTGGGACATAACCCCAAAGAGCGGATTCTATGTGTAAGTTATTCCGACGAGCTCGCGACAAAACTGGCCTCTGACCAACGCAAAATAATGGAAAGTGATTGGTATCAGGAATTGTTTCCGTTTACGCGGTTAACCCGCCAGCGAGTGACGGACTTGGAGACGACGGCCGGCGGCGGGCGGTTTTCCACCTCCATTAGCGGAACGCTTACCGGGCGTGGGGGTAATTGGCTGATTATTGATGACCCCATTAAGCCGGCGGACGCCTGTTCGGACGTTATTCGCAACAAAGTGAACGATTGGTATGGCAGTACGCTGCTTTCCCGGTTAGATGATAAGGCAAACGGGAAAATACTCCTCATCATGCAACGGACGCATTTGAACGACTTAACGGGGCATTTGCAAGAAATAGACCCTTCGTTTCGCTTGATTAAGATGCCCGCTATTGCTATGGAGGATGAAGCGTGGCCGCTGGTTCGTCCAGACGGCAGTTCCTATATATGTAGGCGGCGGGTTGGGGCGCCCTTACACGCCGCCCGTGAAAGTTTAGCAGATTTGCAACGTGTCAAATCAACCATGGGCAGTTATGCGTTTGCCAGCCAGTACCAGCAGGCCCCGGAGTGTTTGGGCGGCAATATCATTCGGCGCGAGTGGCTGCATCTGTATAACCGAAACGAACTGCTGGAGCGGGTGCGTACCGGGCAACTAAAATTGAGGCTAGGCCAAAGTTGGGATACGGCCAGCAAAGCCGGGGAGGATAATGATTATTCAGTTTGTATCACGTATGCGCATGATTCGCGCCGCCGGGTATGGGTGCTGGACGTATATCGCGATAAGCTGGAGTTCCCCGCCTTGTTGGAAGCTGCCCGCCGTATGGCTCAAGAATGCAAGATAAAATACCGTGCTATCAACCCTTATTTGCCGGAAATCTTAATAGAAGATATGAATAGCGGGGTGGGATTAGGGCAAGTTTTAAAAAATGAGTTTGGGAGCAATATTAAGCCCATTAAACCCGTGCAGGATAAGGCGACGCGATTAAAAACGGTTTCCCATTTGCTTGAAAACGGCTCCTGTTTGTTCCCGGATGACAAACCCGCTTGGTGGGCTGATTTTGAACGAGAATTATTGCAATTTCCAAATGGACGGCACGATGACCAGTGTGATGCCCTTTCCCAGTTGTTGACGTACGAACAGCAAGACCGTAAAAGTCTGGCGTGGCTGGATAATGTATAAGGGGTATAAGGAGACCGACAAAGGGCTGTCGGCTCCCTTTGGTATCATAAACTTGACTTATTTGGCCTGAGTAAGGCCTAATCAGACGGGAGGATTTATGGAAACCTATAACAACCAACAACTTATGCAAGAATTTTTACAGCGTATATCTTGGAGACCGGAGTCAGACCAACAAGGGTATAAAACGTCGTTAGAAGGGTTAAATAGGCAAATGGGCTATTTGCAGCCGGGGCGTTGTTATTTGTTTGTTGGGCCGGATGCGGCGCTTAACCGGGCTTTTTTGAGTACAGTGGTACATGATTTATGCTGGCGGCAGCAGTTAAGCACCCGTTGGATTTGCTGTAAACAATTAGCCGGAGATATTATTCCCTTGCTACTAAGCAGGGAAACGGGAATTCCTCCGCATTTTTTATCTGTCGAAAAGAACCGGGAAAAGGTACAAAAAACTGTTGAAAAATTCCAAAATGCTCCCTTGGATATCTGGGAGACGAATACAAGTACATTTTTAGATGATGAAGTGCATCATCTCTGGGATACGGCAGGGAAACAGCTGTTTATTGCCGAAGATTTAAACCTTATGCAAACTCGTTGGTACAGTAATCTGGGCTTTTTATCGGAATATGCACGGGTTTTTCAAAGTGTAGTCCTTGTTAGTGCGGTGGTATCTTTTAGCCATTATACGCCCCTCAATGTAATTGGTAAGTTGCGTTGGCTGGGGGAAGCAGACCCGTATTTTGACTGCATTAGTTCATTAACGGCAAAAGAACGTATAGGAGAGACGACTATTACGTTACAAAATGTGAAGAACAGAAGGCTGCCTTGCAGTACGGCCGAATTTACCTATACGATGGGTGAAATGAACTTTAAAGACAAGGAAAACCAATGATTACCTATGACACGAAGCATTTAGCGGACAAATTTTTATCGGACGTAGACTATCAAGCCCAGACGCCTTCCGGGTGGGCAAAACTGGCCCAAACAGGCCTTTGTACGGGGTTGAAAGGGTTGGACTGGCAAGTTGGCGGCTTGCGTCCCGGAGATGTGTTTTTACTGATTGGGAGCCATGAGCGAATCAATACGGCATTTTTAGCGTTTATTTTGCATGCTCTGTGTTGGAAACAACAAGCGCCTGCTCACGTCTATTCATGTGCTAATCCGGTAGATCGGTGGCTTCCCTATTTGTTATCAGCCGAGTTAAAGATATCGTACTCGTCTTTACAGTGGGGCGTAATTGAGGGAGGTACGGAGCATATAAAACGTGCAGGACAATTTTTAGGGAGACTGCCGCTTTGGTTTAGTGAGTTGAGTTTGGCTTCTGCACAGTGGAGTGATTTTGAAACATCTAAAGGTCAAATTCTGCTGATAGATGATTTTCCGCTTGAAACAGCAGGAAAAAGTGAGGAATTTTTGCTCAATTTAAAGCGTATTGCGCTGCAAAAGAGGAAAATTATATTAGTTAATGCAACACTTGATGAAAAACTTTGCCAATACCCAGATGTATATGCCAATTTGCGTTCTTTTGGATTGCTGGGCAGCGTGTGTAATTTTGTGGGGCTGCTGCGTTGGTGTACCCCTGGCGCAAATAGTATTGTGGGGGTAACGGACGATACGGGGGAGATGAAAATTATTGAACAGGATTTTTCACCCTTAGAGCAGGTTGAGTTGCGTATGTTATACAATGTGCGTTTACCGCGTTCTTATGCTATTTTCTTACACCAATTCAATGTAGTGGATTTTAGGGATGAGATTAAGCATGGCATATGAAGGTTGGTGGCTAATCAGGAGGCAATATGGCTATTGTTCCAAATTTGGAATAAAACTATAATATAAGTAGTTGAGGATTTTATGCAAGGATATCTTACTACCAAAGAAGCAGCCGAAAAATGGAATATTACGCAGCGCCGAGTATTGGCATTCTGTCAAAATAAACGTATCCCGGAATTGAATCGTATAGGAAATATGTGGCTTATTCCGGCAGATACTCCTAAACCTGCCGATAATCGTCATCTGCGCTATGTAGATACGCGGTCTGTCGCTAAACCATTTTTGAAATGGGCCGGTGGAAAAACGCAATTGCTTTCTGATATTGATAAACGATTTTCCAAATTATCAAATTTTGATAAGTATGCTGAACCTTTTGTAGGGGGGGGAGCCGTATTATTTCATGTGCTTGCGAATTATTCAGTTAAACAAGCCTATATTAGTGATATTAATGTTGACCTTATAAATACTTATGTAGTGGTTAAAACTCAGGTAGAAAAATTAATTAAAAATCTTTCCTGTATTGAGAGAGAATTTTTAGCCAAAAATGAAATTCAGCGCAAAGCATATTACTATCAAAAACGAGAAAAATTTAATGCGTTAAAGGTTATGCACGAACCCCAAACGATTGAGAAAGCGGCCCTATTTATTTTTTTGAACCATACTTGTTTTAACGGCTTGTACCGCGTCAATCGTAAGGGTGAGTTTAATGTGCCCATGGGGGCTTACAGAAATCCGTTGATTTGCGATGCTGATAATTTGCGAAAAGTATCCAAATTGCTGCAGAAAGTAGAAATTGTCTGTGCTGATTATAAGGAATCTATGGGTTTTATTGATAAAAATACGATGGTCTATTTTGACCCACCATACCGTCCTTTAACTCAAACGGCGAATTTTACTTCCTATACAAAGGAAACGTTTGATGATAATGCTCAAATAGAATTAGCGCACTATGTGAAAAAAGTCCATAGTAAACAGGCGAAGATTTTACTTAGCAATTCAGATCCTCGCAATGTAGATCCTAAGGATTCTTTTTTTGATAAATTGTATAGGGCTTTTAATATAGAGAGAGTTTTAGCCACTCGTATGATTAATTGCAAACAAAGCGCTCGCGGTAAGATTCAAGAACTGCTTATTGCGAATTTTTAGGAGATAAACATGACCCGTAATTTTGCCACATGGCTGTCTGGTTTCAGAACCTCTATTGCTACATACGGTTATTATATTGATTTTTCAAAAGTATATCAGAATATTGACTCTATCAAGGTAGAATTAAATATTATGAATACTCTTATTGGGCATACGGATATTGAGAATGAATTTATTCGTCTGGTAGAGAGATATCCTGAAGTGCTTAAATGTGTTCCTTTGTTATTGGCTGTGCGCAATAAAGAGATTGAAATCACGGACGGGAATGGAGTGCGACTCTATCGATTTGATAAAGTAGCAGCAAATCCTAAAGAGTATGCCGAGTTTATGCGAAAATCGGGCCTTTTCGACCTTTTACAGCGGCATTTGATAAATAGCTTAGTAGATTATGCTACTGGTGTAGAAACAGGGCTGGACTCTAACGGGCGTAAAAATAGAGGCGGTCATCTGATGGAAAATGTGGTTGAGTCCTACTTACAAAAGGCTGGAATCGAAAAAAATGACGATAACGCTCCCAAAACTTATTATCCAGAGATGTATGTAAGCGATATTGAGAAGAAATGGGGGATAAATCTATCAGCTGTTTCTAACCAAGGAAAAACAGAGAAACGGTTTGATTTCGTGGTAAAAATCCCTAATATGATTTATGGTATCGAAGCCAACTTTTATGCTGGTGGTGGTTCCAAATTGAATGAGACTGCTCGTAGTTATAAGACTTTGGCCTTAGAAGCTGCCAATATACCTGGGTTTACGTTTGTTTGGTTTACCGATGGGAAGGGTTGGAAATCTGCCCGGCATAATTTAGAAGAAACTTTTGATGTGTTGCCGCATTTATATAATATCCAAGATATGGAACAAGATATCATGAGTAAATTATTTGAGTAATATGACAAAAAAGAAACAAGTATTAGAGCCGGAAGATTTTGAGTTGGAAACAAATACCGTATGGAGTTTCAAAAAACGGGGAAATTGGGCCACTCATGATGCCAAATATCGGGGGAATTGGTCCCCATTTATCCCGAGAAATCTTATTCTGCGTTATTCTAAACCCGGTGATTTGGTTTTAGACCCTTTTGTTGGTAGTGGGACCACTCTGGTGGAGGCAAAATTGTTGGGTCGTCATGGGATTGGGATTGATATTAATACCGATGCTACTAAGTTAACGCGTAGGCATCTTCAATTTGAGTGCGAAAACTCAGGTAATGTGGTCGTTCGGCAAGGAGATGCACGTGATTTAAAGGGAATTGTAGACAACAGTATTGATTTGATTGCTGCTCACCCACCTTATGCTAATATTATTCAATATAGTGAGGATATAGAGGGTGATTTATCTCATTTTAAGGTAAAGGATTTTCTCCCCGAAATAAAAAAAGTAGCAGAAGCATGCTTTCGAGTGCTTAAAAAAGACAAATTTTGTGCAGTGCTCATGGGGGATATCCGGCAAAAGGGTTGTGTTGTTTCGTTGGGGTTTCAAGTAATGCAACAATTTTTAAGTGCAGGTTTTAGCCTCAAAGAGATTATTATTAAAGAACAACATAACTGTAAGGCTACTGGATATTGGAAAACAAACAGTATTAAGTATAATTTCTTGCTGCTGGCTCATGAGTATTTGTTTGTATTTAAAAAGTAATCCTATGGTTGGGGAACCCCGGACCACAGCATATCTCGTCCAGAATAATTCCAATAGCGAATGTCTTGCTCTATAAATAGCCATTTAATAGTTTTTATAATCATATCTACCGGAAATCCTTGATGAAACTGGATTGAAGTATAGGATTCTTCTGAAATTTCATGACAGCTATGAACTTGTTTTAAAATAGCATACAGTTTCCTGTACATTTCTGAATTTTCGCTTTTTTTAATTTTTAAATCATTGATGATATCTTCATGCTTTGGGTAATTTCGTTTTCGTTTCCCTGAAGCCGCAAAATTATATTTTTCTATACGTATCAGAAAATCAAACCCATTATGTAAGTTTGCGGGTCTTTGGAGATAAATCCTAGATCCATTTTGGAGTGTTTCAACATAATAAATATATCGGGAGGCTAGGTCTTTTTTCCCCTTCCCTGGATTTTCTTTTGCAAATAAGTGAACTAGACGCATTCGTATTGCATTACGATCGTCGTCTTGAACTAAGGAAAAGGATTTTTGGGTTACTTGAGTCATAATTGATTATATAAGTTTTTCTTGATGGTTGCGTGGGTCATCTTCTTGATTTATCTACTTTAGTGAGTGAAGAATGGAGTAAAGGGGGAGACTATTAAAGCTTTGTGTAATAATCTAATTACAAGTCGCTGTAAATAAGCATTTATTAAATTATGAAAATGCTATACAATAAACATATGGAATACTTATATCGCTATCGTTCAATAAAATCTTTATTTAAGTATAAAGAGCTAGATAATTTATCAATTTATTTTGCCAAACCAGACGAATTAAATGATCAAATGGAAAAGTATATGAATGTAGTTTGGCAAGGGGATGCGATTGCTTTTCAGGGGCTGTTTAAACATTATCTCTATACTTTAACGTACTTATATTTTTCAGCGGTTGTCAGAAATCCTAAACAAGATGTTGATACAAATAACCTGCCAATCTTTTTTGATATCAAAGTCTTAGAAGCCCCAGAAATGCAAGATATGTTTAAAGATATTTACAACAAGTTTTTTGCTTTTTCGGGTGTTGCTCAGTTTCCAAGCAAAATGGCTGCTTCAAAGAAAAAATTTACTATTGATGAAATGGTTTTTGTGTTTCGAGGACTTCATTTATATGCTTATACAGTAATTGATATTGTCATAAAATCGTATTTTTTTGGTAAAAACAGAGCTAATACTTTGGAAGAAGTATATGATATGGTTACCCAATGGAACGGATATAATCAAATACTTGATATCCTCACGAGTGGTAAATATTCGGCTGAGCAAATAGAAAAAGCCCAAACTGATTTTGTTATTCAACAACAAATCTATCGAGAACTTTTAAATAAAGATCTTTATAAAGATAAGAACACGCATAATATAAGTTTATTAACATTTGATTTTCCAGAAATATATATGCGGAATATTACTAAATTGCTCTATAATGGATATTGTATTGCATGTTTTTCCGGTACTTATCAGAACGAACCCATGTGGGCGCATTATGCTGATAGCGAAAGTGGTGTTTGTCTACAATATAAAATTAGACATCATAATGGAGAAAAATGTCTTAATTTATACTCTGTTAGTAATATTATAGTGACTGAGAAAGAAGAGAAAATAGAGAAAAATTTTCACGATGTTCCAGTATTTAGAGTTTTATATTCTAATGAGTATCCCGAAATTGATTTTTTTACTTCTCTAGGTGTTTTACCAATGCCTATTATTCAAAACTTTTGGTTGTGTAATTATGATAAGACAGAGTTTAGTTCTTGTCTATCTAGTTACCAACCAGTAGAACGGTGGATTGTGGAATATCATAAAAAAGCGATTAACCATATATGTACCAAGGCTCAAAACTGGAGTTATGAGCAGGAGTATCGAATTTTTCAGCGAGATGTATTTACACCAATATCGGAAAATAAAGAAAATCGTTTAGCTAACTATTCGATAACAGATTTAGAGGCAATTATTTTTGGGCGGAATGTGTCTTCTGAAGAAAAACGAAAGATTGCTAATATCATTGAGACCCATTGTCATGAGAAAAATCATAGTGTTAAATTCTACGATTTATATTATTCCTCAATTACGAAAAAGCTTGAACTAAGGAATTGTTTAGATGTACTAACAACAAATTAAAAAATAATAATCGCGAAAAAGGCCCTGTCATCATTTGTATAGCATGGGCAGTTTTTTAGAAGCGGATTTAAACTCGTAGTTCAAGGCAATTATTTACTTGATTTCGCTCCCGATAGTAAGCGGTAATATGAATGGGCAAAAAGCCCACTAAACCAATATACTATCGGGAGTTTTTATGAAGAAAAAATCTAAACAAGCAGTTGTAAAAGTTGCCAAACAAAAAGTCGCAAATATAGCTTATCCGAAACCCAAAGAACGGGATGGCCGCTTACCTGCTGTTGGGGCTGTCATCACAAAAAAGTACCATGGACAAAACTTGGAAGTAAAAGTGGTGGAGATAGGCTTTGAGTACCAAGGGAAAACTTATAAAAGCATATCCCGCGTGGCTATGGAAATAGTCAAACGGCCTATCAGCGGGTATGTGTTCTTCGGGTTATCCAAATGACACCGCGTATATTACCACCCGTTAAAAACCAGTTTGTAAAGGGGCGTTCTGGTAATCCGCTTGGACGCCCCAAGAAATTGCGCGAAGCGGAACTCTTACAGACTGCCATTAAGTTTTTTGATGAATTAGCCAAGGCCTACTATTTTAAAGGAAACTCGGCCCATAAGATAAACCGCATTTGGAAGGTGCTAAATGAGAAATAAGTGTTATTTACCCAAAAATTTTGATGAACTCAAAGGCTTGCCTGACGAAAAACTCCAATTTTATTGGGATATATTCTATCGGTATCCGTTAAGAGGGAGAAAGAGCAAATATAGACCCTTGTGGTATGCCATCCAATGCGAATTGTATAGTTGTAAACTGGCTGAAAAGTATATAACTCGTCTTGATAAGTACGCAGGTAACCCAGAAAAATACATTCAGCGGGCCCATAAATGTA